>OUNO011323131.1_pt1 | contig 22648 bp, 22 predicted proteins | sample 1779811 | NCBI WGS metagenome assembly OUNO01 (sample SAMEA3914804, study PRJEB12502) | metagenome | biome: forest; material: soil | place: Canada | collected 2010-06-25 | depth 0.3 m | reverse complement strand
CGGCCGAATCGAAGCGCAGGAAGGCGGGCGAGGGCCGGCGGGAGGAGACGCCCGGCGCGCGGCCGTCTGTGACCAGGATCTGTTCGATGCGTTGGGCGTACGATTCGAGGAACGGGGCCGCGCCCACCGCCCGCCACTGGCGGAAGGCGGCGAAGGAGATCGCGCTCGCCCGGCCGTCGAAGGTCGGCGCGCATTGGGTTTCGAACGGCAGCGGGTCGATGAGGATGGGCGTCAGGCCGCCCGCCGCCAGACCGAGCGCCAAGGTGGCCCCCGGCATGCCCGCGCCGACGATGATGACGTCCGCGTCGGGGGTCATGGGGGCTCTAGCCCTCTTCTTCGCTAGGCAGGCCCATCATGTGGAAGCCGGCGTCGACGTGCACCACCTCCCCGGTGGTCGAACGCCCGAGATCGCTGAGCAGCCACAGGGCGCAGCCTGCAACGCCCTCCATTGACGTGTCTTCCTTGAGCGCGCTCAGCGCCCGCCCCCGGGCGAGCATGCTGCGGCCGCCGGAGATCCCGGCCAGGGACAGGGTGCGCATGGCCCCCGCCGACAGGGCGTTCACCCGGATGCCCTTGGGTCCCAGATCCCGGGCGGCATAGCGCATGGCCGCCTCGAGCGCCGCCTTGGCCACGCCCATGGTGTTGTAGTTGGGGATGGCGCGTTCGGATCCGAGATAGGTCAGGGTGATGATCGAGCCGCCGTTAGGCATCAGCCGTGCGGCGCGCCGGGAGGCGTCGACGAAGCTGTACACCGAGATGTCCAGCGCCTGGGCGAAGGCTTCACGCGTGGCGTTCTCCACGAACGAGCCCTTGATCTGGCCCGGATTGGCGTAGGCGATGGCGTGGACCAGGAAGTCGATCGAGCCCCAGGCGTCCTCGACGGTCTTGAAGGCGGCATCCATGGATTCGTCGCTGGAGACGTCCAGTTCGGCCCACACCTTGACCCCGATGCTCTCGCCCAGCGGCAGCACGCGCTTCTCGTTCATCCCCATGTAGGCGAGCGCGATCTCGGCCCCCTGGGCGGCGAGTTGCGAGGCGATGCCCCAGGCGATGGAGTTGTGGTTGGCGACGCCGGTGACGATGCCGCGCTTGCCGGCCATGAGCTCGCCCTTGGGCATCAGATAGTCGTCAGCCATGCGGCGGATCTCCGTAAGCGGGCGGCGTTATTTGAACGGTTGAAGCGGCGGCGGCAACCAGCCTCAGAGATCCGCCCGGCTCAGGACCAGGCAGCCGTTGGTCCCGCCGAAGCCGAAGCTGTTGGACATCACTGTCTCCAGTGGCCGGTCGGCGCGCTCACGCAGGATCGGCATGTCGTCGAATGCGGGGTCCAGGGTCTCGATATTAGCGCTCTTGGCGGCGAAGCCCTCCTGCATCATCAGCAGGCTATAGATCGCTTCCTGGGCCCCGGCGGCCCCCAGGCTGTGTCCGGTGAGGGCCTTGGTCGAGGAAATCAATGGCAGGGCTTCGCCGAACACCTCGCGCACGGCCGCCATTTCCCTGATGTCGCCGATGGGCGTGCCGGTGCCGTGCGGATTGAGGTAGTCGATGCGACGGTTACCGGCGCCGGCGAGGGCCATGCGCATGCATCTCACCGCCCCTTCGCCGGACGGGGCGACCATGTCGTGGCCGTCGGAGTTGGCGGCGTAGCCGACGATTTCGCCATAGACCTTGGCCCCCCGGGCGCGGGCGCGGCCCAGGTCTTCCAGGACCACCATGCCGGCCCCGCCGGCGATGACGAAGCCGTCGCGGTCGACGTCGTAGGGCCGGCTGGCGGTCGCCGGTGTGTCGTTGAAGCCGCTCGACATCGCGCCCATGGCGTCGAACAGGGCGCTCAAGGTCCAGTCGAGCTCCTCGCAGCCGCCGGCGAACACGACGTCCTGCTTGCCCATCAGGATCTGTTCATAGCCGTAGCCGATGCAGTGGGTGGAGGTGGCGCAGGCTGAGGAGATCGACAGGTTGATCCCGCGGATCTTGAACCAGGTCGCCAGGGTCGCGGATGGACCGGAACACATGGCCTTGGGCACGGCGAACGGACCGACACGCTTGACCCCTTTGATCCTGGCCGTGTCAGCGGCCTCGACAATGGAGCGGGTCGAGGGGCCGCCGGCGCCGACGATAAGGCCGGTGCGTTCGGCGGAGACTTCGCATTCTTCCAGACCGGCGTCGGCGATCGCCTGCTCCATCGCGATGTGGGCGTAGGCCGTGCCGGCGGCTAGGAACCTCGCCGCCCGACGGTCGATCCGGCTCTCCCAATCGATCGGCGAGGGGGCGTGCACCTGGCAGCGGAACCCGAGTCCGGCGTATTCGGGCGCGGCCACGACGCCGGATTTGGCTTCGCGCAGGCTCTGCGTCACCTCACCGGCGTCAACGCCGATCGGAGAGACGACCCCCACACCGGTCACGGCTACACGCCGCATGCTTCCCTTCCCTCCCCCGCGAGGGGCCGCTCAGATGAGATCGGCGGCGTTGAACAGGCCGACTCTCAGATCCTTGGCTTCATAAATAGGCTTGCCATCGGCCTCCATCACCCCGTCGGCCACCCCCATGACCAACTTGCGGATGATGACGCGCTTGAAATCGATCCGGTAGACGACGCGCTTGATGTTGGTCGTGACTTGGCCGCTGAACTTCACCTCGCCCACGCCCAGGGCCCGGCCACGCCCGGGCGCGCCGCACCAGCCGAGGAAGAAGCCCACCAGCTGCCACATGGCGTCCAGGCCGAGGCATCCGGGCATCACCGGATCGCCGAGGAAATGGCAGGCGAAGAACCACAGGTCGGGGCTGACATCGAGTTCGGCGGTGATCTGGCCCTTGCCGAAGGCGCCGCCCTGGGCCGTGACGTTGGTGATGCGGTCGAACATCAGCATCGGCGGCGCGGGAAGCTGGGCGTTGCCCGGCCCGAACATCTCCCCTCGAGCGCAGGCAAGGAGATCGTCTTTGGTGAATGTTGCGGTGGTGAATGCGTCCATGGCCACTGCCTACCACGCCCCCGCCGATGGCCTCAACGACATTGCCGCTGGGAGGCGACGCCCCACATCGTTCCCGTGGCCAGCCAGCCGGTCACGCCGGCCACCTTAACCCGGCACCAGTCCCCCTTGCAGTGGTCGAGCCTGGCCAGGGCGCGCGTATTGAGCAGACCGACCACGCGAGCGCCCTCGGCCGGCGCGCGGTGAATGGGCGTCTGGGGCCCCGCGAGCGCCATGATCGTGCGCCGGCCGTCGATTTCCGAGCGGTGCACCCAGGCCGCCCCGCCGTCCGGGTCACAGATGCGCCGCCATTCCTCAGTCTCGGCCACCACCTGAACCGGGAGACCCTGGACGCGGTAGACCCATTGGGCGGGATAGTCCTTGCCCGGGCCTTTGCGGCCCATCACTTCGCCGTGTTTCAAGCTCACCCATCTAGGCACGCAGAATCCGGACACGCTCCGGGCCCGCTGGTCCGCCGGACAGTCGGTCGCCTCGCTGCTGTGCCCGCTGCAAGCGCCAAGGCTCGCCGCCGCCACAATGGACATGGCGAGGCTTTTCAGCCCGCGGACGCACCCCCCGGCTTGCTTTGCCGGCGAAAGCCGTTCTGTTAGAGAGCCCTTCTTCGTCACGGCGACGACCGGCGACCCCCTCTGTCAGACCCACCCATGGCCCCTCGCAAGCCCAAAGTCATCGTCACGCGCAAGCTCCCGGACGCGGTCGAGACGCGCATGCGCGAGCTATTCGACACCGAACTCAATCTCGACGATCAGCCCATGGACGTCGAGGCCCTGGCGGCGGCGATGAATCGCGCCGACGTGCTGGCTCCGACGATCACCGACCGAATCGACGCAGCGTTGATCGCCCGCGCCGCGCCGAAGCTCAAGCTAATCGCCAATTTTGGCGTGGGTATCGACCACATCGACGTGCCCGCCGCTCATGCCCGTGGCATCGTGGTCACCAACACTCCAGGCGTTCTGACCGAGGACAGCGCCGATCTGACCATGGGGCTCATCCTCACCGCCGCCCGCCGGGTGGTTGAGGGCGCGAACATCGTCCAGGGCGGCGAATTCCATGGCTGGACGCCCACCTGGATGCTCGGCCGCCGCCTTACCGGCAAGCGCCTGGGGATCGTGGGCATGGGCCGCATCGGCCAGGCGCTGGCCCGGCGCGCCCGGGCGTTCGGCCTTTCCATCCACTATCACAACCGCAAGCCGGTCCCCCCGCGCATCGCCGAGGACCTGGAGGCGACCTACTGGGAGAGCCTCGACCAGATGCTTGCCCGCATGGACGTGGTCAGCGTCAATTGCCCGCACACGCCGGCGACGTATCATCTGCTGTCGGCGCGGCGCCTGAAGCTGCTCCAGCCGCACGCCTTCATCGTCAACACCGCCCGCGGCGAGATCATCGACGAGGAAGCGCTGGCCGGCATGCTTCAGCGCGGCGAGCTGGCCGGGGCCGGGCTCGACGTCTACGAGCATGAGCCGGCGGTGAACCCCAAGCTGCTGAAGCTGCCCAACGTGGTCCTCCTGCCGCACATGAGCTCGGCGACCATCGAGGGACGCATGGACATGGGCGACAAGGTGATCATCAACATCCGCACCTGGATGGACGGCCACAAGCCGCCGGATCGGATCGTGCCGACGATGCTGTAGGGCGCGCGTCCGGATCGGCTCGCGGACATGTGAGCTTGCCGGAGTTTCATGGCCCCACCATCTTTTGGCCATGCCTTTCGACGCCATCGAGCCGGCCCTCATCGATCCCTATTCCGAGCGGGTCATCACCGCCTTCGAGACCGTGGGCCCGGCGGTTGTCCACGTCATGGTCCAGGGGGCCCGCGGCCGCTCGGGTGCTGGCTCGGGAGTCATCTTCACCCCCGACGGCTACGTGCTCACCAACAGCCACGTCGTCGCCGGCGCGGCCAGGATCGAAGCCAGCCTGACCGACGGTCGCCGGTTCCCAGCCACCCTGGTCGGCGACGACCCGGCCACCGACATCGCCGTGTTACGGCTTTCGGCCTCGGGCCTGCCGCATGCCAGCTTCGGCCGCTCGGGCGCCCTGCGCGTGGGCCAGCTGGTGGTCGCCATCGGCAACCCCCTGGGCTACCAGGCCACGGTGACAGCCGGCATCGTCAGCGCGCTCGGCCGCACCCTGCGCAGCGCCTCCGGCCGCCAGATCGACTCGGTGATCCAGACCGACGCCCCGCTCAATCCGGGCAATTCCGGCGGGCCCCTGGTCGACGGCGCCGGCAAGGTCGTGGGCATCAACACCGCCATCATCGGCGGGGCCCAGGGCATCTGCTTCGCCATAGGCATCGATACAGCGCAGGACGTGGTGACCCACTTGATGCGCGACGGGCGCGTGCGACGATCACGCCTAGGCGTCGCGGCCCAGACGGTGATGCTCGATGCGCGCCTCGCCGCCCGGCTCAAACGCAAGGCCGCATCCGCCGTTCTGGTGGCCGAGCTCGTGGACGAGGTCGGGCGCGCCGGCGCCCTGAAGAAAGGCGATCTGTTGCTTGAGTTGGACGGCGAGACCGTGGCCACAGTCGACGACCTCCATCGCTTGCTCACAGCCGCCCGCGGCGGCCAGGTCCAGGCTGCGAGGCTGCTGCGGCAGGGGGCCATCGAGACCGTCGCGGTCACGCCCGCGCTGGACACGTAAGAAAAGCGCCTCAGCCCTCCTGCCGCAGACTGGGCACGCCGGATCGGCGGCGCGGATCAGACCTTGGCCGCCGCCAAGCGCGCCTCGGCTTCGGCCAGCATCTTCTGGAAGCGCGAATCGTCTCGGATCGGGTCGAGTTCAGCGCCACTCATTGCCCAGCGGATCCATCGTCCGTCATCGTTCGCAAACACGGGGCCAAGCAACTCGAGCGCACCCTCGACATCACTGGCGTGAATGCTCAGGGCGCAGGCGAAGTTGACCCGCGCAATCAGGGTTGTCCGGATCGATTAGCAGCGCGCGGTCGATCCACCGTTTCACGCGCTCGACCTCTCCCAGTTCGACAAGGGCCATGGCGCCCCATGACGAGGCGAAGCCGTTAGTCCGATCGGCGGCCAGGGCCCGTTCGGCGCGTTCGAGGGTCACTCGGGCCACCGCCCGAGCCTGCTTCTCTGTGGAGCGGGCATAGGAGATGAAGATGTCGGAGATCTCGGGCCTCGCACCCAGGCTCGAGAGCCTAACAAGCGGGCGAACGCAAGGGGATCGCCTGGCGCCATTTCAGCGCCCGCACACCGGGCAGGCCGGGTCGGCGGCGATGGTCAGGGTGCGGGTCTCGGCGGCCAGGGCGTCGTAGATCAGCAGGCGGCCAGTCAGGGGGTCTCCCGCGCCGGCGATGAGCTTGACCGCTTCGGCGGCCATCATCGCCCCGATGACCCCGGCCAGAGCGCCGACGACGCCCACCACCGAGCAGGTCTCGGCCTCCGGCGGAATCTCGGGCACCAGGCAGCGGTAGCACGGTCGTCCGGCGAACACGCCGACCTGGCCGGTCCACCGGCCTATGGCGCCGCTCACCAGCGAGACGCCCGTCGCCACGCAGGCGGCGTTGACCGCGAACCGGGTCGCGAAGTCGTCCGTCCCATCGAGGGTCAGGTCGAAACCTGCCATCAAGCTTTGCGCATTGTCCTCGGTCAGCCGCTTGGCCACGCCCTCGACCGCCACGTGCGGATTGAGCGCCGTCAGCCGCCAGGCCGCCGCCTCGACCTTGACGACACCCACATCGGCGGTCTCGAACAGCACTTGGCGTTGCAGATTGGACACCTCCACGACATCGGGATCGACGAGCCGCAGGTGGCCGACGCCGGCGGCGGCGAGGTACAGGGCGGCGGGCGCACCCAGGCCGCCAGCCCCGACGATGAGCACCTTGGCGGCCTTCAGCGCCTGCTGCCCGGCGCCGCCGACCTCGCGCAGAACCAGATGGCGGGCGTAGCGCTCGACCTCGTCGGCGGAAAAACTCAACCGCCTTGACCCCTTCCCTTCGCGCCGCCACATGGGCCCGGATGCAGAACGCGTTTCCCTACTGGCATGGCACAACCATCCTCGCCGTGCGTAAGGCCGGTTCGACGGTGATCGCCGGCGACGGCCAGGTCTCCATGGGCCAGACCATCGTCAAGGGCAACGCCCGCAAGGTGCGGCGCCTGGCCGGCGGCCAGGTGGTGGCCGGCTTCGCCGGGGCCACCGCCGACGCCTTTACCTTGATCGAACGCCTGGAAGCCAAGCTCGAACAGTATCCGCAGCAGCTGGCCAGGGCGTGCGTGGATCTGGCCAAGGACTGGCGCACCGACCGCTATCTGCGCCGGCTCGAGGCGATGCTGATCTGCGCCGACAAGACCGCCATCTTCACCCTTTCGGGGGTCGGCGACGTGTTGGAGCCCGAGCATGGCGTGGCGGCCATCGGCTCGGGCGGCTCGTTCGCCCTAGCGGCGGCGCGGGCGCTGATGGAATTCGACCTGACGGCTGAGGAGATCGCCCGGCGGGCCATGGCCATCGCCGCCGACATCTGCGTCTACACCAACACCGACCTGGTCCTGGAAACGGTCTGAACGCGCGCGATGACTGAGTTTTCCCCCCGCGAGATCGTCTCCGAACTCGACCGCTATGTGGTCGGCCACAACGACGCCAAGCGCGCCGTGGCCGTGGCCCTGCGCAATCGCTGGCGTCGCCAGCGCCTGCCGGCCGACCTCGCCGACGAGGTGACGCCGAAGAATATCCTGATGATCGGCCCGACCGGGGTCGGCAAGACCGAGATCGCCCGCCGCTTGGCGCGCCTGGCCCAGGCCCCGTTCCTGAAGGTCGAGGCGACCAAGTTCACCGAGGTCGGCTACGTCGGCCGCGACGTCGAGCAGATCGTGCGCGATCTGGCCGAGGCAAGCTTGGTCATGGTGCGTGAGCGCCGCCGGTCAGTGATCCGGGCCAAGGCCGAGGCGGCCGCGGAAGATCGCCTGCTCGACGCCCTGGTGGGCGCCGGCGCGGGCGCCGCCACGCGCGACAGCTTCCGCAAGAAACTGCGCGCCGGCGAATTGGACCGGAAGGAAGTCGAGCTCAACCTGCCCGACTCGTCTTCGCCGTTAGGGAGCTTCGAGATTCCAGGCCAGCCTGGCGCATCCATGAGCATGGTCAATCTCTCCGACATCATGGGCAAGGCGTTCGGCGGCCGGCGCAAGGCGTACAAGACCGTGGTCGCCGAGGCCTGGACACCGCTGATCGCCGAGGAGAGTGACAAGTTGCTCGACGACGAGGCGGTCGTCGCCGAAGCCCTAGACCTGGCTCAAAACGCCGGCATCGTGTTCATCGACGAGATCGACAAGGTCGCCTCGCGCTCCGAGCGCCAGGGCGCCGACATCTCGCGCGAGGGCGTGCAGCGGGATCTGCTGCCGCTCATCGAAGGCACCACCGTCTCGACCAAATACGGGCCGGTGAAGACCGACCACATCCTGTTCATCGCCTCGGGCGCATTCCACGTAGCCAAGCCCTCGGACCTGCTTCCAGAATTGCAGGGCCGCCTACCGATTCGCGTCGAGCTCAAGGCCCTCTCCCGGGACGACCTGCGACGCATCCTGGTCGAACCCGAGGCCAATCTCATCCGTCAGCAACAGGCTCTGCTGGAGACCGAGGGCGTCAGCCTTTCGTTCACCGAGGGCGCCATCGACGCCCTGGCCGATGCCGCCCAGGAGGTGAACGGGGCTGTGGAGAACATCGGCGCGCGGCGGCTGCAGACGGTGCTGGAGAAGGTGGTCGAGGACATCAGCTTCACCGCCGCCGACCGCAGGGGCGAAAAGGTGGTCATCAACGCCGACGATGTGCGCCGCCTGGTGGGGGACCTGGCCAAAAACGCCGACTTGTCGCGATTCATCCTCTAGGACCGTCCTTGACGTTGGAGCGGTGGCCGATGTCTCATCGCTCCCGCAGCTCAGGAGGTTCTAAGTGACACAAACCACTCAACTGCTCGTCGGCACGCGCAAAGGGGCCTGGGTCTACCGCGACGATGGCTCACGCGGGGCCTGGAGCGCCGAGGGGCCGCTGTTTCTCGGCCAGATCGTCAACCACTACGTCCAGGACCCGCGCAACCCCAGCATCCAGCTGATCGCGGCCAAGACAGGCCACCTCGGCCCGACCGTGTTCCGCTCGTTGGACGCCGGGAAAACCTGGACCGAGGCGTCCCGGCCGCCGGCGTTCGCCAAGTCCGACGATCCGAACAGCGCGCGGGCGGTCGACCACACCTTCTGGCTGCAGCCCGGCCACGCGGACGAGCCTGACGTGTGGTGGGCCGGCGCCTCGCCGCCGGGACTGTTCGTCAGCGACGACAACGGCGCCACCTGGGACAGCGTCTCCGGGTTCAACGACCACCCGATGTACAACGCGTGGGTCCCTTCCGACGCTGGAACCCCGGACGGACCGCTGCTCAACCAGATCGTCATCGACCCGCGCAACTCGCGCCACATGTACCTCGCCACCTCCACCGGCGGCGTGTTCGAGAGCCCCGACCGGGCGGCGAGTTGGGCGCCGCTGAACAAGGGCGTCGAGGCGAATTTCTCACCCGATCCCTATCCGGAATATGGCCAGGACGCGCACTTCATCGCCCTCTCCCCCACTCGGCCTGACCGGATCTGGCAGCAGAACCACTGCGGGATCTATCGCCTCGATCGTCCTGGAGAGGTCTGGGAGCGCATAGGCCGCGCCATGCCGGGCGAAATCGGCGACATCGGCTTCACCATCACGCCCCATCCGCGCGACCCGGATACGGCCTGGGTGTTCCCGATGGACGGAACCGACGTGTGGCCGCGGGTCAGTCCGGGTGGGCGGCCGGCGGTCTACCGCACCACCGATGCCGGGGCCAGCTGGCGCCGGCAGGATCGCGGCTTCCCGGCCGAGCAGGGCTGGTTCACCGTCAAGCGCCAGGCGTTCTGCGCCGACCAGGCCGACCCTCTGGGGCTTTACCTCGGCACCACGGGCGGCGAAATGTGGATGAGCGACGACGAGGGCGACGGCTGGCGCGCGATCGCCGCCCACCTGCCGGAAATCTACTCCGTGGTCGCCGCGCCGACGCCATGAATCCGGTCTGGATCCCGTCCCAACTGCACGCCTACACCGGCGGGGTGAGCCGGGTGGAGGGCGCCGGAACGACGATCGACGCCGTCCTCGACGACCTCGATCGGCGCTTCCCGGGGCTGAAATTCAGGGTCATCGACGAGCAGGGCCGCATCCGCCCCCACATGCGCCTGTTCGTCGGGCGTCAGGCCGCGCGGGACGTCCGGGCGCCGATTTCCGACGGCGAAGAACTGTTGATCTTCGGCGCACTCAGCGGGGGCTAGCTTGGTCAGGCGCGCGCGGAGAACGCCAGCCTGGCGCTGAAGCCGAGGAACACGCAGCCGGTTATCCGGTCGAGCGCCTTGACCATCCCAGGCCGGGCCAGAACGCCTCCAAGCCGCGCAGTGGCCGCCGCGAGACTGCTCAGCCAGGCCACGCCCATGGTCGCGTGGATCGCCGCCAGCATGAACACGAACGGCGCGACGGCATAGCCCGCCGGGACGAACATCGGCAGGAAGCTGACGTAGAACACCCCCGCCTTGGGGTTGAGCAGATTGGTGGTCAGGCCACGGCGGAAGGCGCTGAAGGAGCCGCCTTGCACACCCGCCTCCCCGTACGAAGCCAGCGCCTCACGGGGCGTGAGCAAAAGATTCAGGCCAAGCCAGGCCAGGTACGCCGCGCCGGCCCAGCGCAACAGCTGGTAAGCAGCGTGCGAGGCGGCCATGAGCGCGCCCAAACCCAGAGCCACGCTCGCGCCCCAGACCAGACACCCGAGACCGACGCCAAACGCGGCCGCCACGCCTCGCCTGGCGCCGTCGATCGCCGCGGTGCGCAACACCAGCGCGGTGTCCATGCCGGGCGTCACGGTGACGATCGCCGCGGCGGCCAGGAAGGCGATGAGCGACTGGACCAGGGTCATGGCGCTCAGACTAGCGTGCGCGGATATGCTTCTCCAACCAGCGATGGTCGACGCTGACACTCGTCCCGGGATTCAGGGGTCTATCGCAAACGCCATTCCAGAGCAGGTTTCAGCTTTGAGCCGATTCCGTCGCAAACCCTGCTTTGCGCGCTCATTGCGGACGGCGCGCGGTGTAGAGGATGGTGCTGAACCGGCGTTCCACGGCGCCGCCGAACTCGCGGTCGGCGATGGCGCCAAGCTTGGCCAGGAACGCGGCTCGCTTGGCCGGCGGCAAGGCCTGGACGGGCGAATAGGTGGCGTAGAGCGCCTGAAGACGAGCCGTCTCCAAGGTCACGGTCATTGGCCAGTCGTCGACCTCGGCGTCCACAAATCCAGCCGCGGAAAGATCAGTCAGACGGGCTTCGCGATCCAGGGCAAACGAGGGTCCGCCGCGGCGGCCGTGTGACGGTGCGCGCGGGGTCTCCGCGAACAGATGGTCCGTAGCGGCCTGGAACGGGTCCGACGCACGCTCGCCGCCGAAGCTCATCCACCACATGGCCCACCAGCCGCCGGGCCGGAGCGCGGCCCTGACCTTGGCCAGCGCGCTGGCCGGCTCGAGCCAATGGAGAGAAGTGGCGGCCGCGCCGAGGTCGAACACGCCCTCCGGCAGTTGGGCATCCTCGAGACTGGCGCGCAGCACGTCGAGACGGGCCGAGGCCAGGCGCGCCTCCACGAACGCCGCCAGGCGGACGTCAGGCTCTATGGCCAGCAGGGAATCGGCGCCGGCGGCCAGCAGGCGCTGCGTGGCGATTCCCGTGCCCGGGCCGATTTCGAGCACGGCAGCGCCCGGGCCGAGGCCGCATCGCCGCCTCAGCACCTCGAAGAGCTCGTCCGGGTAAGGGGGCCGGGCGGCGTGGTAGGCGGCAGGATCCTCGCCGAAAGCGGCGCGGCCGGCGGAGATGTCGAGGCTGGGTCTGATCATGCCTTACCCACGGCGTGTAGGAACAGACCGACGGTGAGCACCAGGCCGAGCACGATCACGAAGCCGTGGATCAGGCGTTCGTCCACGCGCTTCAGCAAATGAGCGCCGACGAAACCGCCGGCGATCGCGCCGGCGCACACCACGGCCACTCGGGGCCAGGGGATGGCGGGTGTGAACAGGAACACGGCCACGGCGCTGGCGTTCATCACCCCCGCCAGCACGTTCTTGGTCGCTCCCGCCGCGCGCAGGGCGATGCCGGTTGCGGTGAGCGCGGCCAGCATCAAAAACCCGATTCCACCGCCGAAATAGCCGCCGTAGATGGCGATGAGGAATTGCAGGACGCCCGCTAGGCGCGGGCCGAGACGCGGGCCATCACTTCCCTGCTTGCGAAAGCTGCCCCAGGCGAACAGGGCGGTGGCGAACAGCACCAGCCACGGGACCAGGCGGGCGAAAAAGCTGGAGGGCGTGGCCAGCAGCAGGCCGGCGCCGACGGCGCCGCCCGCCAGGCTGATGGCGACCAAGGCCTTGAACGACAAACCGGCCGCCCCGGCCACCATCCGACGCCCCACCAGCCCGGTGGTCACCTGCCCCGGGAACAGCGCGATGGTCGAGGCGATATTGGCCGCCCGGGCGTCGAGGCCAGAGAGGATCAGGGCGGGCAGGGTGACGAACGATCCGCCGCCTGCGAGCGCATTCTGCACGCCCGCCCACAGGGCGACGGCGAACAGGATGGCCATGGTCTGCATCCGCGCCCTATGACCCACGCGCGCGAGATGTCCAAGGCCAGAGCCTGATGGCTTTGCAGGCCGCGTGACTTGCTTTGACCGCGCGACTGGGCCGCAGGGTCCGGGGCCCGATCATCCCGCTTGCGCCTTGCCGCAAGCGCATGATCGCCTTTGGCTGATCGGGCTAAGGGCGTGAATCATGCGCTCCACTTTGGAGTTATCTCGACCAGCCCCGGTCGAGTTTGCTCTGGGCGGTCCACGCCGTTAGGGTCCGCGCGCTGGAGATCGTCTGTTCGCCCTGATGTCCGATATTTTCATCTCCTACGCGCGCTCGACGGCGGCTAAGGCGCAGCAGGTGGCCGACGCATTGCGCGCGCTCGGCTACGAGGTGTGGCGCGACGACGAGCTGCCGGCCCACCGCGCCTATGGCGACGTGATCGAGGAGAGGCTGAAGGCCGCCAAGGCCGTCGTGGTGATCTGGTCGGCGGAAGCCGCCAAGTCGCAATGGGTGCAATCGGAGGCTGACCGCGCCCGCACCGACAACAAGCTGGTGCAGCTGACCGTTGATGGCACGCCCCTGCCGATGCCGTTCGATCGCATTCAATGCGCCGAGTTGGCCGGCTGGGACGGCGCCGCGGACTTTCCTGGGTGGCGCAAGGTGGCGGCCAGTGTGGCCGACCTCGCCGGAGGCCCCCGCGCTCTGTCGACCCCGGCTCGCCCGACGCGGGCCGCATCGAGACTCTCCATCTGCGTGCTGCCCTTCGCCAATATCAGCGACGATCCGCAGCAGGAGTATTTCAGCGACGGGATCAGCGAGGACATCATCACCGACCTTTCCAAGGTCTCGGCCTTGTCGGTGGTCTCGCGCAATACGGCTTTCACGTTCAAGGGCAAGTCCTTCGACGTGCCGCACATCGCCCGGCAGCTGGGCGTGAGCCACGTGCTTGAGGGGAGTGTGCGGAAAGCCGGCAACCGGGTGCGTATCACCGCCCAGCTGATCGACGCCACGGCGGACGATCACATCTGGGCCGAGCGTTACGACCGCGATCTGACCGACATCTTCGCCCTGCAGGACGAGATTTCCGAGGCCATCGTCAAGGCCCTCAAGCTCAGACTCCTTCCGGAAGAGAAGAAGGCCATCGAGCAGCGCGGGACCACCAACCTCGAAGCCTACAACCTCTACCTCATGGCCAGGCAATCATGGGTGGTCGGCAACGCCGGCGACCCGAGGCGCGAGGAGACTGTCCTTAGACTCACCCGCCGGGCGGTGGAGATCGAACCGAACTATGCGCGCGCCTGGGCGCTTATGGCGTCGGCGCAGCACTCCCTGCGCTTCAACCGCGGCCGGGCGGGGGACGACGGACTGGCCGCGGCCGAGCGCGCCTTGCAACTCGATCCCACCCTGGCTGAGCCCCACGCCGTCAAGGCCATGCTCCTGGCCATCAGCGACTGTCCCAGCGAAGCCTTCGCTGAAATGGATCGGGCGCTCCAGTTGGATTGCGAATCCGACATGGTGAACTCCATGGCGGCCAGTCTCTGCTATCAGGCCCGGCGTTTCGAGGACGCCATCCGCTATTTCGCTAAGGCGGCCGCGCTGAACGAGGCGGACTCCCATTCCCCGGCCATGCTGCAGAGCGCCTGCACGGCCATCGGGGATGGGGAGGGGGCCCGGGCCGCCGCCAGGATGGCTCTGAGCCGCATTGAGAAAATCGTGGCGCAGGACCCGAACAACGGTTCGGCCCTGGCCAACGGCGCCTGCGCCTGGGCGATTCTCGACGATGCCGTCCGCACCCGGGAATGGATCGACCGCGCCCTGCTCATCGATCCAGACAACGTGCAGATGCGCTACAACTTGGCCTGCGCCCTGAGCGCCGACGTCAAGGACACCGAGGGCGCCATCGCCCTCCTGGGCCCGGTATTCGCCGATATTGGCCCCGCCATGCTGAGCGCTTCCAAGACCGACCCGGACCTTGACCCGCTTCGCGACGATCCACGCTTCCAGACCATGCTGGCGGCCGCGGAGGCCCGCCTGGCGGCCGCCAGCGGTCGGTCAGCGCCCGAGTAGCCATGTCCGACATCTTCATCTCCTATGCGCGCTCGACGGCGGCCCAGGCGCAGCAGGTGGCCGAGGCTCTGCGCGCCCTGGGCTATGGCGTGTGGCGGGACGATGAGCTGCCCGCCCATCGAGCTTACGCCGACGTCATTCGCGAGCGGCTTAGCGCGGCCAAGGCGGTGGTGGTGATCTGGTCGGCCGAGGCGGCCAGTTCCGAATGGGTGCGCTCGGAAGCCGAGCGGGCGCGGGCCGATCACAAGCTGGTTCAACTGAGCCTCGACGGCGCCGAACTGCCCATGCCTTTCGACCAGATCCAGTGCGCCGACCTGAACGGATGGGCCGGCGAAGCGGATATGCCTGGGTGGCGAAAAGTGGTGGCCAGCATCGCGGAACTGACAGGGCCGCCCGGGGGCGCCGCGCGCCAGCCGGATGCGCCGCGCAAACACTCCATCTGTGTGCTGCCGTTCGCCAACATCAGTGACGATCCCCAGCAGGAGTATTTCAGCGACGGGATCAGCGAAGACATCATCACAGACCTCTCCAAGGTCTCGGCCCTGGCAGTGGTCTCGCGCAACAGCGCGTTCCGCTACAAAGGCCAGCATGTCGACCTGCCCAAGGTGGCCAGGGAACTGAGCGTCAGCCACGTTCTGGAAGGCAGCGTGCGCAAGGTCGGCAATCGCGTGCGCATCACCGCCCAGCTGATCGACGGCTCGACCAACGACCACATCTGGGCCGAACGCTACGATCGCGACCTCGATGACATCTTCGCCCTGCAAGACGAGATATCGCGCGCCATCGTCGCCGCGCTCAAGCTCCGGCTCCTGCCGGAAGAGAAGAAGGCCATCGAGCGGCGGGGAACGTCCAACGCCGACGCCTACAACCTCTATCTGATGGCCCGGCAAGCCTGGGCCAACGGCAACGACGGCGACGTCCGTCGTGAGGATACGATGATCCGACTTTGCCAGCGGGCGATCGAGATCGACCCGAACTACGCGCGCGCCTGGGCGCTGATGGCTCTGGCCCAGACCACCTTGCATTTTACCTATGAGAGATCTGGCGACGACGGCCTGGCCGCCGCCGAACGCGCGCTTTCGCTCGACCCCAATCTGGCGGAAGCCCACGCGATCAAGGCGCGGCATCTGGCCGAAGAGGGTCGGGAGGCCGAGGCCTCGGCCACCATCGAAACGGCCCTCCGCCTGGATTCCGAGTCGTTCGAGGTCGTCACGGCGGCTGCGCGGATCAGCTTAAAGCAAGGCCGGCTGGAGGACACCATCCGCTACTATGAAGCTGCCGGGGCGCTCATGGAATCGGACTTCGGTGCGCCTGGAATGCTCGTCACCTGCTACGCTGCCGCCGGCGACACCGAAGGGCTCGAGCGCGCCGCCCGTGCAACGCTGGCCCGGGTCGAAAAAGTTCTGGCTCAGGATCAGAGCAACGGCTCAGCAATGAGCTTCGGGGTGACGGCCCTGGCCGCCCTGGGCGAAGGCGAACGGGCCCGCGACTGGGCGCGGAGGGCGGTGCTGATCGACCCCGACAACATGCTCATGCATTACAACTGCGCCTGCGCTTTGAACGCCCATCTGCACGACGCGGAAGGCGCTCTCGAGCTGCTCGGGCCCTTCCTACCAAAAATGTCCAAATCCATGTTGAGCCACATCAAAGTCGACCCGGATATGGATTCGCTTCGCGGGGACCCGCGCTTCCAGGCCATGCTCGCCGAGGCCGAGGCGCGGCTGGCGGCGACCCTGGCGGCGACTTAGGACCATGTCCGACATCTTCATTTCCTATGCGCGTTCCACGGCCGCCCAGGCCCAGCAGGTGGCCGAGGCCCTGCGCGCCCAGGGCTACGGCGTGTGGCGCGACGACGAGTTGCCGGCGCACCGGGCCTACGCCGAGGTGATCGCCGAGCGCCTGAACACAGCCAAGGCGGTGGTCGTCATCTGGTCGGCCGAGGCGGTCAAGTCCGAATGGGTGCAATCGGAGGCCGATCAAGCTCGCGCCGACCGCAAGCTGGTTCAGATGACCATCGACGGCGCCAAACTGCCTATGCCGTTCGACCGGATCCAGTGCGCCGACCTTGCCGGCTGGAACGGCGACCTGGATGCCCCCGGCTGGCGCAAGGTGGTCGCCAGCATCGCCGACCTCGCCGGGCAGGGCGCCGCATCCGCCGCTGGCGGACAGGCGACGGCGATCCGCAAATTGTCGATCTGCGTCCTGCCCTTCGCCAATATGAGCGACGATCCGCAGCAGGAATATTTCAGTGACGGCGTCAGCGAAGACATCATCACCGACCTTAGCAAGGTCTCGGCGCTGTCAGTGATTGCGCGCAACAGCGCCTTCGCCTTCAAGGGCAAGAGCCTCGACGTGCAGCAGGTCGCCCGTCAGCTGAATGTCGCCTATGTACTCGAAGGCAGCGTGCGCAAGGCCGGCGGCCGGGTGCGGATCACGGCCCAGCTGATCGACGGCGCCCGCAACGACCACGTCTGGGCCGAGCGCTACGACCGCGACCTCACCGACATCTTCGCCCTCCAGGACGAGATCTCCGAGGCCATCGTCAAGGCCCTGAAACTCAAGCTCTTGCCGGAAGAGAAGAAGGCCATCGAACGGCGCGGCACCGACAGCGTCGAAGCCTACAATCTCTATCTGATGGCCCGCCAAGACCAGATCACCGGCAACAGCGGCGACACCCGGCGTGACGAATCGATCGTTCGCCTTTGCGCCCGCGCGACCCAGATCGATCCTGGTTACGCCCGCGCCTGGGCCCTGATGGCGTCAGGGCAGGCTAATCTGCGCTTCCTTTTCGGCAAAGAGGGCGATGGCGGCCTGGCGGCCGCCGAGCGGGCCCTGGCGCTCGACGCCGACCCGGCCGAGGCCCATGCCGTCAAAGGGAGGATCCTGCTCGAGGAGGGCCACATGGCCGAGGCCGAAGCCGAGATCGCCATCGCTCTTCGTCTCGACCCCGAGTCCTACGAAGTCAATCAGGCCGCCGCGACCCTGAGGTTCCGTCAGCGTCGACTCGAGGACGCCATTCGCCATTACGAAAAGGCGGCGGAGCTCGTGGAGACGGATTTCGGCGCCCCAGGCATGATGGTCAGCTGCTACACCGCGCTTGGCGATGCCGTGGCCGCCCGCCGGGTCGCGCAGATGACCCTCGCCCGCGCCGAGGCGGCCCTGGCCCAGGATCGCAACAACGGCCGGGCCATGGCCCACGCCGTTATCGCTCTGACGGCCCTTGGCGAGGTCGAGCGCGTCAGGGAATGGACCGAGCGCGCGCTGCTGGTCGATCCCGATAACATGGTCATGCGCTACAACTTCGCCTGCGGCGCCATCGGTTTGAAGGACTCAGACGCGGCGTTGGAGCTGCTGGGTCCGGTTCTCGAACAGGTGAAAGTCGGGTTCCTGAACCATGTGCGGGTCGATCCGGACCTCGACCCGCTGCGCGACGATCCGCGCTTCCAAGCCATGCTCGCCGCGGCCGAGGCGCGTCTAGCCGGCCCGCACGCTCAGTAGCGAAGGGGCTCAGGCCTCGGCTTCCGCCTCCGCCGGCTCGCCTTCCGACGCCGGCCGCAAGGCCTGGCCTTCCGGCTCGTCCACTTTGCGCCTGGCGTCATCGCGCGCCCTTTTTTCGGCCGCCTTCTTCACCAGGGCGTCGAGCTCCATCTGGGTGACCAGGCCCAACGACACGGGGTCCACCGGCTTGACGTTGGTGGCGTTCCAATGGGTGCGGTTGCGCACCTGATCGATGGTCGACTTGGTGGTGCCAAGCGCCTTGGAGATCTGGGCGTCGGTGACCTCGGGGTGATTGCGCACGAACCAGGCGATGGCGTCCGGCCGATCCTGCCGCCGGGAGACGGGCGTATAGCGCGACCCCTTGCGCTGGGGCTTGAGCATTTCGGCGTGACGGCTCTTCTGGGCCTTCATGTGATAGGCGGGATCGGACTGGCCGTGGTCAAGCTCCTCGCGCGTGAGCTGGCCGTTGGAAATCGGATCGGCGCCGCGGATATCGCGCGCCACCTCGCCATCGGCGATGCCCTTCACCTCAAGGGGGTGCAGGCCGCAGAAGTCCGCGATCTGCTCGAAGGTCAGGGAGGAGTTGTCCACCAGCCATACGGCGGTGGCTTTGGGCATGAGGATATCGTTCATATGGCAGTCCCTAGAAACGGCGGCGCCCGGCCTTGCGGCCGGGCGGGTGAGAATTGTCATATAGGTCGCCTGGAGCCGGAAGGAAACGGTCTTCACAACCTCAGCACACCCTCCAGCACCGTCACCGCCGCGCCGCGAAGCCTGACGCGGTCGCCGGCGAGTTCACACTCCAGGTCGCCGCCGCGCCCCGGATAGGCCTGGTGGAATCTCAGCGTCGCGCGGCCGAGCTTCTGTGAGAACAGGGGCGAGAGGATGCAGTGAAGAGAGCCGGTGGTCGGGTCCTCGTCGATCCCCGATCCCGGCGCAAAGAACCGGCTGACCACGTCATAAGCGCCACTGGCCGCCACCGCCGAGACACCTACATTGCCGCGTCCGCGCGTCGCGTCGGCCGAGATCGGCTTGATGGCCGCGATGTCCGGCTTCAGGCCGCGCACGGCGTCCTCGTGATGCATGACCGCGATCAGGTATTGCCCGGCCCACACCTCCGCCGGTTCGGCCCCCAGCGCCTCGGCCAGGCCCGCCGGCGGCTCGATCCGGGCAGGCGGGTCGGCGGGGAAGTCCATCTCGTATCCGGTCTCGGCGCGTTTCACGGCCAGCGTGCCTGACTGGGTGTCGAAGGCGACGCCGTCCAGCCCCAGGCCGATCTCCGACAGCAGAACATGCCCGCTGGCCAAGGTGGCGTGGCCGCACAGAGGCACTTCGATCGCCGGCGTGAACCAGCGCAGGGCGAAACGATGAGGCTCGTCCGTCGCTTTCAGGAAGGCCGTCTCCGCCTGGTTGTTCTCCGCCGCGAGCGCCTGCATCCACGCCGTCGCGGGCCAGGTCTCAAACGGCTCCACGACGCAGGCCGGGTTGCCGCGAAACGGCGCCGAAGCGAAGGCGTCGATCATCCATTGGCGCATGGGACAGATCTCCAAGGTGAAGCTCACCATTTAGGGAGCCCGATCCCACAGTTCAGCCCCGCTCAGGCCTCTATCGCAATCTTCGGCCAGCGTCGCTGGGCGCTCGCCGCGGTGCGAGCGAAGGCCGGCGAGGGACGCTCGGGATTGGGCCGCAGGCGTAAGGCGAACAGGTCCTCCAAGCCGAAGGGCGCGACAATTTCGATCTGGTCGTCGGCCGTGAGGCGAGCGCCCACAGCGAAGGCGGGCGCCGTGAACCGGTTCAGCGCTTCGGCCGAGCAGCTGAGCGGCGAATAGGGCTCGCCGAAGTGGTCCTCGAACCACAGGTGCACGCGCGCCTGGTTGCGCGCCTCGACCATGGCCGCGAGCGGAGCATCGAACGCGGCCGCGACCTGGCGGATCACCAAATCCTCGGCTTCGTAGGAGATGTCCGATGCGTCGAAATAGGCGAGGTCGTAATCCTTCAGGCCGTGCTCAAGGGGGCGGCCGGTGAGGTGGTTCAACACCGGTTGATAGATGGCGCCGGAGAAGATCAGCCAGTCGGGCAGGGCTAAATCGCGCACCGTGGCAAGTACGCGCATCAGGCCAGGTGTCGAGCGAAGAATTCTGGTCAGGCGCGCCTCAAAGTCACTCATCCCGCAACGGCCAGCCGTGGTCCACGGGACCGGCCCCGACTCCCAGCCCCGGCGCGCGGCGGATCGCTTCGGCGGTATAGGCCCAGGCCTTCGCCACCGCCGTTTCCAGGGTCAGGCCCTGGGCCAGCCCAACCGCGCAGGCCGACGCCAGGGTGCAGCCGGTGCCATGGGTGTGGCGCGAGGCGATGCGCGGGCCCTCGAACGTGGTTTCGCCGGCGGCGCTCATCAGAACGTCGACCACGCTATCGCCGGGGATGTGGCCCCCCTTCATCAGCACCCCGCGGCAGCCGGCCAACAGCAGCGCCTCGCCCGCGCGTCGCAGATCGTCGGTGGTTTCGACTGCCCGGCCGGTGAGCGCCGCCGCCTCGGGGGCGTTGGGCGTCAGCAGCGCCGACCGCAGCAGGAACAGGGTCTTGAGCGCCCCGATGGCGCCTGGGTCGGCCAGCGCCGTCCCGTCCTTGGCGACCATCACCGGATCGACGACCACGGGGATGCCCGGCCAGTCGTCCAGCACCCGGCTGACGGCCAGCGCGGCGTCGCCCAACATGCCGATCTTGATGGCGTCGGCGCCGATGTCGTCCAGCACCGCCCGCGCCTGCGCCTCCACCAGGCCGGGCGGGATCAGGTGAATGGCTGTGACGCCCAGGGTGTTTTGCACGGTCACCGCTGTGATCGCGCTGGCGGCATAGCCGCCCAGCGCCGTCACCGTCTTGATGTCGGCCTGGACCCCGGCCCCGCCGCCGCTGTCCGAGCCGGCGATGATCAGCACGCGGCCGAGACGCTCAGCCATGGATGGCCGCGTCGACAACAAGGGCCTGCACCGTCGCGCGCACGTCGTGCACCCGGACCATGGCCGCGCCGGCGCGAGCGGCTGCGAGCGCGATGGCGAGCGAGCCGCCCAGCCGGTCGCCTGGATCCTTCGCCGTCGGGTCGAGAGCGCGGATCATGCCCTTGCGGCTCGCCCCCACCACCACGGGAAAGCCGAGGGCCACGATCCGCTCCAGTCCGCGCAACAGGGCCAGGTTGTGGGCCAAGGTCTTGCCGAAACCCAGGCCTGGATCGAGCCGGATGCGTCCTGGCGCGACCCCGGCGGCCACAGCCGCGCGCGCCCGATCGGCCAGGAAATGGGTCACCTCGGCGAGGACATCGTCATAGCGCGGGTCGTCCTGCATGGACGCCGGCTCGCCTCTCATGTGCATGAGCACGATTTCGCAGCCGAGCGCCACCGCTGTCTCCAGACTTTCAGGCGCTGCGCCAAGGGCGGCGACGTCGTTCCACATCGTCGCTCCGGCCGCCATGGCGGCGCGGGCCACGGCCGGCTTCACGGTGTCCACGGAAAGAGGCAGATCGCACCGTGTGCGGATGGCTACGATCGCTGGGATGACACGGGCCAGTTCGTCCGCCTCGGTGACCGGCTGCGCGCCGGGCCGGGCAGACTCTCCGCCCACATCCAGCCAGTCCGCGCCCTGCGCCGCCATCTCGGCCGCCCGCGCGGCCACGGCGTCGGGAGTCATCAGGGTTCCGCCGTCCGAGAAGCTGTCCGGCGTGACATTGATCACGCCCATGACCAGGGGACGACCGCGCCCCGCTGCGCTTCCGGCGCGCTCGCTCAGCCCGCCGCCAGGCCCGGGTCCGGGCGCGGAGCGAGCGGCACCGACACGCGCGGCCGCTCGGGCGCCGCCGCCAGGGCCTCCTCGCGGTTGGGCTTCACGCCCTTGAGGACATTGATGATCTCGTCGCCGCCCAAGGTCTCATATTCCAGCAGGGCCTTGGCCAGGGTGTGCAGGTCGTCGAGCCGCTCGGTCAGGATGCGCCGCGCTTCGTCCTGGGCGCTCTGCATCAGGCGCCTCACCTCGAAATCGATCTTGCGCGCGGTGTCCTCCGACACGTTCTGGGTGCGCGCCACTGAGTGGCCCAGGAACACCTCCTCCTGGTTGTCGCCGTAAGAGACGGTGCCGAGCTCTTCGGAAAAGCCCCAGCGGGTGACCATGTTGCGGGCCAGGGTGGTGGCGGCGGAAATGTCGCTGGAGGCGCCGGAGGTGATCTTGTCCTTGCCGAAGATCAGCTCCTCGGCGATGCGCCCGCCCGCCATGATCGCCAGGCGTGAGGTCATCTGCTCAAAGCTCATGGAATAGCGGTCGCCCTCGGGTAGTTGCATGACCATGCCCAGCGCCAAGCCGCGCGGGATGATGGTCGCCTTGTGCACCGGATCGGCCGCCGGCACCGTGAGCGCCACCAGGGCGTGGCCGCCCTCGTGATAGGCGGTGGTGCGCTTTTCCTCATTGCTCATGACCATGGACTTGCGCTCGGCGCCCATCATCACC
>OUNO010000503.1_pt5 | contig 22726 bp, 24 predicted proteins | sample 1779811 | NCBI WGS metagenome assembly OUNO01 (sample SAMEA3914804, study PRJEB12502) | metagenome | biome: forest; material: soil | place: Canada | collected 2010-06-25 | depth 0.3 m | reverse complement strand
CCGGCGCGCAGGACCCGGGCCGCCTCGGCGCCCGCCGGTGCCGTGTCGAGCGCCACCAGCAGGTCGAAGTGGTCGTCGGGAAAGGGCAGCGAGCGCGGCTTGCCGAGCTTGAAGGCGATCCGGCCCTCGGGGTCGAGGCCGACCCGCGACGTCGCCCGCCGGATCGCCTGCTCGGAGGCGTCGACGCCACGGACCCGGGCGCGGGGGAACTCACGGGCGAGGAAGAGCGTCGCCTCGCCGTCACCGCAGGCGAGGTCGAGAACCCGTTCCGGCGCGCCGACCTGGAGGACGGCGGCGGCGAGCGGGGTCAGCGGGGGCGGTGGCGGCAACCGCACGATCGTAGACGTGGTTTAGGCTTGCGCGTCGATGGGGGCGAAAAACGATCAGCGCTGGATCATCCTTGCCGTCTTCGGCGTCATCGCGGTCGGGATCATCGCGGCGATCCTGATCTCGCGGAGTGGCAGCGACAGCGACTCCTCCGCGACGACTGACGCCAAGGCCAGCGCCGGCGGCTGCAAGCAGGTCGAAGCGCCCGAACCGAAGAACGTCAGCCTGCCGAAACCAAAGCAGACGGTCAAAGCCGGCGAAGAACTGACCGCGGTGGTCCAGACCAGCTGCGGCACTTTCGAGATCGAACTCGACACCAAGCAGGCGCCGATCACGACCAACTCCTTCGCCTACCTGGCCGAAGAAGGCTTCTACGACGACCTCACCTTCCACCGGATCGTGCCGGAATTCGTCATCCAGGGCGGCGATCCGCTCGGTGACGGCACCGGCGGCCCCGGCTACAAGGTGGTCGAGAAGCCGCCGGCGAACCTCGCCTACACGAAAGGCGTCGTCGCGATGGCGAAGAGCTCGGCCGAGCCGCCCGGCACCTCCGGCAGCCAGTTCTACGTGGTCACCGGCGCCGACGCCGGGTTGCCGCCGGAATACGCGCTGGTCGGCAAAGTCAGCGAAGGCCTCGATGTCGTCGAACGGATCGGCAAGCTGGGGACGCCGGAAGAAAAACCGAAACAGACGGTCCTGATCGAAAAGATCACGATCGAAAAAGGCTAGCCGGGGCGAGCGCGACCAATGGCGAAGCCAAAGGTAGGAGACCAGGCGCCGGACTTCGAGCTGCCGGGCACCGGCGGCAAGACCTACAAGCTCTCCGACTACCGCGGCCGCAAGGTCGTCCTCGCCTTCTACCCGGGTGACTTCACCGCCGTCTGCACCAAACAGTTCTGCTCCTACCGCGACCAGAGCGAGAAGCTCGACGGGATCGGCGCCGACGTGCTCGGCATCTCGCCGCAGTCGGTCGACTCGCACGAGCGCTTCACCGAGGAGAAGCGCCTCAGCGTGCCGCTGCTGGCCGACGAGGACAAGGAGGTCGCGCGTGCCTACGGAGTCCTCGCCGGCCCGATGGTGCGGCGGGCGATTTTCGTGATCGACGAGCAGGGCGTGATCCGCCACCGCAAGGTGACCCTCGCCGGGCTGACCTACGAGTCGGTCGACGATCTCGAGCGCGCCGTCGCCGCCCTCGGCTGATGGCCAGCGCCGCGGCGACCGGGTTCGCCGTCGGCCCGGCGCCCGAGTTGCGCGGCGAAGTCGCTGGGGAGGGGTCGCCGATCGTCCTCTGCCACGGGATCACCGCGACCCGGCGCTACGTCGTCCACGGCTCGCGGGTCCTGGAGCGCGCCGGCCACCGGGTGCTCAGCTACGACGCCCGCGGCCACGGCGAGTCCGACCCGGCGCCGGCGGGGGAGGGTTATGGATACCCGTGGCTGATCGCCGACCTCGAGCGGGTCGTTGCCGCCGAGGTGGGGGAGGGACGCTTCGTCCTCGCCGGCCACTCGATGGGCGCCCACACCGCGGTCGGCTACGCGCTGCGCCATCCGCAGCGACTCGCCGGACTGGTCGTCGTCGGCCCGGCCTACATGGGGGAGGTCTCGGCCGACTCGCTGCGCTACTGGGACGGGCTGGCGGATGCGCTGGAAGCGGGGGGCGTCGACGGCTTCGTCGCCTACATCGCCGCCAACCAGGGGATCGACCCCACCTGGCGCGACTCTGTCCTGCGCTTCACCCGCGAACGGATCGGGCTGCACCGCCATCCCGAGGCGCTGGTCCAGGCGCTGCGCGAGGTGACCCGCTCGCGGCCCTTCGAGTCGCTCGAGGAGCTGCGCTCGCTGCCGGTCCCAGCCCTGGTCGTCGCCAGCCACGACGACGCCGACCCGGGACATCCCTACGCGGTCGCCGCCGCCTACGCCGAGGCCCTGCCGCACTCGCGGCTCGTCAGCGAGGCGGAGGGGGAGTCGCCGCTCGCCTGGCAGGGCGGCAAACTGGCGCGTGAGATCGCCGCCTTCTGCGCCGAGCCGGAGGTCGCCGGCAGCTGAGCGGGGATCTTTATCAACGCTTACGCCGAGCCACTATCGTCACCGCTATGACTTTCCCGACCGAAGCGACGCTGCGCCGGATCATCGCCTTCGTCGCGACCCTGGGGATCGGCGTCGCGACCTACATCACGATCGCCGACTCGGGCGGCGGCTCGCCGACCTGCTTGGCCGGTGGCGGCGGCTGCGAGACGGTCGCCAACAGCTCCTACTCGCACCTCGTCGGGGTCAATGTCGCGGTCTTCGGGATCATCGGCTACGTCGCCCTGCTGGCCAGCGCCTTCTTCGCCAACGACCTGGCCCGGTTCGGCGGCTTCGTCGTCGCCCTCGGCGGCTTCGGCTTCAGCGTCTACCTGACCTACCTGGAGATCTTCAAGATCGAAGCGATCTGCCAGTGGTGCGTCGCCAGTGCCGTGCTGATGACGATCCTCTTTCTGCTCAACGCGACCCGGCTGATCGGCTACGCCGGCAGCGACGGGCCCGCGTCGCCGGGCAAACTGCAAACCGAGAACGGCTAGGGAGGCCAGAGTGAGCGACAAGCAAGAGCGCGAGAAGCGCAAGGAAGCGCGTTTGCAGGAAGAGAGCAAGGTCAGCTCCAAAGACCGCCGCGCCCGCATCCTGCAGCTCTCCGCCGGCGCCGTCTTCCTCGTAGTCGCCGTCGTGCTGGTGTTGATCGTCGTCAACGCGGCCAGCAACGGCGACAGCGGCGACAGCAACCTCGAGGAAGTTGGCCACGTCGACGAACTGCTGAGCGGCATCCCGCAGGAAGACCTGGTGCTCGGCGACCCCAGCGCCAAGGTCGAACTGATCGAGTTCGGCGACCTGCAGTGCCCGGTCTGCAAGGCCTACTCGGAAAAGATCCTGCCGCAGGTGATCGAACGCAAGATCGCGACCGGCGCCGCCAAGCTCGTCTTCCGCAACTTCCCGATCATCAGCGAAGAATCGTTCCCGGCCGGAGCCGCGGCGATCGCGGCCGGCGCCCAGGGGCGCGGCTGGAACTACATCGAGCTCTTCTACCGAAACCAGGGCAAAGAGGGATCCGGCTACGTGACCGACGAATTCATGACCTCGATCGCCAAGGGCGCCGGCGTCAAGGACATCCAGCAGTGGAACAGCGACCGCAAGAGCCCGAAAACGGTCGCCGAAGTCGAAAAGACCTACGAAGAAGCGAGCGGCACGTTCGGCTTCGAAGGCACGCCGTCGTTCCTGGTCAAAGGCCCCAACACCAACGGCTACGAAAAGATCGAACTGACCGAAAGCCCGGAATCCTTCGAACGGGCGATCGACGAAGCGGCCTAGCCGCAGCCGGGGGCATTCGTGCCCAGGTATACATAACGACCATTATCGTGCGTTGGATTAGAATTCCGGCGGCGTAGCCGAGAGGCCATTAGGACCATCCACCGGCACCCATGCAGCGCTTTCTCTCGAAACGGTCCTGGTATCAGCGTCTTTCCTCGTTCCGCCGAGGCCTGGCCTACTCGACCTCGACCGTAGGCCTGGTCGCCGCCTTCCTGGCGGTCACGCTGGTCTTCTTCGCTTCGAATCCGTCCGACTCTCTGTTAGCCGACCTGGCGAATCTCGGCGCGGTCTTCCTGGTGGGATATGCGGTGGAGACGGCCTGGGTGGTCCGCGCGATGCGCGCTGCGCCGGTCGACGATCGCGAAGAACGGCTCGGGACGATGGCTGGTTTCGGTGCAGCGGGCCTGACGGGAATCATGCTGGGCATATTCCTTGCCGAGCGAGTGCGGTTAGGTCATTGGATCTGGATCGATGAGATTCTCTTTGCCTGGGTTGTTGCCTCGACCCTCTTTCTCGGCCTCTTCGTCGTTCTCCAGCCCGTCCTCACTCACGAATGGCTGGGCAAGGGCGATGAGCCCATTGACTAGGAACCAGCCGTCGTTGCGATCTGCAGCAGGCGCCTGAGCGCGGCGAGCGGTCGACGCGGGACTTCCGCTGAAGGCGAGGCTCCGGGGTGCTTGTGGGCGATCCGGACCCGCAGCGCCCGCGGTCGCACCCGGAAGCGCAGCGGCGGCTGCATCACCAGGGACTCGCCGTCGACGCCGAGCGCGATCGGCGCGTCAGCCTCGATCTCCAGTTCCGGGGCGCTGAGCTCGCGCCAGCGCGCCGTAGCCGATTTTTCGCCGGCTATGGGTGGGTGAAAGTCGATCACGCCGAGCAGGCCGCTGTCGAGGCGCGGCCGGGTCCCCGAGCCGATCGTCGGCCCCAGCCGGTACGGGTTGTTGGAGACCAGAATCAGCGCCGTGCTGCGCTGTGCGGCGCCATCGTCGTCGATCCAGCGCAACTCGTTGGCCTCGCCTTCGGGCCCCAGCGTGTCGGTCAGCGTGTCGAGCAGCGTCTGCAGCTTCGCTTCGCGGTAGCCGTCCTGGCTGACCGCCTCGGCGTAGACGCCAAGCGAGACGTTGTTGACGAAGACCCTGCCATTTACCTCCCCCAGGTCTACATAACGCTCGCCCCCATCGAGGAAGGCGTCGAGGGCGCCGACAACGTCTTCGCGATCGACACCGAGGTCGAGCGCGAAGTGGTTGCGCGTGCCCGACGGAACGCAGGCGTAAGGCAGGTCGTGCTCGGCCGCGATCGCTGCAACCAGGGCCTGGGAACCGTCTCCGCCGGCCATCGCCAGCCCGTCGGCCCCCCTCCCCACCGCTTCGCGGACGAGCTGCTCGAGGTCCTCGCCCGCTGCTAGCTCGACCGTCTCCAGGCCACGCTCACGAGCCGCGGCGACGAGACCCACTTCCCCCGCCCGACCGTCGCCCGAGCGCGGGTTGACGAAGAGGACCGGGTGGCGTGGGGGCTCAGCTCGTGGCAGCGTACGGTCGGGCTTGAAGGCGACGCGGGCGCCGGCGACGCCGGCAAGGAAGGCCACCAGGACGACGCCGAGCGCCCAGCCGTTGTCTCCTGACAGCGTCGTCCCTACCGCGAGCGCGATCAGCAGCGCCGCGACGGCGACCGCTCCCCAGCGCAGCGGGCCACGCCGCAGCAGCCCCAACCAGGCGGCCGCCAGGGCGGCGAGAACGCAGACCAGGACGATCAGGCCGCGGGGAAAATCGGAGATGAAGACGTAGGCGGCACCGGCGATCGCGACCGCGCCGCCGCCGACCGCGACCAGGGCCGCGAAGCGCCGGCTCATATCATCGCCCGATGCCACGTTGGCTCAGCGAGGGAAAGGCGATCGACGCGGCCCTGTACGCCGCTGTTGCCGGCAGCGACACCCCGACGCTTGACGTGGCGATGCGGAGGCTGACCCGCAGCGCCGACCGCAGCAAGCTCTGGCTCGGCGTCGCGGCGGGTATGGCCGTGCTGGGTGGCCCAACCGGGCGACGCGCCGCGACCCGTGGCCTGCTCTCGATCGGCGCCGCGTCGGCCTTCGCCAACCTCGTCGCCAAGCCGCTGACGACGCGACGCCGACCCGAGCGCGAGGAGCTCGCCGAGCTCGCTCGCCGCCACGTGCCGATGCCGAAATCGAGCTCTTTCCCCTCCGGCCACACGGCGTCGGCCTTCGCCTTTGCGACCGGCGCCGGGCAGGCCGCGCCGGCCCTTTCGGCCCCGCTGCGGGCAATGGCGTCGCTGGTTGGCTATTCCCGGGTTCACACCGGCGTCCACTATCCCGCAGATGTGCTCGCTGGGGCGTTTATCGGCGTCACCGCGGCGGAGCTCGCCGGCCGCATGCTCGACGCTCGCTAGCCTCTTGTCGATGGCAGACAAGGCAGCCCTGGAAGCCCTGATCGCCGAAAACGGCCACGGGATCCTGGCGACCATCAACGCCGACGGCAGCCCGCAGCTCTCGAACGTCCTCTACCTCTGGGACGCGGAGCGGCGGCTGGCGCTGATGACGACGACGGCGAGCCGGTTGAAGGCGAAGAATCTGGTCCGCGACCCCCGCTGCGCCCTGCATGTAGGGACGGACAGCTTCTGGGCCTACGCCGTCGCCAACGGCGAGGCCGAGGTCTCCGCCGCGGCGCATGCGCCCGGCGACGAGACCTGCCGTGAGCTCCTGCCGCTCTACACGGCGCTGATGGGAGCTCCCCACGACGAGGACGAGTTCTTCGCCAAGATGATCGTCGAAGGCCGCCTGGTCGTCAGCTTCCGCTACACCCGGGTCCACGGCGTCATCGTCGACAAATCCGCCTGAGGCGGCCGCTCAGTCGACCAGCCGCGCATTGCCGCGGATCAGCGGCCTGACGATCGGCGGCGCCTTCGGCAGCTGGTCGTGCTCGACCGTCTCGACCCGCAGCCTTGAGGCGCCCAGCGTCGCCAGGGTGTTCCGGTTGCAGTGACAGCCGTCGCCAAGGAAGCGCCAGGGCTTTTCCAGCCGGTCCTGCCAGCGGGCCAGCTCCGGGTCCTCGCCGCGGACGTGCTCGATGAAGAGCAGACGCCCGCCGGGTTTCAGCACCCGCTCCAGCTCGGCGATCGCCGCGACCGGGTCCGGAACCGTGCAGAGCACCAGGGTCGAGACCGCGGTGTCGAAACTGGCGCTCGCGAACGGCAGTCGTTCGGCCGGAGCTTCGACCAGCTCACCCGCCCGCGAAGAGTGCACAAGCCGCTCGCGCAGCCGCTTCGCCATGTGGGGATCGGGCTCGACCAGGACCAGCTCCTCGACCGCGGCCGGATAGAGGTCGAGGTTGACCCCGGTCCCGGCGCCGAGCTCCAGCGTCCTCCCCCCTGCTTCGGCCAGTAGCTCGGCCCGCATCCGGCCCAGCCCGGCCTCCTCGGTCGCCTTCAAGCCGCGGTCGTAGAGCGCCGCGAAGGCCCGTCCCCAGGTCGCCTCGTAGATCCGTCCCATCATCGCAACCGATTATTACGTCGAGCCCTCACGGGAGGTTCAACGCACAGCGGATTCCTAGGCGGCGTCTCGCTGCGACGCCGGCGTCTCGACCGCGGCCTCCTCGGCGCTCGGCTCGCTGGCCGCGGCGCGCTCCTCGTAGGCGCGACGGGCGCCGTGGTCGACCTCGAACATCAGCTTGTCGACCTTCATCGCCCGGCCGAGCGCCTCGCGAGCACCGCGCGGGAGCAGCTGCAGGAACTTGTAGAGGCCGCCGTTGGCCTTCGGCACGAAGACGTCGAAGCGCGGCACTTCCATCGCGTCGACGATCTCGTTGGCGACGTCCTCGGCCTCGACCGGTTTGACCCAACGCTGGCCGACGCCGCTGGTCAGTTCGGTGTTGACGATCGTCGGCATCACGCAGACGACCTCGACGCCGCTGCCGCGCAGCTCCGTCCGCACCGCCTCGCTGAGCCCGACGACGGCGTGCTTGGTTGCCGAGTAGGTGGCGATCCCGGGGATCCCGGCCTTGCCGGCCTGGGAGGCGATGTTGACGATGTAGCCACTGCCGCGGGGCTGCAGGCGCTCGATCGCCAGCTGGGTGCCGGTGATCACCCCGAGCAGGTTGATGTCGATCTGGCGCCGGACCGAGTCCTGGCTCTCGTCAACGAACGGGGTCACCGGCATGATCCCGGCGTTGTTGATCACCGCGTCGACCGGGCCGAGCTGGCGCTCGGTCTCGGTCAGGAACGCCTCGAAGGAGGCGCGATCGGTGACGTCGAGCGCCAGCGCGATCGTGCCGCCGCCGAGCCCGGCCGCGGTCTCCTCCGCCAGGCTCTGGTCGAGATCGCCGATAGCGACGCGGCAGCCCTTGCGGACCAGCGCCGTCGCGGTCGCCTTGCCGATTCCACGGGCCCCACCCGTGATCGCCACGACCTTGCCGTTCAGTGAACGCCGCTGCTTCGCCATCTCGATCTCCTCCTCGTTGCGGTGAGCCCTAGCTCGCCGGCTTGTAGACGGTGACCACGGCGGCACCGCCGAGGCCGATGTTGTGCTGCAGCGCGATCTTCGCGCCGTCCACCTGGCGCTTGTCCGCGGTGCCCCGCAGCTGCCAGGTCAGTTCCGAGCACTGCGCCAGCCCGGTTGCGCCGAGCGGATGCCCCTTCGAGATCAGCCCGCCGGAAGGGTTGACGACGACGTCGCCGCCGAAGGTCGTCGCTTCCGCCTCGACCAGCTTGTGACCCTCGCCCTCGGCCGCGAAGCCGAGCGCTTCGTAGGTGATGAGCTCGTTGGCGCTGAAGCAGTCGTGCAACTCGCAGACGTCGATCTCCGCGGCGCTGACTTCGGCTTCCTCGTAGGCCTGGTTGGCCGCCGTCTTCGACATGTCGGAGCCGACGATCGTCATGCAGTCGGCGTCGGCGTCGAAGGTCGAGCCGAGGTCGGTGACCATCGACTGGCCGACGATCTCGACCGCCTGGCTCCAGAGGTCGTGCTCGTCGACGTAGCGCTCGGAGGCGACGATCGCGCAGGCCGAGCCGTCGGAGGTCGGCGAGCACTGCAGCTTGGTCAGCGGGTCGTGGATCATCTTCGCCGCCTTGATGTCATCCAGGGTGTACTCGTCCTGGAACTGGGCGTAGGGGTTGTTGACCGAGTGCTTGTGGTTCTTCCACCCGATCCAGGCGTAGTGGTCCGGGGTCGAGCCGTACTTCTGCATGTGGTCGCGGCCGGCGTTGCCGAACATCTGCGGCGCGAACGGGGACTGCTCGGCCTCGCGGATCTCGAACATGCGCATGATGTGCTTGTCGAGCGCCGGGGTGCGGTCGTCGTACTTCATCCCCAGGCTGCCGCGCTCCATCTTCTCGAAGCCGATCGCCATCGCGCACTCGACCAGGCCGCCCTTGACCGCCTGGCGCGCCATGAACAGCGCCGAGGAGCCGGTCGAGCAGTTGTTGTTGACGTTGACGACCGGGATCCCGGTCAGGCCGAGTCCGTAGAGCGCCCGCTGGCCGTAGGTGGAGTCGCCGTAGCAATAGCCCGCGTAGGCCTGCTCGATGTCGTCGTAGGGAATGCCCGCGTCGCCAAGCGCCTTCTCCCCCGCCTCTTTGGCCCAGTCGGGGTAGTCGCCCTCCTTGGTCCCGGGCTTCTCGAACTTGGTCATCCCGACGCCGATCACGAAGGTCCTGTTGCTCAAGGTCTGCTCCTGTTTTCTGCCGCGGCCCCCCGCGGCAATTTGGCTGGCTGGCCAAATCTACCGTGCCGGGGCCTCCGACGGGCCTGGAGTTGGCCTCTTCGCCGTCTTTCCCAGGCCCCTCCCCTCCCCCGGGTTGGGCCAGATCAGGAAGGCGAGAAAGGCGATCGCGATGCCGATCGCGGTCCCCACGGCGCGCTGACCGGCGGCATCGAAGGCACCCTCGCCGAGGGTGTCGGTGAGGAGAACGACGTAGGTGGTGATCGCCGCCGTGAAGAGTGCGTACTGGACGGTCAGCAGACCGAAGGAGAACGCCGCGGCGACGGTCAGGACGAGGGCGACGACGAGGTCGTAGTCGCCGATCGACTCGGCGATCGCGGTGGCGACGACGAGGCCGATCACGGTCCCGATCGCCCGCAGCGCCAGCCGGTGGTCGGTCTCCCCGCGCTCGGGCCGCATCACGAAGAGGATCGTCAGCGGGATCCAGAAGCCGTGGTCGTGGAGGCCGAGGGCGCGGTAGGTGGCGACGCCGGCGGCGAGAGCGGCGCCGAAGCGCAGGGCGTGGCGGGCACTGGCCGATCGCAGAGTCAGGTTCGAGGCCAGCGCCGCCCGGGTCTCGGCGGCGTTCCAACCACTCGCCTGGCCCTTGGCGCCGTGGTCGGCGAAGACCCAGACGAGCAGCGACCAGAGCGCCTGCAGGAGGCCGCCGCCGGTGACCCAAAGCATCGCCGGCCCGACGTCGCTCGGAGAGAGGAAGAAGCCCTGGGCGATGACCAGCGAGAGCGCCACCGAGAGCCCGAAGATCGCCAGCCGCAGGGAGACGGCGAAGCAGTAGCCGGCGGCTGCCCCGAGCAGCCCCATCGCCAGCACCGCCGTCACCGCGTTCTGGCTGCTGAGGATGCCGAGCACCGCGGCGAGGCCGATGAACGGCGCCGCGGCGGCCTGCCAGCCGGCGCGCGGCCTGGACGGCGCGTCGAGGCCAGGGAAGCCGGCGAGCAGGGCGCCGGTCGCGATCGCTCCCTTGGTCGGCGCGTTCAGCCCCAGCTCGACCGCCAGGCAGAGGCCGATCGGGACGGCGACGAGGGCGCCGCGGCGCAGGGCCGGCCCGGGCGCGGCGGGTCCGATCGCGAGCAGCGGCGAGGCCCGCAGCCGGCGTGCCAATCCGGAGGCGTTGAACAGCGGCACTGGCGGCTGGCGGACGGGCACGGCGCTGAGGGTAACCTGAGGATCCGTGGTAATCGCTGCAATCAGCTCCAATCCGGCGGCCGGAGTCGGCATCCTCGCCGCCCTCGCGGCGGGAATGGTCTCCTTTCTCTCGCCCTGCGTCCTGCCGCTCGTCCCCGGCTACCTCTCGGCGGTGACCGGGGTCTCGGCGGCCGAGCTAGACGACGCCAACTGGCGCCGGGTCCTTGGCCCCAGCCTGCTCTTCGTCGCCAGCTTCTCGACGATCTTCATCCTCCTCGGCCTCACCGCGACCGGCCTTGGCTCCTTCCTCTCGGAAAACAAGCAGCTGCTGACGAAGATCTCCGGCTGGCTGATCATCGCCATGGGGGTGCTCTTCGTCGCCTCGCTGTTCATCACCAGGCTGAACCGGGAGTGGCACGTCGACGGCCTGCTCGAACGGGCCGGGAAAGGCGGGCCGATCGTCGCCGGCGCCGCCTTCGCGATCGCCTGGACGCCCTGCATCGGCCCGACCCTGGGCGCGATCCTCTCCGCCGCCGCGCTCTCGGGCTCAGCCGCCCGCGGCGCCCTGCTGCTCGCTGTCTACTCCGCCGGCCTGGCGATCCCCTTCATCGTCACCGCCCTCGCCTTCTCGCGGATGACGACCGCCTTCGCCGTCGTCAAGCGCCACTACCAGGCGATCGTCGCCTTCGGCGGCGTGATCCTGATCGCGATGGGAATCCTGATCCTCACCGGCGGCTTCGTCCAGCTCAACATCGAAGCCCAAAACTGGCTCTCCAATCTCGGGCTGGACTTCTGGAACTCAGTTTGAGTCGCGAGTCCGCACTTACCCGCGCTATGCACGGGTAAGTGCGGACTCGGCGTCAGTTCGGGCTGGGGGCGACGGTCTCTAGCTCTTGCCCCACTGCCTCGGTGATCTCCAGGCCGTCGTTCTCGAGGTCGCGGGAGCAGACGATGCGGAAGCGGCCGGTGCCGATCTCGCCGTCGGGGATCACCGGCAGGCCGCGGATCGTGTCCCAGCCCAGGCGCTCGACCTCGAACGGGTTCATCCGTACCTCGGCCGCCGGGAACGGGCAGCTCGAGTTGTGCTGGTCGATCGCCTTGGAGATCGCCTCCAGGTTCTTGGCCTCGGGTGATGCCATCCACCCCGGAGCCTAAAGGGTCTCAGCCACCCGGCGGCGATTCGAAGCTGAGGATCGAGACCGTCGCCCGGATGCCCTCTTCCTCGGACCCGGCCAGGCGCAGGGCGCTCTCGGCCTGAACCTCCATCACCCGCCCCAGGGCCTCGTCGAGGATCTCCTCCAGCTCGCCCCAGCCCTCCTCGTCGACGACCAGCGGCGTGCAGCTCAGGTGGCGCTCGCCGCGCGAGTCGAAGCTGCCCGCCTCGACCGCGGCCCTGGCCTTGTCGACGATCATCTTCAGGCCGGTGATGCTGATCCCGTTCTTCGCGTGCTTGGACAGCTGCTCCCAGTGGGAATCGTTGAAGAAGCTTTTCGTCGTCCCCCGGTAGAAGTGCTCGGTCGCCCCGCGCCGCGGCGCCGTCGAGACCAGCTCGATGCAGCCGCACTCGCGCAGGACTTTGACGTGGTAGCTCAGCTTCGAGACCGGCACCTCCAGTTCGGCGGCGATTTCTTTCGGGCTGCAGGTGCGCTCGTTGAAGCTGGCGAGGGCACGAGCCCGCATTGGATGCCCCAGGGCCCGGACCAGGTTCCCCTCGACGGCCTCCCCGCCCCTGCTCGGAGCCGATTTTCTCCCAGTCATCTCTCCTCCTCGACCAGTCGTCCCGCGGTGATCCCGATCACTCGACCCTATTACGTATAAACCGACTTTGCCGTCTTTTTGCAGGTGTTATGCGTTACTGCGTTCCACTGATGGAAAGCCGCTGAGTTAGAACCAGTTCTGGGCTTGGATGTTCAGCTGCTGGAATTCCCCGGTCCAGATCAGGATCCCCATCGCGATCAGGATCAGGCCGCCGAAAGCGACGATCACTTGGTAGTGGCGCTTGACGACGCTGAAGGCGCTCGTCATCCGTGAGAAGGCGAGAGCGGTGAGCAGGAACGGGATCGCCAGGCCGGCGGAGTAGACGGCAAGCAGGAAGGCGCCGTGCGCGGCCGAGCCGGAGACAGCGGCGGCGCCGAGGATCGCGCCGAGCGTCGGGCCGATACATGGACTCCAGGCGATCGCGAAGGCGGCGCCGGCGACGATCGGGCCGCCCTTGCCCGCCCGCGAGAGCAGCGCCTCGACGTGCCACTCGCGATTGAGGCGGGTAACGAAGAGCGAGGCGACGAAGAGGATGCCCATGGCGACGATCAGGGCGCCGGAGATCTTCGTCAACAGCAGCCTTTCCTCGGAGAGGAAGGATCCGAGACTGGTGGCGCCGAGGCCAAGCAGGATGAAGATCGCCGAGAAGCTGGCGACGAAGAGCAGGCTCGGGCCGAGAACGCGGCGCCAGTCGGCGTCGTCGAGCTCCCTGGCTGAGACCCCGGTCACCGCCGAGATGTAGCCGGGGACGATCGGCAGCACGCAGGGCGAGAAGAAGGAGACCACTCCGGCCGCGAGCGCGGCAAGGATTCCGACCCCCGCCGCGGGGTCGCCGCTGATGTCGGCCAGGATCACGACCGGGCAGGTTATCCGAGGCTCAACCCCCACTCCCAAGCCAAATGCCCCGGCCCCATCCGCCGACTTGCGTCCTATGGTTGCCTGGTGACGATCGAACGCTGGCCCCGTGTGGTTGCGCATCTCGATATGGACGCTTTCTATGCCTCCGTCGAGCTGCGCAAGCGTCCGGAGCTGCGGGGGAAGCCGGTCGTCGTCTGCGGCTCCGGGCCGCGGGCGGTGGTGACGACGGCGAGCTATGAGGCGCGCGGGCTGGCCGGGATCCACTCGGCGATGCCGGCGGCGGTGGCGCGGCGCAAGCTGCCGGACGCGATCTACCTGACGCCGGACTTCCCGGCCTACCGGGAGGCCTCGGCGCAGGTGATGGAAGTGCTGCGGGGCAACGTCGAGACGGTCGAGGTGGTCGGACTCGACGAGGCCTACCTGGACCTGACCGGGCTGTTCTCGCCGAAGGCGACGATGCGGCGGATCGTCGCCCAGGTCCGCGAGGAGACCGGGCTCACCTGCTCGATCGGGATCTCCGAGAGCCGGATGCTGGCGAAGATCACCAGCGAGCTGGGCAAGCCGGCCGGGCTGGTCGTGCTCTCGCGCGAGGACGCCCTGGAGCGCTTCGCCGCCGAGTCGCCCGGCCTGATCCCCGGCATCGGGCCGAAAACGGTCCTCAAGCTGGAAGGGATGGGGATCGCCAGCCTGGCCGACCTCCGCCGCCGCGAGGCGGGCGAGCTCGAAGCGGGCTTCGGGCCGCGCTCCGGCGCCTGGCTGCACGCCCGTGGCCGCCTCTGGGACGAGACGCCGGTGGTCGTCTCGCACGAGACCAAGTCGCAGTCGACCGAGATCACCTTCGACGTCGACGTGCGCCAGCGCGGCGAGCTGGAGCGCCACCTGGTCGAGCTCGGCGAGGAGCTCTGCCGCCGCCTCGCCAAGCGCGAGCTCGAGGGACGGACGATCGGGATCAAGATCCGCCTCGACGACTGGACCAACGTCAGCCGCTCGCACTCGGTGGCCGAGCCGACCAACGACCCCGCGATCGTCGTCCCGACCGCGCTGGAGCTGCTGCGGGCCTACGACCCCCAGCGCCCGGTGCGGCTGCTCGGCGTCCGCCTCGCCTCCTTCGAGAGCGAGGCCGAGGAGGAGCCGCCGACCGTCGGCCAGCTCCAACTCGGCCTCACCGCCTGACCAACCCGCGGTTCCTTAGGCACGCATTTCGTCGCTAAGGAACCACGAATGGTCGGGCCCCAAACCCGCGGTTCCTTAGGCACGTCCTTAGTCCCAAAGGAACCACGGGTTGGGGAGAGCTAGTGGTTGGCGAGGATCGTGCCGACGCCGGGGAAGCCGAGGCGGTCGCGGGTCGCCTCGGTCAGGTCGTAGTCGCGGCCGGCGACGTAGGGGCCGCGGTCGATCACCGGAACGGTGATGTGGTGGCCGTGGAAGCGAATCTTGACCATCGTCCCGCAGGGCAGCGTCTTGTTGGCGACGCCCAGCGTGTCCCGGCTCAGGGTGCCGCCGCAGGCGACGCCGTTGCCGTAGAGGCCGGGGCCGTAGTAGGAGGCGCCGGCTTGGCGATAGCTGGTCAGGTGACGCACTTTGCTGGCGGCCGCGTGGGCGTGGCGGTCGTGGGCGCCGAAGGCGCGGACCGCGTAGTTGCCGATCGCCCGCGGCGACCAGCGCACCGTGAAGGTGCCGTTGGCCCGGGAGCGGGTGGTGATGACCTTCGCCTCCGGGCCGCGGAAGAGGACCTTGACCCGGCGGGCGCCGCTGGGCCGGACCTTGCCGCGAACTGCGAGGCCGTTGCCGCTGAGGACGACGTGCCCGGAGAGGTGCAGGGATACATGGGACTTGACCCGCTGCGGGTGATGGTGGTGGACGGATTGCGAATTCGCCGCGGCCGGCGCGAGGCCGATCGACAGCGCGGTGGCGGCTGCCACCGCAGGCAGGATGAATCGCATGTGCATCGCTCGCTTTCTCGGCTGCCTACGGGGTTAGCTGACGGGCTCGCGGGCGCCGGGCACTCCGGGCACTCGCTAGGGGCGGCTCGCCGCCCGATTCGCCCCGGCCGCGCTGCAGGAGCCGCGGCATTTGGGTCCCCCGTTCCCCGTCGCTAGCGCGAGGGGACTCGGCAGATGGGTTCGCTCGTTTAGGTCTGGAACACGCTAGGCCTCGCCCCAGGTGCGGAATGTGAGCGGACGCACACATAACTGCTACCGCAAGAAAGCAACCAAAGGGCTCTGCAAAGCCGAAAAGATGCCCCTATCGCGCCTGAGCGACGTGTGCGAAGATGCTTACGTGGCCGCAGACAGACTGACCGGACTCGACGCCTCCTTCCTACATATGGAGCGCGCCGGGGCGCACATGCACGTCGCCTCGACGATCATCTTCGAGGGCGAGGCCCCCTCCCATCAGGAGTTCCGCGACCACATCGCCTCGCGCCTGCACCTGGTCCCGCGCTTCCGCCAGAAGCTGCGCTTCGTCCCCTTCGACCAGGGCCGGCCGGTCTGGGTCGACGACCCCCACCTCAACCTCGAGTACCACGTGCGCCAGACCGCGCTGCCGGCGCCCGGCTCCGACGAGCAGCTGCGCAACCTGGCGGCGCGAATCTTCTCCCAGCAGCTGGACCGCAGCAAGCCGCTCTGGGAGCTGTGGCTGGTCGAGGGCCTGCGCGGCGACCGCTTCGCGATCGTCGGCAAGAGCCACCACGCCCTGGTCGACGGCGTCTCCGGAGTCGACATCACCACCGTGCTCTTCGACCTCGACCCCGATCCCCAGGGGCGCACGAGCTCGCCGCCGCCCTGGCTGGCGCGACCTGAACCGACCGACCTGAAGCTCGTCAGCGACGCGATGAAAGAGCGGCTGACCAGCCCGAAGGAGATCGTCCGCGGCTTCCGCGCCGTACTGCGCGGCCCTCGCCAGGTGCTGCGCGGCGTCGGCGCGACCTCGAAGATGGTCGGCGCCGGGCTCTCCGCCCCCCATACCGTCTTCAACGTCGAGATCGGCCCGCACCGGCGCTTCGCGATCACCCAGACCGACCTGGCCGACCTGAAGCGGGTCAAGGACGCCCACGGCGGCACCGTCAACGACGTGATCCTCTCGATCGTCGCCGGCGCGATCGGCAAGTACCTTCGCGCCCGCGGCCACGACACCGAGGAGTTGGAGATGCGGGCCATGGTCCCGGTCAGCGTCCGCGCCGCGGAGGAGCACGGCGCCCTCGGCAACCGGATCTCGGCGATGATGGCGCCGCTGCCGATCTGGGCCGAGGACCCGGTCGAGCGGCTGCACGTCGTCACCGAGCAGATGGGCGACCTGAAGTCCTCCGGACAGGCGGTCGGGGCCGAAATCCTCACCAAAGTGACCGACTTCGCGCCGATCACTATCGCCTCCCAGGCCGCCCGCCTGCAGCCGGCCCAGCGCTTCTTCAACCTCGTCGTCACCAACGTCCCGGGACCGCAGTTCCCGCTCTACGTGCTGGGGCGGAAGATGGAGTCGATCTTCCCGATGGTGCCGCTGGCCCGGCGCCAAGCCCTCTGCGTCGGGATCATGTCCTACAACGGCCAGGTCAACTTCGGCCTCGTCGGCGACTACGACGCGATGGCCGACCTCGACAGCTTCGCCCTCGACCTCGAGGCGGCGACCGAGGAGACGATCGCCACGGCGCCGAAGGCGAAGAAGAGCGCCAAGGCGAGCAAGGCCGCCTCCAACGGCTCCGGCAAGCTCGCCGCCAAGCCGAGCGCCTAACCGGCGCTAACGCACGACCCGGCTGGCGATTTCGAACTGGGCGCCCTCGCCGAGGTAGTTCCAGTCGAGGTTCTGGCCGTTGAAGTAGTTGCTCCTGGTGTCGGCGTTGACGAGGACCGCGGTGATCCGCTTGAAGCGGCCCGGTTCGCCGAGGCTGACCTGCAGATTGCCGCCGGTGGCGCTGTAGGCGACTTCGGTGACAGTCGTCCCCTGCTTTTCGCCACCGACCCGGCCGACCAGGGCAAGGCCGGCGGCAACGCCGCTCGGGGCCGTCACCTGGACGCTGACCCCGCGCCCGTCGCCGGCCGGGACTTCGATCAGTTCGAAGGTCGTGTGGTCGAGGGTGCGTCGTAGCGGCGGCGCCCCAGGCTCGAGGCTGCCGCGACGCGGCATGTCCGGGTAACCGCGGCTCTCGCTGAACCCCTCCCCCGTGCGCCACTCGGCGACGGCGGCGGCGAAGCCGGTGAAGTCATGGCCGAAGTCCGAGGGCCCGTCGGCCTTGATCGCGGCTTCGTAGGCGGCGACCGCGAAGCCGCCCGGCTTGGTGTCGATCGCCCCGGCCCAGGCCTGGCGGACGAAGCCCGGACCGTAGCGCTGGGTCAGCCAGTCGTTCCAGACCGCCGAGCCGTACTCCTTGATCGTGTTCGCGGTCAGCGGCGTGTCGTAGCGCCGCACCCAGCGAGGCAGGTAGTGGACGTAGTCGTTGACTTCGCCGTAGACCTGGTCCTCCATCCAGACCGCGCTGGCCTCGGCGAACCAGGGGTCCTGGAAGGCGTCGTAGCCGAACTGCAGGACGTGGTTGTACTCGTGGGCGATCGTCACCTCGAGGTCGTCTGTCGCCGAGGTGCCGGGGAACTCGAAGGGGCTGTAGTCGTTGTCGAGCACCATGTAGGCGTGCAGGTGGCGTGGCACCGGGTTTTCCTTCGTCGCCTGCTTGGTGTCGGGCGAGGTGTAGCCGAAGATGCTGCCGCCGATCTCGGTCAGGTAGATGTCGGTCAGGCCGCGGCCGCCACCCAGCCCGCCGTCGCTGACCGGCTCTTTCCAGCCCAGTTCTTCGTTCTCGACCGTGTGCACGTGTTCGGCGACGGCGAGGACCTTCTCGACGTAGTCCGGGGTGCCGTTGCCGTTGCCGTCCTTAGGGCTCGGCCGGTCGAGGGTACGGGCGACCCAGTGGATGCAGAAGTGGGTCCCGCAGTCGGGCGAGCGCGGCGCCTCCGGGACCGTGTAGGCGCTGTGGCCGGGGTCCGGTTTGTCGGTCGGCCGCCAGCGCGTCTGGGTCGGCCGCGGGCGCGGCGCGACGAACGGCTTCTGAAACGGCGAAGTGATCGTCGAGACGTTCTGGGACAGACCCGCCTGCGCACGGGCAGCACCGGGCACGGCGGCAAGCAAGAGGAGCGCCGCCACCGAGATACCGGCCAACTGGCGACGGCGGCTCCGCATCGAGGTCACCCTAGCGGGGGTCAGGGCTCGCTCCGGGCTGCCTGGCGGCGATACTTCGGCGATGAGCCTCGCCGGACGCCCATGCGCATAGCCCTCGCCCAGATCGACCCGACCGTCGGCGCCGTCGACGCCAACGCCGCCAAGGTCGCCGAGTGGATCGGCCGCAGCCGCAAGGAGGGCGCCGAGCTGGTGATCTTCCCGGAGCTCTGCATCCCCGGCTACCCGGCCGAGGACCTCTACCTCAAGCGCCACTTCGTCGCCGCCAACCAGCGGGCGGTGGAGGAGTTGGCCGCGGGCGTCGAGGGCATCACCGCCCTGGTCGGGTACGCCGAGCCGGCGGCGGCGGGAGGCGACTTCCGCCATGCCCACAACTCGATCGCCGTCCTCGCCGACGGCGCCGTGCAGGCGATCTACCGCAAGAACAGGCTGCCCAACTACTCCGTCTTCGACGAGCAGCGCTACTTCATCCCCGGCAGCGATCCGCTCAACGTCGAGGTCGGTGGCGTCGCCGTCGGGCTGACGATCTGCGAGGACTGCTGGGTCGCGGGGCCGCCGGCGCTGACCGAGGCGCAGCAGGGCGCGAAGCTGATCGCCAACCCCTCCGGCTCCCCCTACCACCGCGGCAAGGGGCGCGAGCGCGAGCTGATGTTCGCCGAACGGGCGCGCGAGTACGGCACCGACTTCGCCTTCTGCAACCTGGTCGGCGGCCAGGACGAGCTCGTCTTCGACGGCCAGAGCCTGGTCGTCGGCGCCGACGGCGCGGTGATCGCCCGCGCCGCCCAGTTCGAGGAGGAGCTGCTGGTCTGCGACCTCCCCGGCGGCGGTCCGCTGGCCGCGCCACTGGCAGACGCCGACGAGGTCTACGAGGCGCTGGTCCTCGGCCTGCGCGATTACGTCGGCAAGAACGGCTTCGGCCACGTCGGCATCGCGCTCTCGGGCGGGATCGACTCCGCCCTGGTGGCGATGCTCGCCGCCGACGCCGTCGGTCCTGAGCGGGTCAGCTGCGTGGTGATGCCGTCTCCACATTCCAGCTCTGCAACCCAGGGCGACGCCAGAACTATCGCTGCCAACCTCGGCTGTGAGCTACTGGAGATCGAGATCGAGCCGATGATGGCGGGCTACGCCCGCGCCCTCGACAGCCCGGCGGAATCGGACCTCGCGGCGGAGAACATCCAGGCCCGGATCCGCGGCAACCTGATGATGGCGCTCTCCAACCGCCATGGCTGGCTGGTCCTGACGACCGGCAACAAGAGCGAGATGTCAGTCGGCTACGCGACCCTCTACGGCGACATGGCGGGGGGCTTCGCGGTGATCAAGGACGTCCCCAAGGGGCTGGTCTACGACCTCGTCCGGCGCCGCAACGAGCGCGCCGGCCGCGAGCTGGTGCCGGCCTCGGTGATCGACCGGGCTCCCTCCGCCGAGCTCCGCCCCGACCAGCTCGACAGCGACTCCCTTCCCCCCTACGACCTGCTCGACCGGATCCTCGAGGCCTACGTCGAGCGCGACCTCGGCCGCGAGGAGATGATCGCCGCCGGGATGCCGGCCGCGGTCGTCGACGACGTGATCCGGCTGGTCGACCGCTCCGAGTACAAGCGCCGCCAGGCGGCGCCGGGGATCCGGATCACGCCGCGGGCGTTCGGCAAGGACCGTCGCCTCCCGATTACGAACCGCTTCGGCGGTTAGGCCGTCACCATGCCGGCGCCTGACGGCGTCCTCGGTCGCTCACGTGCGGAGCACGCTTCGCTCCCTGCGTCCTTGTCAGTCTTGGCCTGGCAACGGCCTCACGGCGATCGTCATCTGCGCCAGGGCGCAGATCTTGCCCTCGTCGTCGAGGACTTCGGCGTCCCAGACCCAGGTGCTGCGGCCGCGGTGGCGCGCCCGGGCCTTGACTTCGGCGCCGCCCTTGGTCACCGGGCGAAGGAAGTTGACAGTGATCGACTGGCCCATCGCGACGTTGCCCTCGGGCAGGACGACGAGGGCGGTCGCGCGTGAGCAGATGCTCTCCACCAGGCTCGACATCACGCCGCCGTGCAGCAGCCCGAACGGCTGGCGCAGGTCGTCGCGAAGCGAGAGCCGTACCCGGGCGTGGTCAGGGTCGTCGTCGAGCCACTCGGTCCCGATCAGCTCGTCGAAGTGCGAGGGGATTTCGCTCAGCTCGTCAGCCATCACCGCGAACCCTACCCACGGGCCGAGGTTAAGTTTTCGCGACTCGTGAAGCCCAGCGGACAATGCCGGGGCCGCGCCCCGTAGGGTTCGCGGTGGATGGGGTTGAGCGACGACCAGAGAGCGATGCTGCGCCTGCTTGCGCAGCGCGGCGAGGCGGGCTACGACGACGTCGCGGCGCTGATGGGCCTGAGCGTCGAGGAAGTCCGCGCCAAGGTCGCAGAGGCACTCGCGGTGCTGGCCGAGGAAGGCGCCCTGGCCCCGACCGAGCCTGCCGCAGCGACGCCACCGCAGGTGGAGCCACCGGCCCCCGAGCCCGCGGCACCGGCCGTAGGGCCCGCATCAGAAGCGGTGGCCGAGCCCGAGCCTGAGACCACGGCCGAGCCGGCGCCTGAGCCGCCCGCGGCGGAGAAGCCTGCGCCCGAGCCTGCCACTTCACCCAAGCCTGCCAAGCGCAAGGCGTCGACGCCACCGAAAGTCACGTTGCCCTCTGGCAATGGCCCCCGCGCCGCGATCGGCGCGGCGCTGATCGTCCTCGTCGCGCTGGTCGTCGTCCTGATCGTCAGCGGCGGTGACAGCGGCTCGGACTCGAGCACGACCTCGGCCTCGAATCCGAACTCCGGCGCAACCACGGACGGCGGCCAGTCAGCCACGACGTCGGACAACGCCGAAGTGACGAAGGCGGTGCTCAAAGCGGTCGACGGTGGCGACGGCTCCGGCGCGGCGATCTTCGGCCGGGTGAAAAACTCTCTTGCCCTGCAGGTGGTTGCCAAAGGCCTGCCGGCGACGACCAAAGGGCAGACCGAATACACCATCTGGCTGGCCCAGTCGCCGCAGCGGATGCTGCCGCTGGCCTCGACCCAGGTCAAAGCCGACGGCCGGATCGGCGCCCAGTTCGAAGTCCCGACCGAAGTCCTCGCCTACTTGGCCAACGGCACCTTCGACCAGCTGGTCATCACCAGGACCGTGAACTCAGCCCTGGAAGCCTCGCTGGCGAAAGCGACGAAAGAAGAACGGGCGCCGAAATACACCGGGACCGAAGTCCTGCGCGGCACCGTCGTCGGCCCGATCGTGGGTGCCGCGAAACGGCTGGAAGAAAAAGAAGCCGAAAAGGGCGAATAGCCTTACGGCAGGAGCTTGCCGGGGTTCATGATGCCGCTCGGATCGAGTTGATCCTTGACGGCGCGCAGCACGTCGAGCCCCGTCTCCCCCACCTCGGCCTTCATGTAGGGCACATGGTCACGGCCGACGGCGTGGTGGTGGGTGATCGTGCCGCCGCTGGCGACGATCGCCTCGCAGGCGGCGGCCTTGACCTGGCGCCACTGCTCCAGCTCGGCGCCGTGGCGTGAGCGCGAGATGAAGGTGAAGTAGAGCGAGGCGCCGTCGGCGTAGGCGTGCGAGAGGTGGCAGAAGACCAGGCCGGGCGTGCCCTGGCCCGAGAGCGAGCCGTGGATCGCCGTCGCGACCGCGTCGTGCAGCTCGCCGAGCCGGGACCAGGCGTGCGAGGTCTCCAGGGTCTCGACCATCGCCCCCATCGCCATCAGGGTGTCGCGCAGGTACGGACCTTGGTAGCGGCCATGCTCCCAGGAGCGCCCGGCCGCCTGTCCGAGATAGGCGGCGCCGCCGGAGCGCAGCGCCCGCACCGTCAGGGCGCGGCGGCGGGCGACCGACTCCTCCTCACCCTCGAGACCGACGATCATCAGCGCACCGCCACGGCGCTTGCGCAGGCCGAGGTAGCCGTCGAACAGCCTGCCGGCGGTGCCGCGCGGCCCGGAGAGCGCCAACGACCCCTGCGTCTCCTCCTCGTCGGAGACACGGACGATGTCCGGCAGCCCCGGCCCCTGGGCCAGCGAGCGGACGATCTCCGCCCCGGCCTCGAAGCTCTCGGCGATCCAGGCCTCGTAGCGGCGCACCGCGGGCTGCGGGCGCACCCGCACGGTCACCTCGGGGATCACCCCGAGCACGCCCTCGGAGCCGATCACCAGCTCCCGCAGGGCCGGGCCGGCGGCGGTGTGCGGCGATTCCAGCGTGCGCAGGTCGCCGTTCGGCGCGATCAGGCGGACCGAGCTGACCAGGGCGTCGAAACGGCCGTAGCCGCTGGAGGCCTGGCCGGCCGAGCGGGTCGCGGCGAAGCCGCCGATCGTCGCGTACTCGAAGGACTGCGGGAAGTGGCCGAGGGTGACGCCCTCACGGCCGAGCGCCGCCTCCGCCTCGGGGCCCCGCAGCCCGGCGCCGAGCCTGGCGGTGAGCGAGCGGCGG
>OUNO010004823.1_pt2 | contig 22752 bp, 23 predicted proteins | sample 1779811 | NCBI WGS metagenome assembly OUNO01 (sample SAMEA3914804, study PRJEB12502) | metagenome | biome: forest; material: soil | place: Canada | collected 2010-06-25 | depth 0.3 m | reverse complement strand
GATACGGAAATGCTGATCGCGCTAAAACCAGGGCACCGGCCGTCGGAACTTTATCGCTCTCGAATCCGCGAAGATTTCGCCGATGCCTTCCCGGGGTCGACCCTCTATTTTCAATCAGCTGATATCGTCAGCCAAGTTTTGAATTTTGGCTTGAGTGCCCCGATCGACGTCCAAATCGAATCTCGCAACAGCGATCTCGCCAATACCTACGCGAAACAGCTCAGGGACAAGATCAGACTCATTCCGGGAGCTAAGGACGTCGTGATCAAGCAGATTCTCGACTATCCAAGCTTAAAAATCGACGTAAACAGAAACCGCGCGGCTCGGCTCGGGCTCACGGAACGCGATGCTTCGAACAGTCTTCTGGTCGCGCTTTCTTCGAGCTCCCTCGTCGCGCCCTCCTACTATTTGAATCCAGAAAACGGTGTGAACTATACCGTCGCAGTCAAAGTTCCAATCCCCCAGATTACTTCACTGGAAGAGCTCATGCTCATGCCGGTGACCTCCCCGTCCACGTCTCAGCAACTAGCCGGAGCAGCCGCACCTCCTACTCTCGTTTATCCAAGACCTCCAGCTCAGACTCTTGGAAATCTGGCCACAGTCAGCTCGATCAACACGATCAACCAGATCAATCACCGAAACGTGCAGCGCATTCTCGACGTCACCGCCAACGTCGAGGGCATGCCCCTAGGATCGGTCGTCGCCGACATTCGAAAAGCGATTCGTTCGCTCGGGGCACTTCCGAAAGACATCAATATCTATCTTCGAGGTCAGAACGAAGTCATGGAGGAGTCATTCACGAAGCTGGGTCTCGGAATGATTCTGGCCATTGCACTCGTCTATTTGTTGATGGTCACACTTTTCCAGTCCTGGCTCGACCCCCTCATTATTATCATGTCCGTTCCCGGGTCGATGCTGGGCATTCTCTGGATCCTGGCTCTTACCGGGACGTCGATTAACGTCGAATCATTGATGGGCGCGATCATGGCCGTGGGAATCGCGGTATCGAACTCAAATCTTCTCGTGAACTTCGCCAATGACTATCGCGTCGAACAAACGGCAAGTCCCGGAGACGCGGCTCTTGAAGCCGGAAAAGTCAGGCTTCGCCCTGTTCTGATGACAGCACTCGCGATGATTCTCGGAATGCTTCCGATGGCGCTCGGGCTCAGCGAATCGGGCGCTCAGAACGCGCCTCTCGGCGTCGCGGTGATCGGCGGACTCCTTGTTTCAACACTGGCCACTCTCTTCATCGTACCAGTGGTTTATGCGCTTCTTCGTAAGGAGATGCCGACCAAACACGAGATTCGCAAACTTTACCTGAAGGAAGCATCTCTCTTCGATGAAGAAGAAAGGGCGAGGCATGGAGCTGCTCACTCATGATTCCAAAAAACAGATCCGGAGACTTCAAGGGGGAGCGACGCTGATCCTGATCCTCGTCGTGATCTTGCTTGGGGCCCTGGCCTTCCATCAGTCGTCACGAAAAAACGCCATGGCTAAGAGTCTGGCCGGAAGCGAAGGCAAAGGAGAGAAGGTCGAAGTAACCGAAGTGAAGCCGTCATCGGGCACGAAAAAGCTCTCTCTTCTGGGCGAGAGCCGCGCATTCTACTCAGTCACTCTTTTCGCGCGTGTCAGTGGATATCTGAAGGAGCTCTTTGTCGATATCGGATCGCAGGTAAAAAAGGGGCAGACTCTCGCACGTGTTCAATCGCCGGAAGCAGATCAGGCCTATAACTCCGCGCTCAGCGACGCGATCAATAAGAAGCGAATCGCCGATCGCTATCGAGTTCTATTGAAAAAGAAGCTCGTCAGCCAACAGGAAGCTGACCAATCGTTTACCTCCTCTCGTATCGCCGACGCAACGCTCGAGACTCAAACGGTGGTTCGCGACTATCAGAACGTCACGGCTCCTTTCGATGGAAGAGTCACCCAGCGCTTTGTTGATCCTGGCGCTTTGATTCAAAATGCGAGCTCATCACCTTCGGTTCAGGCGCTGTTCACGGTGTCGCAAACCGAGCGCCTGCGAGTTTTCATCTACGTCGACCAAGTGAACGCGGCTGCCGTACAAGTCGGATCGAAAGTATCGATCAGTGACCCGCACCGTCTGGGCGAGACCTTTCGAGCCGAAGTCGCCCAAGTCGCCGGCGAGCTTGACCCAACAACACGTACGCTTCTCGTCGAAATTCATGTCGACAACCGAGATCGGAAAATAGTCGCTGGAAGCTTTCTTCAAGCTTCGTTGCAGATCGAAACTCCTGTCTATTTCGAGCTGCCAGTTCAAGCGCTCGTCATCCGAAATGGAATTCCTTCCGTCCCCGTCGTTAATACGGAGAATGAGGTTCACTACCGAAAGATCGATCTCGCTACCAATGATGGGAAAAATCTTTTCATCCGTTCCGGGGTTGCGGAAGGCGAACGGATCGCGCTCAACCTGGGAGAAAGCGTTCAAGAAGGGCAAAAGATTCGTCCTACGCAGGCTGGTGCCCAAGCGGGGAAAGCGTCGCCGTGAAATGGCTATTTCTTCTCACCTGCCTGAGCGCGTGGGGCGCGGAACCTCCCCGTCCTCCGATTCGGCTCACGCTCGATAAGAGCATCGAGATCGCCGTTAAGAACTCAAGCACCGTGCTGAAAAATGAAATCAACGAGCGCCTGGCCAGCGCGCGCCTACTTCAAAGTTATGCCCAGTTCCTACCCACCGTGGATGTCGGAGCAAGATACAGCGGAAGCAGTGGCACGACGCTCTTCGCGTTCACAACGGTAAACCTGGTCAATGGTAGCAATCGTGGTGCAGGGGCCACCTTGTCTAGTACACTCAACCTCTTCAACGGACTCTCGGACTACTCAGGCCTGAAGTCTGCTATGGCCAGCGAGAAGTTTACACAGTCGACCCTTTCCTGGGCCAGGCAGCAGATCGCGCTGGATATCACACAGACTTACTTGCAGATGGTTTTGGATTTGCAGCTGGTCGACATTGCGCGAAAGAATCTTCAGACCTCCCAAGGGCGACTCGAGCAGCTGAAAACACAGACCCAGGTGGGAGCGAGTTCGATTGCGGATCTCTATCGCCAAGAGGCGCAAACCAGCTCCGACACGCTCTCGCTTCAGACGGCAGAAGTTCGAGCCAAAGACGACGAGACTTTGTTGATTCGAAAACTTCGTGTCGCTCCCGATGCGACCTACATTTTCGAAACTCCATCGCTCGAGACCTCTCGTTCGACTCTCGCTGCACGCCCTTTGCCGGAGCTCGTACGAGAAGCTCTTGAGCAGCGATCCGACCTGCATGCCTCAGAGTTTCGGCTACAGTCCACCGACTGGGACATCACTCGAGCGAAGAGCGATTACTTTCCCCACCTCGATCTTCGCTTTGACCGAGTTTCCTCGGCTCAGTACTTGTACCGCCAGATCGTCAATGGCCAGGATGTGCTTCCGAGCTCGCAACAAAGTCTAGGCGATCAGCTCGGAAACCAGGTCAACTACACGCTCTCGCTCAACCTGACCTGGAATCTTTTTGACCGTCTGCTAACTCGTACTCAGGTTACTCAGGCACGCCTCACCCATGAAAACGCCGAGATCGACGCGCAGGATACCCGGCTGCAAATCGATGCAGAAGTACGAATCGCCATTCACGACTATGAGACTGCCTGGACCCAAGTGGGTACCGCCAAAACCGGGCTTGATGCTGCAAGCAAGGCCTTTGAGGCGGTGCGCGGACGCTATCAGATGGGCCAAGCGACCTTCATTGATGTTCTGAGCTCGCAGGTTACCCTTACGCAGGCCAGGTCAAATCAAGTCCAAGCCAGCGTAAATCTTAAGCTTCGGGAAAAAACCCTCGACTATGCGACGGGCCGACTGAACGTACCCGTGATCGAGTCGTTTTAGCTTGAAGAACAGGCCCCCACTGCTCCATCTTGGGGGCGAATGTACGAACTGGTCACACTCAAATCCGGGCTGAAGAGCCTACGCGCCCTCGATAACCTCGAGACCTATCACCCCGGTGTTGGACCGAGTGCTGAAGCGCAGATCCTTCACGTCGATCAACAGAAGCTCGTCGAGCGGGCTCAGACCGTTTCAAAGTTTGTCATCTGGGACGTTGGGCTCGGTGCTGCTGCGAACGCGATCACCGCGATCCAAACACTTCTTGCTTCGAATCTCCAAGAAACAGAGATCGAGCTTCATAGCTTTGATCGGACCACTTCCGCACTCGAGTTCGCGATCGACAACTCGGCCGAGCTTCAATACCTGCATGCCCACACCGCACTCTTAAAAAGTCTGTTGGCCGAACGTTCAGTTCAGGTTTCACCACGAATTCGTTGGCACTTTCATCTCGCCGATTTCCGCGAATCCCTATTGAAGGCTCCGAACCTGCCGGCACCGCATGCGGTTCTTTACGATCCCTACTCGCCGACGAAGAACCCGGATATGTGGACGCTGGATCACTTTCAGCGCCTCAGACTGCAGCTCATGGATTCGTCCCCTTGCTTGCTGACGAACTACACGCGCTCGACTGCGGTTCGAGTCACCTGGCTTCTTGCTGGGTTTTACGTCGGACACGGAGTCTTCATCGGCGAAAAGGCCGAGACGACCGTCGCTTCAAATCAGCTTGGCCTTCTGGATCGCCCCCTCGAAAAAAAGTGGCTTGAGCGAGTCGTCCTTTCGAGGAACTCCGCTCCGATTCAAATGCCCTACACTCAGGCGACTATTAGCGAAGCTCAGCTTGCTGAATTGCGAAACCACCCACAGTTCGCCTAAGATTACCCTATGTCGTCTAAAGATGGTCGCCTCGTCTACTCCACTGACCCAGCGCTGAATCAGAAATGCCCGAAATGCAAAGAGCTGATTTCTGAATGCACCTGCGTGCCGGACGTCGACCCGAAGTCTTACAAGTTCATCGCGGTCCTTCGAATCGAGAAACAAGGTCGCGGAGGAAAGACGGTCACCGTGATCGATCGCCTTCCGAAGAACGAACTCTTTCTGAAGAATCTCACCACGGCGCTGAAGAAGAAGTGTGGATCCGGCGGGACCTACTTGATGGATGGCAAGGACGGCATCATCGAGATTCAAGGTGATAAGCGCGAACTCGTGCGCGCGGCTCTCGCCAAAGAAAATATTCAGTGTAAGGGCTAAGACGTATCTCGTGTGCTTCCTAGGCAGACGGAAGACCGCTGAAACGTGTCCATGAGCAAGCGTGTGACGTTGATCCAATTTGAAGGCGAGACAAGCTCACGAAGCGGAAGATCAATCCGAACGCTGCATCGTCCAGATGGCAGCGCCGCTTGAAGAGCTCGGCTCCTCATCTCACTCCAGGCAGCTAGGCTGAGTCTCCACTGAGGAAAAACGCCTGCCATTTCTTCAAGCCCGGCTGAAACAAATTCGCTCGGAGCAAACTCCTGAAGCGCACGGGGTGATGATACGGTCCATTGCTTTTCCGACTCATGGTAGGTCGGCGCGACCCCACGATTCATTTCATAGCCTGCGCGCACGAAAGCTTCGCTCACTCCTGCCGGATTTCCAATCACAGCGACCCTTTCCGTAAAATAGGGCCTCGGATCCTTTGCGAGCGAAATATCTCGAGCGTCGCGCGCGAGTCCTCCCGCACTCACCCAGACATCCGACTCGCAGAGCTTCAGCTCCTTCTTGAAAACCCCACCCGAGACAGAAACGCGCTTACCAGTCGTCATCGAAATCATGGCACGGGTATCGTTTCCGACAGCGATTTCCAAGCTCTTTGGTTCGACGCTTTCCTTGCCATCGCTTCCGCAAAGACTTCCTAACTCCCCAGCCATGACCGGAGAATGAAACCCGTAGACGATGGCTCCGCCCCCTTCAAGTCCGCGGGTCTCGCTAAGCAACCACGACTTTCGAGTCGGAACTTCCTGAAGTTCGCTCGGTCGCGACAATCCCAGTTTCTTTAACCAAAGCGAAGCCGAGAGCTCACGAAACGCCGCAGTCCAGAAGTCGTCAGGAAAGCGAGTCACGGTAACTGGGCCCTGCTGCGAGCGACGGTTCATCGTCGCTTCGTCGCGAGCTCGCACCTCTTCGGTGACTGCCATCGTGTAGCCCGTTCCCACCGTGAGCGTCGCGATACTTCCGCCTCGCGTATTTCTCTTCACGTAGACCAGGGGAATTCCGCCTGGCCGGTTATCTTCAAGCCCCTTGGCGACGCTGAAACTTCCGAACGGTTCAGCACCCGTGGGTTTGGCGCTGAACCAGTACCAAGGCGAATGCGCGGCCACGACGACATGGGGCGGTTGACTGATTCCGACGAATGGCAGCAGGTAACTTTGAGCGGCAAAATCTTTTCCACTCCGCAAGCTCTCCACTTGAAAGCCCAAGTCTTTTTCCCAGGTCCCTGACTCTCCCGGAAGGCCCGACGAAATTAAAACATGCGCGATCTTTCCCGAATTCCAGCCAGCCACGAGCTTGGTCCAGTCCCCTGAAGTCATCCGATCGTGTCGAACCAACGCCAATACGTCCGTGGACTTTGGATTAGCGAGAACCGCCGCGAGTTCAGAAAACCTGACTCGATACCCGAGGCGACGGAAATGGCTTGCGACGATCCAAGACTCATTCAAAAAACTATTCCAACGCGAGGCCCGCCAGCTTCGATCGGGTAAAAGAAACACGATCTCGGGAGCCGAATTCGGAAGCATTTTGCGACGCAGCTCCTCGGCGTCGTAACGAGAGAGCTCAGTCAGCCATCCTTCCATCGCACTCGAAACTGGCTTCAGTCCGCGATTTTCAGTGCGGATTCCAAATCCGCGTTCTCGTTTCGCGACAAAAGGTTTTTCGGCCCATGTGAAAATATGAGCGGCCCCTTCGATCGGCATCAAGAGCGTGGAAAGTGCCTGAGCTTTGAGAAGCAGAGCCTGCTCCACCTCACCGCTCGGCAAGTGTTCCTCGGTCGAGGTTACGCCGAATTCGCTCAGTCGAACCGGCAGCCCCGTCAGGCCCGCGAAAATCTCGGGGCTCAAATCGAGAAACACCGGCTCGCGAGAATTGAGGTTCAAATAAGAGTTCAGAGAAATGAAATCAAGCGGTGCCCCCCGGTCGCGGCAGGCTCGCGCGATTTCGCCCGCGTCTTCGGACGTCGAGAAACGATCGAACTGTGAAAACAACACACCAATGGCAGCGTAAGTTCGCTTCGCGCTTGGATCGGCACGCTTGGATGCCGCGCACGCGTCGCCGATGATTTGCGCGATCGCCTCGCGGCGCCCATTGAGAAACGAATCCCAAACGGATTGAGAGGCATTCACTGAAGGAACCGGACCCAGCTGGCGAAACCCCAGAAAGTCGATCGCCGCGAACTCGTTTCCCAGAATCCAGGCTTCAATCTGCTTTTCGCCTCGAAAATGGCGCACCGTCGTTTCAATGGCGCGAGCAAATCGGGCTCGAACCCAAGGGTCCGAGTAGTTCATGAGCGCCGATGGAGTCGATGTTCCGTTGACGGTCTCGCTTAGACGATGTTCCGGCCCTACCCAAGCAGGCGGCCACTGAAAGCCGATAATCGGCTGGATTTGAATATGGTGCTTCTTGGCCAGCGAAACCATTTTCTCGGGGAGGCTGAAGTCAAACTTCCCCTCTTTCGCTTCGATCTCCCCCCAGACCCACTCCACTCGCGCACTTCGCAGTCCGAGCCTCTCCATTTCGGAAAAGTCGAAGTCCATTTGCTCGGGGCTTTGCCAGACCCCCAGAGGTTTGTTCCAAGTTTGATAGGCCATGCCCAAAAACGGGCGGCTTTCCGACGGAAATGCCAAAAGCGAAAAGACGAATGCCGCTCCCATCGGTATAATGAAACTCGTGCTGAACTTCACTCTGGTCATCCTCTCGGTAGCGGGATTTTCCGCTCTCCTACTCTTTCCCTACGCGTTCGGCTTTTTCTGGATTTCATTGCGCTCACTCGTCTCGGGAATCTCGGGTTCGGGACGACTCAGCGGCCCAGAAAATCAGGATGCCAGCGTGACCGTCCTCGTTCCTGCAAAAGGCGAAGGTGAACTGGCCTGGCGTGCCGTCGAAAGCGTGTTGAAGCAGGACTATGCAGGTAAGATTCTCGCTCTTCTTGTCGTGCCGAACAAGGACGACAGTTCTTATGTCGCCGCCAAAAAGTACCTGGCACCGGAAAATGCCAAAGCCTGGGGTGCCAACCGGCGGTTTGAGATCGTCCTCACCGGCACACCGCCAAAACATGAACAGTTGAACTACGCGCTCGACCACCGGATTTTCGATCGGAACGATGCCGATTTCATCGGATTTCTGGATGCCGATCACGTCGCCGACGCAGGCTGGGTTCAGGCTTCGGTCGCCCGCCTGCACCAGACTCCCGATTGGATCGCCGTTCAGGCCCGAAGGCGCCCCACCTCGGTGACCCGTATTTTTCAGCTCTGGGACTCGGCAGAAAATCACCTGGGCCATGAGCTCTACAATCGCTATCAATCCGAAGGCGAACGTAGCGTCTTCTTCACCGGGAGCACGGCGATTTTTCGTCGTACGGTCTTCGATCGGCGCCGCTTTTCCGGGTTAATCACCGAGGACACGGCGCTTTCGTTCGAGCTTCTCGCGGACGGTGGAAAAATCGGTTACGAGCCGACCCATGGATCGGCCGAAGAAGTCGCGCCCACCCTGCAAAGCTATCTTTCCCGCCGTCGCCGTTGGGCAGCCGGCCACACTCGCGCGGCATTCGACCAGATCGCCTTCATTCTTCGCTCTCCGCTGCGAGTTCGATGGCTGCTTCACGGCGCCTACTTCCTCGCTTTTACCGTCGGTTTCGTTTTCGTTTCGTCACTCGCCCTTCACACGCTTTTCCAGCTCAGACTTCCCACGCGCGCTCTGCTCATGGCGCTCTCGGTTCTGGGTGGCGTCGGTTTCAGCCTTTTATGCTGGGGACGAGGGCGCGCGGGCTGGCTTGAACGCGGTGTCGCGTCCCTGATGATCGCTCCTTGGGTCGTTCTTTTCTGGCCGCTTGCAATGCGCCTTGCAGACGACCCCGCCTATCCTTTTCTGATTCGCTTTCCGTATGTGGGCCCAAGAGCCGGCCTCGAGTTTTTCTTTACGCTCGCCCCGATCATTCCGGCCTTGGTCGGTAACTATCGTTTTCGCCTCTTCTCGCTCTCGCAGTGCCTCGTATTTCTGGTCACGAGTCCACTGCTCATGGTTTTCGATCTCTACGCGGGTCTTCTTGGATTCGCCGATTTCATTCTGGGCAGAACCACCTGGGCCGCGTGGATTCAGACTCAACGAGCAGGACCTGGCGCCGTCCAGCCTCGTTGGGCCTCACTGACGCGTGACTTGTCGACACTCGCGATCATGGCGATCGCGTTGATTGTCGGACACGATGCTTGGGTCACGAGTCCATGCGATGGCAGCGCTGCCTGGCTTCTTTTCAAAAACCCACGCCTTCAGCTTAATTCAGAATTTACTCTGGGATCTCCTCGGGGCGACGAGCTTTCGGTCGAGATCCGAGCGATCATACCCAACGCTGGCTCGGCTCAAGTGGAGCCCGAATTCAGTCTTTTCGAAAATGGCGTTCAGCTCGCTAAAAAAGCCCGCTATTCAACCAAGCTTCCTCTCGGCTTCAGTAATCACGTCTTTCTGTGGAAAATGAAAACGCTCGATTCGAGTGGAACAGCGCTTGTCTGCGACTTGCCTGTTTCGATTCCAACATCAAAGCTCGAAACTAAAAATGGAAAGCTCTGGCTCAACGGCGAGCCGTTCTTGATCAAGGGTGTCGTTCCAACCTTTGCTTCACCCCAAGTCAACATCGACCTGACCGTCGGTATGCGACAGATCAAAGCACTAGGTGCCAACGCAGTTCGCTTCTACCATCGCGCAACACCTGCGCTCGTCGATGCGGCGACTCGGGCTGGTCTGCTTTTGATCGAACAACCCGACGAGTCCACCTGGGACAACGCCCACATCGATCAGGCCGCCGATCTAAAGAATCTGGTCCGGCGCTACACTCGACTTCTCGAAGAGCGTCAATCCAACCCGTATTCACTTTTGATTCACTTTGGAAACGAGCTCGAGCTGGGATCGCGGAGCTCGACCAAACTGCCGATCCTCAGGGATCAGGTCCTTCCCGGACTGCGTACATCAGTAAACGAAGCTTGGAATTCTCCCGTCAAAAACACGAGCTGGATCCAGACCTACTCGACCTACCTCGCCGTGGGTCGCTACCCTCTCGATATTCTCGGCGTGAACATGCTCGATACGGGAAGCACCTATTGGAACCAAGCTCTGAAGCGGATTCAAACTGAGGGCGTTCCTTTTTACGCCAGCGAGTTTGGTGGGTTTGTCGCTGCTCAGGAAGTTCCTCCGACTCAGATTCGAATTCGCCGCATGGAAGATCAATGGGCCGCGCTGACGGCTAGCGGCTCAAGCGGGGCCGTGGTTTTCGAATCGCACGATAACTGGGCGCAACCGACGTTTAACGAGGTCAATGACCCGTTCAGCCCGGATCACCCCGATGACGTGCGAGGGATCTGGGATCCAAAGAATCGTCCTAAACCCGAGAAAGAAACCGTCGAGCGGATTTTCTCCGACGTTCAAGCGACGCTCCTCACTTCAAATTCCGGAGGCCTCTCCCTTCGCATTCAGAACATCCGCCCCTATGTTCTGAGCGACGTTCGGGTTCGCTCTGACTTTCCAACACCGATCGTGATCGGAACCCTAAGCCCCGGCGAATCGCGCACTATTCCACTCAGTGCAGCCGAACGCTCTCTGCTCAAACCGCTCCCAGACGGACGCGTGCGCTGGACTTTCGAAGGGTCGACCCATCACGGCCTTCCATTTCAATCCATCCAGCTGACCCCGCTTCGCGGACTGGGAATCACAGTTCTTGCCTCCGATTGGATCCCTTCCCGTCTCGAGCCCGGAAACCTCGAGGGTTTTCTCTATCGCAGCTCCGAATTTCCCTACTATTCCGCTCAGTCGGTGACAATTAATGGAAACAGTCGGGCTAAAGGCGAATCGAAGGTCGCGCTCTCGGCACCCTTTCAAGATGCTCGAAATCTACAAGTCACTTGGGACAGTAAGAAAGTCGACTTCGACCCGCTGAAAATCAAACGGGGGCTCGTCGAGTTCTCGTTCGATGCGCCTGAGATCCCGAAGCCCGAAGAAATCGCCGACGCATGGCTGATTCTCGCCGGAATAGGCTCGAGTACTTTTACGATCAATGGCCAGTCCATGAATTGCCATGCCTACCGCGAGTGTCTGGTTCACCTTGGTCTCCCATGGTCGCCTACGTACACCGTGAAAACCAATCGCCAGGACATTGACTACTGGACGGCCAACGATGATCCCCTGAAAATCGGGATACAAATCAACATGGAACGTCCGAAGTTTTTCTTTGCGAGAAAACTTCATGTCAGAATTAACCCATGAGCAAGCAGCAATGGAAGTGTTCCAAGCTTTTCGCTTTTTCAATGAGCTTTCTTCTCCTCGGGTTGATCCGCCCGGTCTGGGCGTTTGAAGACGTGAAGTTTGAAGTCCAAAACCCACGCACCAATGTGCGCCTAAAAGGCAGCATCGGCCTCGATTCCGAAATCACGGGAATCGGGTTCATTTCCATGAAGCTCGAGAAAAAACCGGCGGGCTCGCGCCCCGAGGCTCCGGAGTTCTACGCCCGCGTCACCGGTAAATACATTCGCGAATCCGTCTGGGCACTCGTCATGGGGCGCAAGCTTCCACTCAACACTCAGCGCGAGTTCGAGCTGCTACTTCCGATGGACAAAGAACGCAGCGAATTCGAGCTCGTCGCCGTGGGACCGATGGGTCTCGTCGAGCGTGCTCGAATGAGCATTTATGTTCCGGGGCTGTATTGGAAGCCCGAGCCGGTTCGCCGTGTTTTGGTCGGTGTTGGAACCGGCCTGACTCGCAGCGATTACACGGAAACCTCATTCCCGGAGAGAACCCAGCTGGCGATCACTGGAAAGCTCTCGGCCACGACTTCCCTTTCGCCAAACTGGGACGTGGGTTTTATGACCTACTGCACGCTCCTTCCGTTTCTTGCAAACACCGAAGTCACCCAGCACTTTCTCGGCGTGAACGTTCGCGGTGGATACGTGATCAGAAGTCTGCTCGAGCCTTGGCGCCTCAGCATTCAAGTAGGCTGGTATTATCTCACGATGTTCGCTGCCCCTCCGGGCACGGGCGGATTCTTCAACGTCCAAGGTCCGCAGATCTATCCCAACATCCGTCTCCAGCTTCCGAAAAATCGATCGCTGAACGGCTACCTCAAGTTCTCTCCCGTCAGTGACGGCCTCAACTTTCAAGACCTCAGTAACCGCGAAATCGCGGTCGGGGGCGCCTTCATGTTTCCCGATCGACATGGAAACACCTGGGGAACCACGCTCGATATTTCCACCATGCGCGGAACTTTTGCCGGGGCCATCTCGACTCTGTTCACGGTCACTGCCGGCCTGAGCTACACGTTTTGCGCTTCGGGTTGCTACGTTCCGAGACAGCAGTAAGCCTAGACTGATCGACTGTAGGCTCCTCCCTCCTTTCTATCTAAGGAATGTGTAGGGAGCACCCTACATTCCCCCCTTTGGGACAGTTTGGCCCCTCGGACCAATGGTCCAGATTTCAACCTCTTAGACACATTTCGATGCCATTCGATTCGTGGCACTCGCCATGCTTATGCGGTGTTCCAGAAACTTAAAACTGGAGACCCTATGCTTTCGAAATGGAACGTTATCCCTCTTACGCTTTTGATCCCGTCTTTGCTGAGCAGTCCCGCTCATGCCGCCCCGACCGCCTGGCCAAACGGTCAGTGGAACCTCTCATCGGTGAAAAATGGAACCAGCAGCACTCTGCTTTCTGATTCCGCAGACCGCAAACAAGTCTGGGTTCTCCCCCCTTCCACAGGCCGCATTGATTCTCCTCGCCTCGTTGCCCAAAGTGCAAACCTCGGATTTTGTCAAAATATGGCAAACATCCAAGTCGACTCGCGCCGGATCGCGGCCCGTTCCGCAGCACTGACCCTTCAATTCGGCGAACAAGAAGAGCTGGTCGCGCAAAAACAATCCGAATTCGACGCGCATCCGTCCGAGTCTGCGAAGCAATCACTGGAAGAAAGCATCGCCAGACTCGAAGCGCTTCAAGAAGCCCTCACCAAAAAGAACGACTCGCTGATGATGCTCTATTCGCAGCTAGGAAAGCTCGAGGGCGGCTTCGCGGAAGCTTCCTATCTATCGGGATGGGATAACAACATCACGGTCCTGAGAGAGAAAAACCCAGGCTACGTATTCTCAAAAATACCGACTCAACGCGCCCGTCTTTACATTGGATTTCCAGGCGGAAGCAGCCCGGACGCCTATCTCTCGAGTTTGCCCGCCGTACTCAGCTACGCGATGAACGGCAGGTCCTATGATCCCTATGGAAACTCGAGCGAAGCGGAAATGCCTGCACTCCCAAGTGATATGTCTGCCTCCTATCGCCTGAGCTTGATCGGAGCCTGCCCGATCGTTTTTCCAGAAACGTTTGGACTCCCAAAAGACCATAACGGAATTCCTAACCTGAACGTCGTCGCCAGCTACGAATACCCGATGATGTTCCACTCAAGCGCACGCTTCTCTTACAACCTGTACGCCTTCTATCAGCAGATCAAAAAGACCGGTGAGCGCGGCTACCTCTTCTGGAAAAAGTCCTATACGGAAGTCGTCGAGAAGAAAATCGGCAGGGACTCCTTTGTCGCGAAGTGGGAAGAAACCGATCCGGACAACACGATTTCCTTCGATCGGAAAATGGAAATCGAAAAAGAGATCAAAGCTGATCTCATGGCCCGCGTCCTAAGAATGATCGCGGTCCCTCGTTTCGATGGCGCGCCTCCTAACCTTCCAGCCGTTCCAGTAAGTGCCGCTGTTGTGCTTGCGGACGGCCTCCAGGGTAACTGCTTCATGCAAAGCTATGCCTGTGCCGGCGCCTCCTGGGCTTTGCGCGGAATCAACGCGATGTTTGGAAACGCCAGCTCAGAATCCAGCTTCAAAAGCGAAACGGACATGACCTCGACTGAAGAATGGGACATGAGCACCGCCCGCTGGAAACCAGCAGTCTCCACCTTCATCTCGGATCGGAACTAGTCATGAAACCAATGAACTACCTCTCTGTCATTACTGTCACTCTTGGAACTCTTATCGGATCCCTTTCTCATGCAGACGATTTGCTAGTCGGAAATCGACGCTTTGCGGTCATCTCGCGCGGGGAAACAAGAACGCTGATCAACATGGGGTTGGCGTTGCAACCGGCCCCAGGAACGACACCCAGCTGTTCAACTGCACGAGCATTCTTCTATATCGGATCAAGCGCTACAGATGCCGCTACCTTGAAGAAAGCGAGTGACGAGATCGTCAAACGCGACTCGGTCCGGGCGGAAAACGTCATTCAGGACACCGAGTATCAGCTCGCAGCGCAGCCGGCATTGCTCTGCAAGCCAGGGGCGTCTTGCTTCCGCAGTGGTTCAAGTGATCTGGCCAAAAACGGAATCGCCTCTTCTTCACGCTGGATCTACGGGGCTCAGATTCAGGGCTTTGAGGTTCAGAATCGAGACACGCTCTGCGATCTCGTCAGTGGAAAAGCGACGTTTGAATTCAAGGATACTGTGGCCATCACGATCCAAGGATTTCAACGCATCGGGTTTCACGAGCAGCTCGGACGCGAAATTCTGGACAAAGTTTCGGTCGGAATTTCGTCGGAATACACTCCGATCGAAAATGCGGCGGTCATCGGCTCGCGTCTGAACAATGAGCTTCAAAACGCCATCGGAGAAACCAAACCAGAGACGGTTCGGATTCTATTGAAGACAGGGTTTAGCGAGCAAGGTCTGCCTCGCTCGGTTTCCGATCGGGAATCCCAGATCAAGATCCACTTTGAAGACACCGTGTCGTTGAGTGGAATTTGGTCCGCAACCTATACGCCCGGAGCCCAGCAGTGAAAAACAAGAGCCATGTATTTCTAGCCGCGTTGATCGCCTTGACTGCATCGGCTTGTGGATCTGCCTCGAGCCCAGGCCCGTCGAAGAAGACTTCGTCGGGCCTGGGCCCCGGGCTTTCCTGCGCGAAGAGCCGATGGGAAAGCGACCGCGAACGGATCGAATCTCAACCCTGGACCGAAATGGCGGTCGAAATGAGCCAGATCGCCCGTGACTGTAAAATCGGCGAAGAAGAACTTCTTCAAGTCGTCAAAGGAACTCAGCAATGAAAACCAAACTATTAGTCCTTACCGTATTTCTTGTACCCGCACTCTGCCTCTCACCCGTAGCCTCTCGGAAAGCCAGAACCGAGCCCGTGCGTATCAGTGAAAAGGCCTCCACAGGAAACACAGAAACCATCGCGCAGATACCCGCTCCTTCAGAGATAGAAAAAGTCCTGAATGACGGAAAATGGATTGAACGCGCCAACCTAAACCAGCTCTCAGAATCCGAGCGCCTTCAGCTGGCAAACTTGCTCGACCGCTATCATGCGGCGGTCATCGCGGAATGGGAACGCACCGATGCGCAGCTCTAGAGCGATCACCTTAGCCAGCGTCATGGCCAGCATCATGGCCATTTCCGCGGCTGATGCATCGGTACACGCAAGCGGGGTCAGATGGACAAGCTCTTCAATTCAAGTAGCGGCGATCTATGGAGCGACGCGGACGAATTGCCACGAAATCAGGGATCGTTTTAAAGACACGCAAGACCTTCTCAATGAGATCCGCAAAGTCGATTTACAAATTGATTCAGAACTCGAACAGAACCCAGGGGCGTTTGGAGGGCGACGAATCGACCGCCTGAACCGCAAAAAAGAGTCTCTCCAGTCTCAGTTGCCGACGAGCTATCCGATTGAACTGCAAGAGCGGGACAGAAGTGTCAGCTACACATTCTCGGCGCCTCGAATTTCAGAGGAACTTCCAACTTCTCTACCTGGGCTCAGACTACGCGAGCAGCTCGAAGTGACCGGTATTCATTTTGGAGGCACTTCCCAATCGACCGCGACGGCTTCGCAACCCGAACTCGGTCGAGACGCCCAAGGTAACCCTGTCCCCCTGCTCTTTAAACTGTCTCGAGACTCGATGGGAAACGAGTCCTTGGTCGTCCACTTCGATCGCTATTTGAACCAGATTGATGTCTGTCTCGGAGACCTTTCGGTCGATATCACTTTCACCCGCCACGCATGGATCGAACAACCCTCAGGCGAAATTCTCGAACATCGCGCACCCGCACACCTTACTTTTTCAGGAAACCCAGTACCATGAAACCGACGCTCTCTATTCTCATGCTCCTCTTTTCAACCTCCACGTCTTGGGCCATGGGCTCACGTCCAAGAACGGAAGATGCTCCACAGCTTCGGACGCGGGTCTCACCCGCACACTCGAGCCTCTTTGCAGTCGAAGGCTGGGCGACATCCACGCGCGAGTTGAAAGCCTACGCACTGGTCCTTGAAAGGATGCTCTGGGTGCGTACGAGCGAAGGAGTCAGTGTGGATCAACATTGGGTTGAGTTCCATCCCTCGCCCCTCGCACAGCCCGAAGTCGCGATCTTACCGGACCGATTCCGCTTGGCGAAAAAGACCAACGGCAAGCCAGCCTTCGTCGCGAAATACAACCAAGGGCTCTACCACCTTCAATGGCGAATGGACCTCGGCCTGTTTGGTAAAGACCGCGCCGAAATCGAACGACTCTCCATTCGACGAGGAATTCAGATCAAAATGGCCGAATTTGATCCATCCGACCTCAGTACGACCGGAAATGTTCGATTGAAAACACCTGTTGAGGCCGAGCGCTTTTACGCCGCGGTGAGCGAGTATCGCGGCACCGAACAAGCCAATCTTGACCCTTGGGTGGCTGAGCCGTACGTTTACGGATCTGCAGACATGACTCGAAAACAGTATCGAGAGTTTCGTCGCCGAATGAACCGTCAAGGTGAGCCCGTCCATTTCACAGTCACCTACTCGGTTGGACTCGCACGCCCTCTCACTCCAGGCGCACAAGCCACAGGCCCTGAAGGCCGAGTCAACACGATGACCGAATGGGTTGAGCATCAGGCTGAAGGTGCACTGGCTTGCATCGATCTGGACCACGATGGCGCAGCCGAAGCGGACACTTCGTCAGACTGCGCTGAGTATTGGGAGTAAAAGGAAGCTAACGCTGAATGCGGTCGTCTTAACTCACCTTAGTGCGCGGTTCCTCTTTGCGCTCGTATTCTCGATCGTGACGAATCTCGCTCACCGGTACTATTTTGTTTTTTCGTCCCAAGAACAGATACGTGTATCCGAGCATCCCACCAAAGATGCAATGCCCGATCAGACTTTGAAACGCGACTGGGGCAATTGGCTCAAGAGTGTTGGGCGAGAAGAGCGACATTCCGAAAAATATCGGCATGAGAAATAGACCGCCTAATATCCAACAGGCGAGACCAAACAATGAGCCGTACTTAACACCTTCTCTGTAGCCGGAAACCCGTGCACCGAAGAGAGCACCGAAAACGGCGCCCATGATCGCACAATCAAAAAGATGGTAGGCCCATCCGAAGAAAAGCCCCCGAAAGCCAGACATTTGGGCAATCACCTGCATCATCAAAACCCGATTCCCAGCAGGCGTTCTAAAAGAAGCGAGCTGCAAAACCAGCCCGAAAACCGCCCCGGCGACCAATCCAGCCAATGCCCCTCGTTTTACATTTGAAATCATAATACCTTCCCGTTGCCATAGGGCAGCAAGACAGGTGCCAGAAGCTGATCATACGCCCGGCTGAGAGACTGCGGTTGTCCCGGCGACTATCCGGTCTTTCTTTCGTTCACCTGGGTCCAAAGAACTCGCTCTCCCGTGGGCTGAGGCGTGTTGACTGATGGCTCGGCGGTCACGAACAAATCAAATGACTGATGCGGAGTTATGATGGTGAGCTTCCCATTCAGGTTCTTGTTGACCGCCAGAGATCCCAGACTCTGCGGTTTCTTGGTTCCCCCTTGAGGGGCCAGCCAAACCACATAGGTGCTCGCGCCCACCGCTAGACGGTCGGCCGGCGCCAGATGTTTCACTTCAATGGTGAGATCAGTGTTTTGATTAGAATCTTTTCGAACACTGACAGTTCCTTCTGCCGCGGGCACGGCTCTACTCGTCGAAAGTGGATGTGACGGGGTGCTGCTGCATGAAGCGAGTACCGCTAGACCAAGCGCAGCGGAAAAAGCGGACCGCCACCGAATAGATGTTTTCATTACCTGCGAAGTTGCAAACGGTGTGCAGCGCAGCCGAACCTTGGCCCGAAGGCTGAACGCTTGCCCACGCCATGGACGAGTCGATACCCGGATCTCCCGCGTGAGCTAGCCCTGCGTGTGCTACCTAACCCCGGCCTCGAGCCGTCTTCCTTTTGATTTGTGGAAGCACATCTCTCTCTAAGCGTGACCGGGTTCTGGCGAGCTCATACTCCATCAGGACGCGATAAGCCTCATTCCCCGGCAGGCCATAGATCGAAACGAGCTTGATGAATGAATTGCAAGGGAGCGTCGAGCCGTGATTCCGCTCCCAATCGGAAACCGATTGCGGCGTCTTCAGACCTAATTTCGCGGCAACGTCGGATTGAGAGAGGCCTGCTTTTTCGCGCGCGGCTTTCAAGTAGGCACCGAGATTGAAACTGTTGGCGGTTCTAGGCATCGAATATCAATCTAAACATTCTTTGTACGATTCACAACTAAGACCACGCAATCGCCGGTCGCGTTTCTCACGGGCACCATCCACTTCACGTGGGTCTCTCCACGCTTGAGCCCGAGCGACTGCCTTTCCATCCATACATAGGGTGGAATTCCGGGACTCACTGGCTCCGTAAGCCCTTCATTTCGAACTCGTGTCGCGCATTGGACCAGCGTCTGTACAAGCCCTTCCGGAAACTCGACCAGATTTGGAATCGCGATCGAACAAATCTCTTCAAGGGTGATGGTGACGTACTGAAAGAAATTCAAATTTCTAAAATGCTGATTAAAGGAAAGATCGTAGATCTCGACGACATCTTCACGATCGATCTTGTCGAAAATCGAACTGGAAGGAACAAACCCAAGCTCCTTCAACGCGCGCCAAATAAATCGAGGTGAATCCAGAGGAGACTCTTTGGCGCCCTCAAGCTGAGCGAAAACTTCAAGGTGCCGCGCCAAGTACTGGCAGCCCAACAACTGATGCTGCTCTGGAAGCTGCGAAAAATGCGGAAGCTTCGGGTCGTGAAACGGGGTGACCGGAATATTTGCACGAGCCGCCGCTCGAGCAAATTCGGAACTCAACTCTCTAAACGACTGCGGTAGATCATACCGGGGATCTGTGGACGATGCCTGCATCGTCCCGTTTTAGGCCCTTTTGGTCTGATTCACAACCAAGAGCACGCATCCGCCTTCAGCATTCCGTATCGAGGAAATCGATTTAATGATCTCAACACCAAATCGCGCGGCTTTTCGAGAAAACTCACTACTAATTACACGAAACGAACGAATGAGCTCGCTTGCCATCGGAGCTCTCAATGCAAGGTAATCCCAGCTTAAATAATAGAGGGATCGAGAGTACGTAAAAATACTGAGTCTGACGTGAGGGAGGGCGTCGACATCGACGCCCTCTCGCCACAACGAGACGTTCAACTAGCTCTGTTTTGCGAACTGCACATCAAGACTGATATTGACGTCGTCGCCTACCAAGAGACCACCCGCCTCAAGAGCTGCGTTCCAGGTCAGACCGAAATCCTTACGTTTGATTTTAGTCGTGGCCGCAGAACCGATCTTGACGTTCCCCCATGGATCTTTCATTTCTTCACTCGGGTGCTCGACATTCAGGACTACTTTTTGAGTAACGCCGTGAATAGTGAGGTCGCCCGTGATTTTAAGATCATCTCCACTGGCTTCAGTGCGAGTTGATTTGAAAGTCAGAGTTGGAAACTTCTCGACATCAAAAAAGTCCGCGCTCTTCAAATGAGTGTCGCGCTGGGCTTCACGAGTATTAATGCTCGAAGCATCAATCGTCACATCGACTGAAGTCTTGGAAGGATCTTTAGCGTCATACACAAAAGTGCCGCTCATCTTCTCAAAGCCGCCGTTCACTTTGGCGATCATCATGTGCTTGATGCTGAAGTTAGCACTCGAATGGGCTGAATCAATATTATAGGTCGTAGACATAAAATGGTGTTCTCCTGAATTCAGAGATTACTGGTTTAGCTCAGTGTTGATTAGACGGTCTAATTAGGAATCACTGTTCCACCCATGCAACAAAAGAATCGCCGCGCGTCGCGTAGTCCTTGCGATCCTGCCGAGATTTCCCTGCGTACCCTGACTGTAAACCTTTACGGCAAAGCGTCTCTTTCCGTGGTGAAGCGCCTCGCGAATGTGCGCGCGATTATCCGTATTCGTAAGCGACCACGCTCCATGCGCACGCGAGCTGGTGAGAACGAGATGAATCGGACGCTTCGGGTCTACTGGACGCGCGACCTTACGTCTGCCTTTGCGAACATCGCCGCCATGTTTTAGCGCGGTATTCAGGCTCTTAAATGAAGGAAGAAATGAGAGCTGACGTTGGATTCGCATAAAGCTTTTCGATAGCTCGAATGGGTTTAAAGGACGATAAAAAAATCGAACCATCTCCGAATCCCATATGGGGCAATGGTATTTCGTTGGATAGACGGCGGCTTAAATGATCCCTGCAATACAAGTGAACCGCCGGACTACAGAATCGAAATTACGACCTGAAAAATGCGTGATTGAGGCGCTAAAGACTCGAACTGTATAAGAGGGCCGGATTGATCGCCGCTCGATCGACTAACGTCCGATTCATCATGCGAGCGGTTTCCGGACTCTTCCAAACTCAGCATCTCCTCCGTTTGGAGCTCGAACGACTTCAATGGGGTACGAATTTGAACACGCCCCTCTGCGCAGAACAGATAACAAATACTCCTCGAATGGACGGAGCCGGGCCCTGGCTTTCCCGACTGATGGGAAAAAGAGGCCGTAGACTTCGCGCCATTCCGGGCGAAGGAGAATGCCTTCAGCGTGGCGGCGACCACACCACGCTTAAAAATCACCCCGAAATCACGAACGGGGCCATCGACCAAATGGGCGGTAGTGGCGTCGTCGCCCGAAAAATGAATCACCTGATTCTTTAGAAGAGCCGCATCGGATTTCTGCCCACTGCTCGATAAACGCAGGCCCTTCCCTTCCCAAATCGCGAGAAGGCGGTCGTATCCGGGAAACTGCGAGAACTCGCTTGTTTCGATCACGGGGGCGGCGCTGATACGCCAGAGGAACCCATCGTGAGAACTGTCTGGAGGAAATTCAGAACCTTCCGGAAGAATCAAGAGCTGGAGCGTCTCACCCCGCCCGTTCTTCCAAGGCATCACTCGATAGTCAGCCGACTTGAAATGACGGACCTTCATTTGGAAGCAAGGCGCTTTCGACTCCACCACCACCAATTGCGTTGTGCGGCAGGAAGCTTGGGATCGCGGGCCTGAGCAACCGCGCAAACAAACGTGTCGAGCACACATGGATCTTGTCGCGTTCCTGTCTTACGGCAGAGCAGCTCGTAAAGCTCCTGACCATCTGCTTTCGCGAGCTGTTCCACGGAGCGAACTCCCAGGAGCTCGAAGTCTCGCAGCATCGCACGGCCAATACCGCCGAGATCCGAGAGCTCGCGCTCTTTCTGGGCAGATCCAGCCTTCGCCGTGGACTTCACCTTAGCCGCCGACTTCGATTTCATGATTGAAATGGTACTTATCCCTCTTGGCGATGTATAGAATTTGTTCATCATGTGGATGGCCGAAAAACCAGGGGGCGTGACGCTCTTTCTTCAAATTCAACCGCGCGCCTCTAAGACTGAAATCATCGGCCTTCATGGCGAACCGCCGCGCCTAAAGATCCGCGTTGCCGCTCCGCCTGTGGATGGCGAAGCAAATGAAGAGCTCGTCGCGTTTCTGAGCAAAAAGCTAAAGATCCCGAAGAGCCGAATTCATGTCGCGGCCGGGCAATCCGGAAAATTCAAAGAACTGTTTATCGAGACCGCTACCGTCGCGCAGATCGAAGCGCTCCTAGCCTAAGCCGCCCCCCGAGCCAGCAATGGAATCAACGTCACCCTCACTCCTCGATTCGGTCGGGTCAAGACGGTGAATACCGGAGATGGTGACCGAGTTTCTGGATCGATCTCGAGGCGAAAGCGACGGAGCATCTCTGCCAAGATAATCCGGGCCTCGGTCATGGCGAAACGTTTTCCAATACAGACTCGGGGGCCGAGACCGAAGGGAATGAAAGAACCTTCTGGAATCGAATGATCTCCCAGCCAACGTTCGGGCACAAACTGATCGGCGTCCTTCCAAACTTTCGGGTCTCGATGAATTGCCCAGACCGAGAACATAAAAAACGACGACCTCTCGCCCTTCTTCGCAACCTGTTTTCGAATCAAATAGGGCGCCGGGGGATAGAGCCTGAGCCCTTCATTCACGACGGCCGTGAGATACGGCAGTTTTTCAATTTCAGTGAGGTCCGGCGCCCCTGTTGCGCCGAGCGAATCCAAAATTTCTGTCCGCAAGCGGTTCTGCTTTTCTGGATGAGAAGCGAGCAGAGTCCCGATCCACGACAGGAGATGGGCAGTGGTAGCCCCAGCTCCCGACATGTTTCGAACCTCATGGGCAACGGAATCACGGGACGGGATCCTGTCGATCAGAGTATTCAGCGCAGAACCTTCTTTCGCCTGACTCCCCCTCCTGAAAATCCCAGACTCAATGAAACCCGTCACCGTCTGCAACGAGCGATGGAATCCTTTCGACGGCGATAT
>OUNO011323082.1_pt1 | contig 22782 bp, 17 predicted proteins | sample 1779811 | NCBI WGS metagenome assembly OUNO01 (sample SAMEA3914804, study PRJEB12502) | metagenome | biome: forest; material: soil | place: Canada | collected 2010-06-25 | depth 0.3 m | reverse complement strand
GGCAAGCTCGGTGGTCAGGCCAAGGTGCCCGGCGCCGTCGGCACCTGGCGTGACTTGACCGACAACGTGAATCAGCTGGCCAATAACCTCACCGGCCAAGTGCGCGCCATCGCCGACGTGGCCACTGCCGTGACGGAAGGTGATCTCACACGGTCGATCACCGTCGAGGCGCAGGGCGAGCTGTTCTCGCTCAAAGAGCGCGTCAATCAAATGATCGCGAATCTTCGTGAAACCACGGAGAAGAATCGCGAGCAAGATTGGCTGAAGACGAACCTCGCCAAGTTCAGCGCCATGATGCAGGGCCAGAAGACGCTCGAGTCCGTCTCCCGCTTGATCATGAGCGAGCTGACACCGCTGGTCGGTGGCGCGCACGGTGCATTCTTCATCGTCAACGAGGCAGACAGCTCGCTGCGCTTGACCTCGAGCTACGCCTACAAGGAGCGTAAGCACGTCTCCAATCGCTTCGAGCGCGGCGAGGGCTTGATTGGCCAATGCGCGCTGGAAAAGAAGCCGATTTTGCTGACCCGCGTGCCCAGCGACTACATTCAAATCAACTCCGGGTTGGGGGAGGCGACGCCGCTCAACATCCTGGTGCTGCCCATCTTGTTCGAGGGTGAGGTGCGCGCGGTCACGGAGCTCGCGAGCTTCGAGCCGTTCAGCCCGATTCACCGCATTTTCTTGGATCAGCTCTCGGAGAGCATCGGCGTGGTGCTCAACATGATCGCCGCCAACATGCGTACGGAGGAGTTGCTCGACCAATCGCAGTCCCTGGCCCAAGAGCTGCAGTCGCAATCCCTCGAGCTACAATCGCAGCAGGACGAGCTGAAGCGCTCGAACTCCGAGCTCGCGCAGCAGACCAAGACGCTCAAGGCGTCCGAAGAGATGCTCAAGGAGCAGCAAGAAGAGCTGCAGCAGGTCAACGAAGAGCTGGAGGAGAAGGCCGCGCTGCTCGCCGAGCAGAACAAGGCGGTTGAGCAGAAGAACCGCGAAGTCGAGATGACGCGCATGGCGATCGAGGAGAAGGCCGAGCAGCTCGCCGTCTCGTCGCGCTACAAGAGCGAATTCTTGGCCAACATGAGCCACGAGCTGCGCACGCCCCTGAACAGCTTGTTGATCCTGGCGCGCCTGCTCAGCGACAACAAAGAGGGCAAGCTCACCGAGAAGCAGGTCGAGTATGCCAAGACCATCCAGGCCGCCGGCACCGATCTGTTGAACCTGATCAACGAGGTGCTCGACTTGTCCAAGGTCGAGGCCGGCAAGATCGAGATTTACGCCAGCGAAGTGCGGATTGACGAGGTCACCGAGTACCTGGAGCGCACGTTCCGACCGATGGCGCAGCAGAAGAACGTGGGCTTCCAGATCGACGCCGACCGCGCAGCGATCGATGCCTTGCGTACCGACGGTCAGCGTCTGCAGCAAATTCTGCGCAATCTGCTCAGCAACGCCTTCAAATTCACCGACACCGGCACCGTGTCGGTTCGCGTCGGGTTGCCGGCACCCGGGGTGGTGTTGCGCTCGGACTTGCTGCGTGCCGTGCCCGAGAACGTGATTGCGTTCGACGTCACCGATACCGGGATCGGCATCCCTGCCGACAAGCAGCAACTGATCTTCGAAGCGTTTCAGCAAGCCGACGGCACGACCAGTCGCAAGTACGGTGGCACCGGCCTCGGTCTTTCGATCAGCCGTGAGCTGTCGCGGCTGTTGGGCGGTGAAATTCACGTCAAGAGCACGCCCGGCAAGGGCAGCACGTTCACGCTCTACTTGCCGCGCGAGTACGTGAGCTTGGACCTCCCCGGCACGGAGGCGCGGGATTCGCTCGAGCACGACGCGGCGACCGGTACCTTCAGCGGCGCACAAGCCGCGGAAATCCCCGACGATCGCCAATCGGTGCACCCGGGAGACCGTGTGCTCCTGATCGTGGAGGACGACGTGGCGTTCGCCACGCTGTTGCTGGACGCCGCGCGCGACCGCGGCTTCAAAGGCATCGTCTCGCTGCGCGGCGATACCGGCTTCGCACTGGCGCGGCGCGTGCGGCCCGACGCCATCCTGCTCGACATCGGCCTGCCGGCGATGGACGGCTTGAGCATCCTGGACCGGCTCAAGCAAAACCCGGACACGCGGCACATCCCGGTGCACATCGTCTCGGGCACGGACCGTCGGCGCGACGGGCTGCGCCTGGGCGCCCTGGGCTACGCCCAAAAGCCGGTGAGCAAGGAAGCGCTCGACGAAGGATTTTCTAGCCTGCTGAGCTTCATCTCGCGCAAGGCCAAGAGCTTGCTGATCGTCGAAGACGACGACGTGCAGCGCTCCAGCATCGTCGAGCTGATCGGCAATGGCGACGTGACCTCGACGGCGGTCGGCTCGGCCGAAGAGGCGCTGCGGCTGCTTTCGGAGCAGCATTTCGACTGCATGGTGCTGGACCTCGGACTCCCGGGGCAGAGCGGCTTCCAGCTCCTGGAACAGGTCAAGACGCAAGAGTCACTGCGCAACCTTCCGGTCATCGTGTACACCGGTCGCGAGCTGTCTCAAGCAGACGAGACCAAGCTGCGCAAGTACGCCGAATCGATCATCCTGAAAGACGTGCGCTCCCCTGAGCGCCTGCTGGACGAAACGGCATTGTTCCTGCATCGCGTGGAAGCACACTTGCCCGAGGAAAAACGCCGCATCTTGCACACCGCTCACTCGCGGGATGCGGCCTTCCAAGGGGCCAAGGTGCTCGTCGTCGACGACGACGTGCGCAACATCTACGCCGTCACCACGGTGTTGGAAGGGCAGGGCATGAAAGTAGTGTTCGCCGAGAACGGACGAGACGGCATCGAGCTCTTGAAGAAGACTCCCGACGTCTCGCTGGTGCTGATGGACGTAATGATGCCCGAGATGGACGGCTACGAGACCATGCGTCAGATTCGCCGTTTTCCGGAGTACCGGACACTGCCCATCTTGGCGCTGACGGCCAAGGCGATGAAGGGAGATCGCGAGAAGTGCCTCGAGGCGGGCGCCTCGGACTACATCACGAAGCCGGTCGATCCGGACCGCTTGCTGTCGTTGATGCGAGTCTGGATGTACGCGCCTAGCGTGGCCGGGTAATGCAGGATCGGTATGGCTGGTATCCTCGATCCGGACATTTGGAGCTCGGCAGAAGACGCACGCGAGCGACGCTTCGTGTCCGCGACGACGGAGCTCGAGCGGCTGGAGATGGATCTGCTGCTCCTGGCGATCTTCCGTCACCATGGCTTCGACTTCCGCGCGTACGCGCAGGCCTCGTTGCATCGCCGCATTCGAAAGCACATGGAAAGCGTGCGTGTCAGCACCATCTCCGGGCTGACGCAGCTGATTTTGCACGAGCCGGCCGCGTTGCAACGCCTGCTGCACGACCTGTCCGTCAACGTGACGGCCATGTTCCGCGACCCGACCTTCTTCCTCGAGTTCAGGAACACGGTCGTGCCCCTGCTCCGTACCTACCCAACGGTGCGCATCTGGCATGCGGGCTGTTCGACTGGCGAAGAGGTGTACGCCATGTCGATCTTGCTCGAGGAAGAGGGGATCTACGAGCGCTGTCGGATCTATGCGACGGACATGGACTCGACGGTGCTCGAACGCGCGCGTCAGGGGATCTTCCCGCTCGCGCGCATGAAGGAGTACACCGCGAACTACTTCTTGGGTGGCGGCAAGCGCTCGCTCAGCGACTACTTCACGGCGAAGTACGAGGGCGCGCTGTTCGCGCCGCGGCTGGCAAAGAACGTGCTCTTCACGCAGCACAACTTGGCAATGGATCGCGGTTTCAGCGAGTTCAACGTGATCTTGTGTCGCAACGTACTGATTTACTTCGATCGCACGTTGAAGGACCAAGTGCTCTCCTTGTTCTCGGAGAGCTTGTCGACGCGCGGTGTGCTCTGCCTCGGGCGCAAGGAGTCGCTGCGCTTCACGGCATTCGAGCACGACTTCTCGACGCTCTCGGCGCGCGAACGGATCTACCGGAGGAATACGTGACAGGCCGTTACGAGCTCGTCGTCATGGGCACTTCGACCGGGGGGCTGCACGCGCTGACTCGTCTTCTCTCGGCTCTACCGGCCAACTACCGCCTGCCGATCGTGATCGTGCAGCATCGCTCCAAGGATTCCGACGAGCGGCTGTCCGCGCTGCTGCGCGTGACTTCGGCGATCCCGCTGTTCGAGGCCGAGGACAAAGAGCCGCTGCGCGGCCCCGGCGTGTACCTGGGCCCCCCGGACTACCACCTGCTGGTCGAGCCCGATTCGCTGGCGCTCTCCACCGAGGAACCCGTCGCCTACAGCCGGCCTTCGATCGACGTGCTGTTCGAATCGGCATCGTACGCCTTCGACGACCGCGTGATCGGCGTGTTGCTCACGGGCGCGAATCAAGACGGCACGCGCGGGTTGCTGCAGATCAAAGCGCGTGGCGGTTACGTGATCGTGCAAGACCCGGACTCCGCCGAGAGCGAATTCATGCCCAAGCACGCGGTGAAGCACGTTGCGCCCAACCGCGTGCTCGCGCTCGATCAAATCGCGGCCGAGCTGGTCGCGCGGGCCAGTGAAATGAGGCCTTCGTGAGCGAGCCCGTCGAACCGCCGCTCAGCGTCTCGGCGCCCCCCTCCGGGCTACCGAAGGCGAAGATCTTGCTCGTCGACGACCAGCCGAAGAATTTGCTGGCATTGAGCGCGATGCTCGAGCCACTCGGGCAAGAGGTGGTGCAAGCGAGCTCGGGCAAGGAGGCCCTGCGCGAGTTGCTGCGCGACGAGTTCGCGTTGGTCTTGCTCGACGTGCAGATGCCGGTGCTCGATGGCTACGAAGTGGCGGAGCTGATCCGCGCGCGCGAAAAGTCGCGCTCGGTGCCGATCATTTTTCTGACAGCGATTCACCGCGACCAACAGCTGGTGGCGCGCGCCTACAGCGTGGGCGCGGTCGACTACATCTTGAAGCCCATCGAGCCGGAGATTTTGCGCGGCAAGGTCGCGGTATTCATCGAGCTGTACCAGAAGGGGCTGATCATCGCGCGCCAGGCCGAGGAGCTGCGGCGCGCGACCGAGCGGGAGTTCGCTGATTTTCGGCGCACCAGCGAGTACCGCTACACGATGCTCGCAGAATCCATGCCTCAGATCGTGTGGACCACCGATCGCGACGGCGAGCTACGCTACGGGAATCGCCGCTGGTTCGAGCGAGCCGGCTTGGCCGACAGCGAGCCCCTCTCCTGGCAGAGTCTGGTGCACCCGCACGAGCTACCTGACTTCTTGCGAGGTCTGGCCGAGGCCATCGAGACCGAGCGCGCTTGGGAAGCGGAGTTCCGGCTGGGCAACGTGGCAGAGCGCTCGTTTCGCTGGCACCTGGTGCGCATGCTCCCGGAGCGTGACGCGGCGGGTAAGATCACGGCCTGGGTCGGTACGAGCACAGACATCGACGCGCGCAAACGAGCCGAACAGACCTTGCAGATGTTGGCGACGCTGACCAAACGCCTGGGCGAGGTCACCGACCGCAACCACGGCCTCGATCACGTGCTCTCCGCCACCCTGCCCGTGCTCGGGGATTCCGCGTTGCTCTATTTGCGCATCGACGAGAACGTCTCCAAGCGCGCATCTTCGAGTGTCGCAACCGATCTCAATTTGGACGATCCGCGTTTCGATCTCGGGCCGTCGACGGTGTGCTTCGATGGCGAGCCGGAAGTGCTGGCAAATGTCTCGGAAATCTCGGCTCGGGCCGGGGCACGCGCGGGTGAGCACGCGTTCTTCTTGGACGAGCTCGGCGTTTCTTCGTACATCTGTTGGCCGCTGTTCATCCGCGAGCGCGTGTTCGGTTGCCTGGTGTTTTTGACGCGCGATCCCGAGCGCCACTACAGCGAAGCCGACGTCGACGTGGCTCGTGACGTCGCGGGGCGCATGGCCACGGCGCTCGACAACGTCGGCTTGTACGAGCTCGCGCAGAGCGAGCGCGCCAAGTTGCAGGAAGCCAATCGGGCCAAGGACATGTTCTTGGCGACCGTCTCCCACGAGCTGCGCACCCCGCTCAACGCTATCGTGGGCTGGGGGCAGATGTTACGTACCGGCGGGCTCACCAAGGAAACCGAGCAGCGAGCGATCGACACCATCGAGCGCAACGGCCGCGCGCTCGCTCAGCTCGTCGCTGATCTACTGGACGTTTCGCGCGTCGTGTCCGGCAACCTGCACGTGGATGAAGGGCAGATCGATCTGCGCAGCATCGTCGAAGCGGCGCTCGATGCCGCTCGCCCCGTCGCGGTCGACAACGGTATCGAGCTCTCGGCAGAGCTTCCAGACAAGCCGGTGAGCGCGGTGGGCGACGCCACCCGCTTGCAGCAAGTGGTCGGAAATATCGTCGGCAATGCCATGAAGTTCACGCCCCGTGGCGGGCACGTCGCCGTCGCTATGCGAGTCATGGAGCGAGTCGTGGAGCTCGAAGTGACGGACGACGGCCCGGGCATCGCGCCCGAGTTTCTGCCCAACGTGTTCGATCGCTTCAAGCAGGCCGACATCGGCGTGCACCGCGCGCAGCGCGGTCTTGGCTTGGGCTTGGCGATCGTGAAGCACTTGGTCGAGTTGCACGGTGGCACCGTCACCGCGCATAGCGAGGGCTTGGGTACGGGCGCTCGTTTCTCGGTCACCTTGCCGCTCGGCGCAGCCGCAGAACGCATCAGCCTGGTACCCCCGCCGAAGCCCGAGGAACACGCGCCCCAGGGCGTGGAGCCGCCCGCGTTGGCCGGAATCTACGCCCTGCTGGTCGAGGATGATCCCGACGGCTGCGACCTGATGCAGATGATGCTGCGCCGCTTCGGCGCAGAGGTCACCGCTGTCTCCACCGCTGCCGCGGCACTCGAATCGGTTCGTGAGCGCCGCCCGGACGTTTTGGTCTCGGACATCGGTCTTCCCGATGGCGACGGCTTTGCCCTACTGAAGCGAGTGCGCGAGTCGAACCAAGATCTGCCTGCAGTGGCCGTCACGGCCTACGCATCACGTCAGGACGTGGCTCGCGCCTTGGCGGCAGGGTTCCAGGCTCACGTTGCGAAGCCCGTTGAGCCTGCGCAGCTCAGCGCGGCAGTCGCGCACGCCTCCGGTCGCTGATGCCTCTCGAAGCGAGCGTTCGAAGGCAGCGTGGCGCGTCGTGACCGAGTCGCGACGCGCACGCGCTACGAGCGAGCTCACGCGGGGCTACGACGTCCGAACAGGAACGACACCAGCGCGAACACCAAGAACACGAAGAACAGGATTTTCGCCACGCCAGCTGCGCTGGCCGCAAGGCCACCGAAGCCGAAGATGGCGGCCAATAGAGCAATCACGAAAAATACTGCTGCCCAATACAACATGACGGAATCCTCCGGGTGGGAATGCGGGTACGAAGCGAGGCACTGCAGCCTTCGTGCCAGCGAGCAAATTGCGCATTCTGCTCGGTGACAGGCCACGCTTCGTCCGCTGAGCTCCGCGCACTTCGTGCGACAAAAAGTACCTCGGGGCCCGAGCGACCGGCGCGCGCGTGACGAAGCGCCACAGAAACAGCGGGTTGAGCGCTGGTTTCCGCCCGAAAACGGAGCGCTTCAGAGGCCTTGGCGCACGGAACGGGCCTTGCAGACAGCCCCGGCATGAGTGACTTCCGAAAGATCGCCTTCGTCGGAAACTACTTGCCACGAAAGTGCGGTATCGCGACCTTCACGCACGACATTCGCAATGCCGTGCAGGGGGCGGCGCTGAAAGGCCAATGCCCCGTCGTTGCCGTGAGCGACGGCAAAGAGACTTACGCGTATCCGGAAGAAGTGCGCTTCGAGATCAACGAGCAGGCGCCGGACGACTACCTGCGTGCTGCCGAATACCTGAACATGCTCGACGTGGACGTGGTCTCGCTGCAGCACGAGTTCGGCATCTATGGCGGACCGAGCGGTAGTCACGTGCTCAACATGCTGCGCCGCCTGCGCATGCCGTTCGTGACCACGTTGCACACCATTTTAAAACAACCGAGCCCCGAGCAGCGCCGCGTGATGCAAGAGCTCACCAGCCTCTCGTCGCGCTTGGTGGTCATGTCCGAGTGTGGGCGCTCGATTTTGACGGAGACTTATGCCGTTTCCGAACGAAAGATCGACGTGATTCCGCACGGCATTCCGGACATGCCGTTCGCCGATCCCAACTTCTTCAAGGACCAATACTCGGTCGAAGGACGCCGGGTCATCTTGACCTTCGGCCTGTTGTCGCCGAACAAGGGCATCGAGAAGATGATCGAGGCGTTGCCCGCGATCGTCGCTGAATTTCCGGACGTCGTGTACATCGTGCTCGGCGCCACGCATCCGAACTTGGTGCGTGAGCAAGGCGAGGTCTACCGCGATGGCCTGCAGGCACTGGCGGAGCGGCTCGGCGTTGCCGAGCACGTGCGCTTCTTCAACCAATTCGTGGAGCTGGAAGAGCTCAAGGGCTTCCTGGGCGCGGCCGACATCTACGTGACGCCGTACTTGAACGAGGCGCAGATCACTTCCGGCACGCTCGCCTACGCCTTCGGCTGCGGTAAAGCCGTGGTCTCGACCCCATACTGGCACGCTCAAGAGCTGCTGGCCGACGGACGCGGCGTGCTGGTGCCGTTCGGCGACGCGGGCGCCATGGCGCGCGAAATCGTGGGTCTGCTACACGACGAGGGGCGGCGCCACGCCATGCGCAAGCGCGCCTATCTGGCGAGCCGCGAAATGGTCTGGCAGAAGACCGCCGAGCACTACCTGGCCACGTTCGAAGCGGCGCGAAAGAATCGCAGCGAACGCTCGCTCAAAGTCGTGCCGCGTCGCAACGCGGCGTCGCCCGGGCTGCAGTTGCCGGAGCTCGGCTTCGAGCACCTGAAGCGCATGAGCGACTCGACCGGCATGCTGCAGCATGCGCGGTACACCTTCCCGAATCTGGCAGAGGGCTACTGCATCGACGACAACGCGCGGGCGCTGATGCTCACGGTGCAGCTCGAGCAACGCGGGGTCGGCGGCGAAGAAGTGGCTCAGCTTGCCGCGCGCTACGCGAGCTTCGTCGAGTACGCCTATAACTCGGAGCTCGGCAAATTTCGCAACTTCATGGGCTATGACCGGCGCTGGCTCGAAACGGTGGGCTCGGAGGACAGCCAGGCGCGCGCGCTCTGGGCGCTCGGAACCTGCGTCGGACAAACGCGGCGTCGGGATCTTCGGACCTGGGCGGCGGAATTGTTCATGCGCGCATTGCCCGGTATGGCCGACACGCACTCGCCACGCGCATGGGCGTTCGCAGTGCTCGGCATCAAAGAATATTTGAAGCGCCTGAGGGGAGATCGCGCCGCGACGTCGATGCAGATCGAGCTGACGACGCGCCTGGTCGGCCTCTACGATCAGGTGAAGACCCCCGGCTGGAATTGGTACGAAGATGTCTGCTCCTACGACAATGCCCGTTTGGCTCAAGCGGTGATTGCGAGCGCTGGAAAGGACCCCGCGCTGTCTGGAGCGCTGGATATTGGGCTCGAGTCCCTGCGTTGGCTCGTCGAGGCGCAGCGCGCCGAGCGCGGTCACTTTCGGCCGATCGGCTCGAACGGCTTCTATCGCCGCGGCGAGGTTCGCGCGCGCTTCGATCAGCAGCCGCTCGAGGCACACGCCACCGTTTCGGCCTGCGCCGAGGCCTATCAGGTCACGGGTGATCGCTTTTGGTTGGACGAGGCGCGCCGTGCTTTCGCCTGGTTTTTGGGCCAGAACGACCTTGGAGTCAGCGTGTACAATCCGGAATCGGGTGGCTGTCGCGACGGTCTACACGTCGACCGCGTGAACTTGAACGAGGGAGCGGAGTCGACGCTGGCGTTCTTGAGCGCGCTGGTCGAAATTCAAGCGCTCGAGAGTCGTGCGATTGGCTTCGATGAAGAGCCGAAGTCCGGTGAGCATAGCGTGGCCGGCATTCGAAACGCAGCGAGCCAGAATTCGATCTGAATTCGGAGCACCAACGACATGATCGTGCGACGAACGAATATCGTCATTCGCCCGAACGCGGCGCGGGTGTTGTTCCGTCCATTCAACCAGGTGGACGAATCGCGCATCGTGCGAGTATTCGCGCGCGTGCTCTCGCTTCGTGACGACGAAGTCACGCACTTGCTCGAGAAGGTGATGCACGAGTTTCGCGGTCGGCATCACCGCTTGCAGCAATTCTTTTTGTTGCGCTTCGAGCAGCTGCGCCGCTTCATGGTCACCGATCTGCCGTTGAACGAAGATCGGCGCATGCTGATTGGCTCGTATTTCACCCAGGAATACTCGGTCGAATCGGCCGCCCTCTTCAATCCCTCGATGGTTTGGCATCCGGACCAGACGAACCTGCCCGAAGGCTCGCGCCGCTTCGTGCTCAGCTTGCGCTCCACCGGCGAGGGGCACATCTCGTCGATCACGTTCCGCTCGGGCGTGGTCGATGGGCACAGCGAGATCACGCTCGACGCCGTGACGCCGTTCGTGACCACTCCCGAGACGGTGCCCGATCCGTTCTACGACAAGTGGCTGTTCCAACGCACACTGTTCGAGCTCGGCTCGGCCGATGGCTTCTCGGAGCGCGTGCTCGGTCGTCTCGGCGACAACTTCAACATGAAGGAGCTGCGCGCGGCCGTGCGCGCTGTGGAGACCGAGTTCCGGCAGCAATCGAAGAGCCTGTCTCCAGTAATGTCACGCTCGATTTTGGCGCTCGCCGAGGCCAACTACGAAGTGATCTACGAGCCGATGCACCAGATGTCGGAGCGGATTATCTTTCCGAACTCGCCCACCGAATCGAACGGCGTGGAAGATGCGCGCTTCGTGCACTTCACAGAGGACGACGGCTCGAGCAAGTACCTCGCGACCTACACCGCCTATGATGGTCGCGTTACTTTTCCGCAGATTTTGGAGACTACCGACTTCTTGCGGTTCAAGATCAGCACCATGAACGGACCGCAGGTCCAGAACAAGGGCATGGCCCTGTTCCCGCGCCGCATCGGTGGCCGCTATGCGATGCTCTCTCGCCAAGACGGCGAGAACATCTTCTTGATGTACTCGGAGGATCTGCACTTCTGGTTGACCCGTGAGACGCTGCTCAAGCCGACTTACGGTTGGGAGTTCGTGCAGCTCGGCAATTGTGGATCGCCCATCGAGACCGAAGCGGGTTGGCTCGTGCTGAGCCACGGCGTCGGTCCGATGCGCAAGTATTCGATCGGCGCTTTCCTGCTCGACCTGAATGACCCTTCGAAGGTGATCGGGCGCCTGAAGGAGCCGTTGCTGTCGCCCGAACAGACCGAGCGTGAAGGCTACGTGCCGAACGTCGTGTACAGCTGTGGTGGGCAGATCCACGGCAAAGATCTGATCTTGCCGTATGCGATGAGCGACTACGCGAGCAGCTTCGCGCTGGTCGACGTCAACGAATTGCTGACTGCGTTGAAAGCAAACCCTCCCGGTTGAACGCGCGGTTTCTCTAAGTAAACGATCCTACCCAGGCGCTGCTGGGCGTATATTCCGCGGCGTCATGCGTCGCGTTCTGGCCGCGCTCGGCCTGCTCTTTGTGTTTGGTTCGTCCTCACTCGGCTGCACTTCGTCCGGGGACAATTGTTCTTCCGGACAGCACTGCGAGTGCTCCGGTGGACACGAGTGCTTCCTCGGTTGCGATGGCGACGACTGTGACCAATCGTGTCACGACCTGGATCGCTGCGGGACGGTGTGCGGCGACAACTGCATCTCGAATTGCCACAGCATCGGCTCGGAGTGCTCGCAGTCGTGCGGTTCGAACTGCGATCTGACCTGCTCGGACATGAACCAGTGCGGAGTGCTGTGCGGCGCGGGCTGCCACTTGGATTGTCATAGCGTCGTCGACTGCGCGGCCACCGTCGGTGACGCCAGCGAAGTCACCTGCACGAGCCTGAGCTCGTGCAGGATTCGATGCACGGGCAGCTGCGCGGTCCAATGTAACCAAGTGAGCACTTGCGACATCACCTGCGCCGACGGCGCCGCGGCGGCGGATTGCGGCAACGGGCGCCATGCTTGCGGAGGGTGCTGAGTCGATGGTCTCGCGTGCATACGGGCGGCGCTTCAGGGCGCGCTCTTGGGCTTTTTTTGCGGCAACCCTGAGCTCGTGCTGGGTCAGTGCGGCACATGCGCAGAGTACGCTGCGCGTTCCGGGCGACCGCCAGGGTCAGGGCCATTTCCTGGAGCTGGAGCCGCACCTTCTGTTCACGCCGTTCGACGCGCCCGACGATCCCAGTGATGGCGGCTACGGCCTGGGCGCGCGTGCCACGATCGAGATCTTGCCCGACGGCTTCATCGACAAGCTGAACGACTCGGTGGGCATCGGCTTCGGTTTGGATTGGATGCACTACGACGGAGCGCACTATCGCGCTGGCTGCCGACGCTTCGAGCCGACCGTGGGCGGCGTGCCGGTGTGCGTCGAAACCGGCGCGCATGGCACCAGTTACGTGTTCGTGCCCGTGGTCATGCAGTGGAACTTCTGGCTCTCCCGGCAGTGGTCGGTGTTCGGTGAGCCGGGTCTGGCTCTCTCGCATCGCAGCGAAGGTGGTTTCGGTGTCGAGCCCGTGATCGAAGCCGGTGGCCGCTTCCACTTCACGGACAACGTGGCCCTGACGGCTCGCGTCGGCTACCCGGCGTTCTCGCTCGGTGTTTCGTTCTTCTTGTAAACGAACACACAGATTTATCGAGCCCCAGCCGGGCGTCCGGCATATGTAGTTGTGTGCGACGTGCTGGGCCGGCCCGCTTTTGGGTGTCGTTCGTGTTTCTGAATGCGATGCTCGACGTGCGCTTCCCCGAGCGCGCCTCCTGGACCACGTTTCTGATGCCGTCCATCGACGTGCTGGCGCTGCTGGTCGTCTTGATGTTGTGCGGCGCTTGGCAAAAACGTCTGCCGCGTTGGGCAATGGGCGCCGTGATCGGCTTCATCATGGCCAGCCGCTTGCTGCGCATCGCCGATGGCGTCGAGCAAGGCGCCTACTTGCGCAGTTTCATCGTGTCGCTGGATCTGCCGTTGTTGCCCGAGCTCGTGCGCCTGATGTACGCGACGCTCTCGTCGGGCAGGTTCGTGCTCGCGTGCCTCGCACTGCTGCTCGGGCTGGCGGGCGCCGCGTTTCTGGTGCAACGCGCGTTGCGTGTCGCAGAGCGCGAGCTGGCCGTGCCGGCAATGGCCGGTCAGCTCTGCGGCCTAATCGCGGTTCTGTCCGTTCTGGCTGCATTCCTGCCGCCGCAAACCGTGCTCGCCTCGAGCCTGCTTCCTCGCTGGACGACGGAGCTCGGCTCCGTGCTGAGCTTGCCGAGCTACCGCGCCGCACAGCTGGCTCGCATCGAGGGGGTGCGCAACAAGCTGCGGCTGCAGCCACACGACCTCGAGCAGTTGCGCGGTCGCAACGTGTACGTGTTTCTGATCGAGTCGTACGGGCAAGCGGTGCTCGATCGCCCGGAGCTCTTCAGTCGCGTGCAGCCGGAGTATCAGCGCTTCGAAAGCGATCTCTCGGCACGGGGATTCGAGACTGTTTCGCGCTTGCTGGATTCGCCGACTTACGGCGGGCGCTCCTGGCTCGCGCAAGCGACGCTGCTGACCGGAGTGCCAGCGCGCGATCAACTGCAGTTCGAGCTCCTGCGCGCAGCGCAGCCCGAATCACTGGCTCAGATCTTCGCGGCCGCAGGCTACCGCACGGTGCTCGCACAACCTGGCACCGTCCGTGAGACGAGCGCGCCGGATCTGTTTCACTTCGAGCAACGCTACGTCGCCGCTGATTTCGGCTACCGTGGCCCGCGCTTCGGCTGGGCCACCATGCCCGATCAATTCGTGCTCGAGGCGGTGCGCCGGCGCGAGCTTGCTGCGCGGGAGCCCGGAGCGCGCCCGTTATTCTTGACCTACGCATTGGTCTCGAGTCACGTGCGCTGGTCCGACTTACCGCCCATCGTCGACGATTGGTCGAGCTTGGGCGATGGCTCGCGTTTCGGCACGTGGCCGCGCCAACATTACGCCACCAATTGGCTGTCGTTGGCGGGTGCCAGCGCGGCGTACGCCGACTCCATCGTCTACGATCTCGAGGTGTTACGGCGCTACCTACTCGAGTTCGTGACGGACGACTCACTGGTGATCATCCTCGGCGATCACCAGCCGCACTCGGATGTCACGCGCCAGGGGCCGTCGCCCGGGGTTCCGGTGCATGTTTTGAGTAGAAACAGCGCCTTCATCGATCGCTTTCGGGCTCGCGGCTACACTGCGGGCATGTTCCCCGACCGAGGGCTGGCGCACCCTGGGCTGGATCGGCTGTTGCTCGATCTGGTCGCGGACTTTTCCTCCGGCCCGGCCGCGGCGAACGCTCCGAGATTCTCATCGGCATCTTCAGAGAGGGAAGCAGAGTGATGCACTTGGTCTCGCGCGCAGCGGCGCCCTTCGACGACGTTTGGGCTTGGAGCGTGATTCGCGCCTTCGCCGACCTTGCGCGTGCAGGCCACGCGCCCGCGACGCGCGCGGGCTTCGACTGGGATGATGAACGTGGGCTGGTCCCCGTGCCGGCCGAGCGCGCCGAGCTCGTCGTCGATCCGTGCTCGGAGCCCTGTCTGAACAGCGCGCTTCGCCTCACGCCCAGCGTGCGCCAGTTGTTCGAGCTTTATTTGCCGCTGTGTATCGGGCCGAGCGCTGCAACGCTGGTGCTGGGCCACGTCGGGCAGAGCCTAGACGGGCAGATCGCTACGGCTGCGGGCGCGTCGCGCTACGTGACGGGGCCCGAGAATATCGTGCATATGCACCGGTTGCGCTCACTGGTCGACGCCGTGATCGTCGGCGCGGGCACCGTCCTCGCCGACGATCCCGAGCTGACCACGCGCCTCGTGCCCGGCCCGCACGCCACTCGCGTCGTCATCGATCCGACGTTGCGTTTGCCCGGAGCGCGCAAGCTGTTCCAAGGCAGTGCTGCAAAGACGCTGATCGCCTGCGCTCGGAGCGCCGTGCCCACGGCCGCCGCGGCGCACGTGGAACGCGTGCCCGTGGGCGTCGAGGATGGGCGGCTTCGGTTGCCGGAGCTGCTCGCCGCGCTTTCGGCCCGCGGCTTGCGGCGCGTGTTCGTCGAGGGCGGGGGCGTGACCATCTCGCGCTTCATCGAGGCCGATTGTCTGGATCGGCTGCACGTGACCATTTGCCCAATCTTGATCGGCCGCGGTCGCCCCGGCATCAGTTTGGCCGGGGTCGAGCGCCTGGAACAGGCGCGCCGCCCGCGTGCGCGGCGCTTCACGCTCGGCGAAGACGTGCTCTTCGACTGCCAAATGCGCTTGCGATGAGCCGCCCGCTCGGCCCGCTGTGCTGGGTCGCACCCCCGCTCGATGGTCCGCTCAGCGGCGGCACGCTGTACAACCGCGAGCTGTGCAGGGCGCTCGACGAGCTCGAGCAGCCCGTGCAGGTCCGAGCGCTGGACGCGCCCGACCTGCGCGCTGTCATCGCCCGGGCACGCTACACCTGGGTCGATAGCTTGTATCTCGGGGTCCTGCCCGAGCTCGCGCGGGTGGCGCCCCGGCGGGTCGGTCTGCTCGCGCACTACTTGCCGACGTTCGTTGCGCTCGGTCGCGCCGCCGCGCCGAGCGAGCTCGCGCGAGACGAGTCCGAGGCGCTGAGTGCCGCGAGTGCTCTATTGGTGACGAGCGATTTCATGCGCGAGGCACTCGAGCCGCTCGTGGCCACCCCAAAAACATGCTGCGTCGTGGAGCCCGGCAGCCACGCACGGCTGGCGGCCGCCGCCCCCTTTCCGAGCGCGGTTGGGCTCCGCGCGCTGATCATCGCCAATCTAGTGCCAGGTAAAGGGATTTTGCCGCTACTCGGCGCGCTGCACGAACGACTCCAGAGCTCGGACCGAATCGAGCTGACGATCGTCGGTAGCAGGGCGGCCGATGCTCCCTACGCCGAGCGTTGTCGCGCTGCGATCGCGAGCTCTTCCGAGCTCGCTTCGCGAGTCACGCTGCGCGGTGCGCTCGAGCCCGACCAAGTGCAGACCGAGCTCGCAGCCGCGCAGCTGCTGCTCTCGGCCTCGGCGATGGAGAGCTACGGCATGGCGCTCGCAGAAGCACGTGTCACGGGCGTGCCGATCCTCACCCTCGCGGGGGGAAACTCGGCGCGGCACGTGGATCGCGCTGCGGGCGGCGAGTGGGTATCGAGCATCGCCGAGCTGGCTGCGGCGTGTCTCGAGCTCACGCGCACACCGCGGTTGCTCACGCGACGCATCGAGCAGGCGCGAAGGGCGGCAGTACCGGCGCGCAGCTGGCAGCGTGCCGCGCGTGAGCTGCTCGATCAGCTCGAAGCCCTTGAAAAATAGGCTGAGCGTGCGAAAGAAGCGCTCACCACCAAGCTGCCGAAGAGCACGCAGATCGTCCTGCTGGGCTCGGGCAACACCAGCCCGGCGAGCAGTCCCAGCATCAAGATCGCGAACGCGGAGCGACCCAGGCGTGAACGTGGTGCTTCGCGAGTCTCTGGCCAGCACCAGATCGCGAGCACGTAAGCGTAGCGCAGGGCTCCAGGAAACAAGACCCAGCTGGCGAAGCCCGCGCCGAGCCACAGGCGCAACGTGACCACGAGCACCAAGAGCGCGTCGGCTTCCATGTCGAAGTGGGCGCCGAACGGTGAGGCGTCGCCGTATCGTCGCGCGAGCCAACCATCGAGTAGGTCGAGGCCGAGCACGCCGAGCACGATCGCGAACGCCCCGTGCGCGGTCAGCAGCGCGGGCGATGCCGTCAAGAACAAGCTGAGCAGCACGCGCAGCGCCGTCACGCGGTTGGCCCAGCCGAAACGGCCGCGCGGGCTGTACGAGGAACGGCCGAGCCAGAGCAGCGCCGCGAACGAAGGCCCCGCGCAGGCCGCGACCGGCCATGCCGCGTGCCTGGCGACGGCTGCCGCGAGCGCAGCGCCGAGCAGCAGCGCGTGCCCGCGGCTCCAACGGCTCAGGAGCCATTCCTGTGCTGGAAGCGGCGGGGACGGGAGCGGGGTCATGCTAGCTGCGCAGGCCGACGAGCGATCATGCTATCACCGAGACACCGTGGGTCGAGCCAAGTGCGGGTCACTCCGTGATTGAAACGGCGCGAGCGTTCTGGGTCGTCGGACCTGGAATCGGTGAGCTGCGCTCCGAGCCGCTCACCCCGCCCGGCGCCGGCGAAGTATTGGTTCAGGCGCGCTACGGCGCCGTCAGCCGCGGCACGGAGTCAGTCGTCTTCAACGGGCGCGTGCCGGTGAGCGAGTATCAGCGCATGCGCTGCCCGCACCAAGTGGGCGAGTTCCCGGGGCCGCTCAAGTACGGCTACGTGAGCGTTGGCACGGTGCGAGCGGGCAGCGCGGCCCTCGGCGGTTGCTTGGTGTTCTGCTTGTTCCCGCATCAGTCGGCGTACGTCGTAGCGGAGAGCGCCGTGCTGCTCGTGCCCAAAGGTGTGCCCGCGGAACGCGCCGTGTTGGCGGCGAACATGGAGACGGCGATCAATGCGGTGTGGGACGCCGCACCGCGCTTGGGCGATCGCGTCTCGGTGGTGGGGGCTGGCGTGCTCGGCTGTTTATGCGCTTATTTGCTGAGCCGGCACCCCGGTGTCGAGGTCGAGCTGGTCGACGTGCGCCCGGAGCGCGCGAGCGTCGCCGCTGCGCTGGGCGCGCGCTTTGCGGTTCCGAGTGGCGCTCTGGCCGAGCGCGACTTGGTGGTTCATGCGAGTGGCAGCGAGGCCGGCTTACGCACGGCGCTCGGCTTGGCGGCGCGCGACAGCTCGGTGCTCGAGCTGAGCTGGTTCGGTGACGCCGAGATCTCGTTGCCGCTAGGCGCCGCATTTCACCAACGGCGTCTGCAGCTCCGATCGTCGCAAGTCGGCACGCTGAGCCCACGTGCGCGGGCTCGCTTCGACTTTCGTGCCCGGCTCGCGCTCGCGCTTGCGCTGTGTCGAGACCCGGTGCTCGACGTGTTGATCGACGGTGAGAGCGCGTTCGAGACTTTGCCTGAGCTCATGCCTCGCTTGGCAGCTGCTCCGGGCGGCCTGTGTCATCGTTTGCGGTACGAGCCTTGAAGGAGCAAAGCCATGTATAGCGTCTGCGTTCGCGGCCACGTGATGATCGCGCATAGTTTCCGGGGAGAATTGTTCGGCCCCGCGCAGCGATTGCACGGCGCCACCTACGTGGTCGATGCCGAATTTCGCACGCCCGAGCTAGGCCCCGAGGGCGTGGTCGTCGACATCGGACGCGCCACGCAGGCGCTCAGCGCCATTCTGGAAGAGCTCAATTTTCGCAATTTGGACGACGACCCTGCGTTCGCGAATCAAAACACGACCACCGAGTTCTTGGCGCGAGTGGTGTTCGAACGCATGGCGTTGCGCCTCGGCCTCGGCGAGCTCGGTCCGGGCTCCGAGCGGCTGGCTGCCTTGCGCATCACGCTGCACGAGTCACACGTCGCCTGGGCGTCGTACGAAGGGTCGCTCGGCCGTGCTTGAGCGCTCAGGTCTCGGCCGAACGAAGCGGCGAGTGCACGTAGAGTAAGCTTTCTTCCGCGGGTACACCGAGGCGCAGCGGGAAGCCGTAATGACCCGTACCGCGATGCACGTAGAGGCGGTCGCTGCCGCGGGCCCAGAAGCCGTGATCGGGCGCCTTCACGAACACGCGCATCAGCGTCCAGTCCAGCCCGAGGCTGACCAGGCCGACTTGACCGCCATGCGTGTGCCCCGAGAGCGCGAGATCCGCCTCGCCCGCGGGCAGGTGCTTGAACGCGCCCGGATCGTGGAGCAACACGATCCGTAGCTGACCGGGCTTGCGCGGGTGCTCGGCGCACACGCGCTCCAGGTGCTCCTTGCGGTTCCGCCACACGAAATCCATACCCACGATTTGTACGGGGCCGGCGGCGGTCGAAACGTCGCAGGCGTCGTCGAGCAACAGCCGGACGCCGGCGCGCGCAAGCGCGGAGCGCACCACTTCGGGCGCTTCATGGTCGTGATTGCCGAAACAGGCAAAGCAGCGGCCCGGCAGCTTCGCGAGCGGCGCGAGCGCGGCCGCGAGCAGCTCGGGATCACTCTGCGATTCCATGGTCAGGAAATCACCCGTGAGCAACACGAGATCGGGCCCTCGCTCCACGGCGCGCTCACAGATGCGACGCAAGCGCGCGACCGGCATGAACGGCCCCAGGTGTGGGTCCGTGATTTGGACGATGGACAAGGGGCGCGCGCTGCTCGGCTCGTTCGCGCGGTGGCGCTGCAGCTCGGGTACCGAACGGCCGTCGGCCACCACGAGGTGAACCTGCTCTTCGCGGCTGCGCAGCGATTGCACCACGCCAATCAGTGCCACTGCATAGGGCAACCAGGGCCAGGGCAGGGCGACCCCGAACGCGGAGACCAGCACCCACGGCAAAGCGAGCAAGGTGCCCGCGCCGAAGAGCGCCCCAGGGATGCTCACCAGGGCTCGGTAAGGCAAGCCGCGCATGCGTGGTCGAATCAAGGCGAACGATTGCACGAACACCATCGCGTGCCCGTACACGAACAGCGGCCACACCGCGTGGAAGTGCGCGAACAGCGTGCTCGCGAACAACACTTGCAGGCCCAAGAGCACGCCGCGAAAGGTGGCGTAAGCGCGCGAGCGGAAGCGCCAAGCACAGCCCACGGCAACGGCCCAAGCGACGATTGACCACAGCGCGAAGGAGCTCACCAACATGGCTTATGCGGCGGCCCTCGCTGGTCGGCAAGCCGCCCGGTTGTGTTTCGCGTTTGGCGAGCCGATCGCGTCAGGCCGGATATTTCCTCGACGAGAACCGGACGGCTCACTATGCTCCCGCCCGTGGCCGAAGAACCCGCAGCAAAGAGCAACCTACGCCGAACCCTGCTGGTGCTGTGTGTGGGGGTAATCCTCGGCTTCGCCGGCGCTTGCGTGAAGGGGCCGACGCTCGTGAGCTGGCTGTTCAAGCCGCTCCAGGATTCCTTCTCCTGCTCGGGCAGTGTGAACGAGGCGCTGACGCAATTCGTCGAGCTGCAGTTCGGCATGGCTGCGCTCGGCGGAGTGCTGGCCCTCGTGCTGCTGTTCATGTGGCGACGCTTCTTCCGCAAGCGCGCCGAAGCCAAGCAGAGCGCCGCGAGCTGACGGGCGTTCCGGCGCGCTTCAGCTCTGTCGAGCGAAGAAGCGCGCGCGGCACGCGCGACAGCGAAATGGGCGAAAGCCGATGGTGCGCGCGATGCCATCGAACAAGCCGCGTGAGTGTGCGCGACGTACGTCCGTCCGGCCACATGCGGTGCACGCGGGCATGCGGGGCGCGCTGCTCGATGGTGTCGTACTCAAGGGAGGCAAGGCAGGCTGCGTCGTCACATCGCAAGTATTGGTCGCCTTGTCCGAGTGGCAAGCGCTTTTGCAACTGCGTAGATACGCCACAGCGCGGCGCCAGAGGCGCGCGTGTCATCACTCTCGGGCGTGCTTCACACTCGTGTCGTTTCCAATTCACGAATTAGAAACACAACGCAGGCTCGCGATCGCGCGCGGTGTTTGGATTCAATTAGGAAACACGCCAACCGACGGCGCCGCCGAGTTGATTGGCGCGGCGTTCGTCGGTGCCGTCGCGCTCTGTGTTGGCGTAGGCGGTGGTGGCGGAACGGGTACCGGAGCGGCTTGCGGTACGCTTGCGCTCGGCGCTGTTGCAGCTGGCGGCGATGGCGGCGATGGCGGCGCAGGATTCGCGCTATTCGCGGGCGCAGGCTCGGGCGGGCGCGGCCCGGCGCCGCCCAATGAAAGCTCCACGCTCTGCGTGTGCCGAATGCAGTCGTCTTTGTGCTCGACCTCGACCGTGGTCACTGCGTCGGTCATGCCGGGCAGGGAGGCGCGCAGCGTCCAACGCCCATCGGACAATGGCGCGTAGTAACATGACTGCAGCTCGAACTCGTCTCCACCGTTGGTTGCGGTGACGGTCGCGGCGCAAGTCTTACGGCCCTGAGCGTCGAACACGCTCACATCGAGGTAGTCATAACAATGTGAGGTGAGCGCGCCGATGGCGGCTACCGCGACGACCACGCCGCCACCCGCGACGACCGTGCACGCGCTCAACACCGGCAGCAACAACAGGCAAGCCAGCAACCCTCGAATCGACCACCCCGCACGCAAGCGTAAACCGAGCATCTCCCTGATTCCTATGTGCGCGCACGCTAGCATCGATCGCGGGCCACGCGTCTCGTCGAGATTCGAGTGACTATCCGCCTCGCCCATGAGCGATGCGCGAGGCGAATGCCACGCGGCGAATTGTCAAAAAGTTGCCGAAAGGTGTCAGGAAAGCTGGGAGACAACCGACAACGACGTTTTGCCACGCCAAATTTGGCCTGCTTCTGCGCGGTCTGATAGCCCGGTACCGTGGTCGAACAGTGTCCCCCGGCGCGGTACGAGACTTGCTGTAGCGGGTCTCGTCGCATGACCTCCGCACTCACCAAACCTCGCGCTGTCGCTCGCTTCGTGGCGACCTGTGTTGCTGCCGCTGTCTTGTTCGGCAGCGCTCCGGCGCCTGCTGGCGAGGTGCCGATCTTTCTCGGTTCGATCGGCATCGGCAAGGCCAAGCCAGAAGTGCAGAACGAGCTTCGCTCGTTACTCCGCGCCGAGCTCTCCTCGGATGACTTCGCGCGTATCAAGAGCAAAGAGCGCTACATGCTGTCGGCGACGATCGTCCGTTTGGACAGCGTACAATCGAATGACTCGGTTCGTGCGACGTGCGTGGTGTCCGTAGCGCTGCTGCGCGACAACGGCTCGACTCTCTATGCAATCATCCACGGTCGTGCGACCGCGGATGAAGCGAGGGCGCACGTCGACATCGCGCAGAGCGATGCCCTGCGTGCCGCAGTGCACAGCGCCATGGTGCGCGTCCCGAAAGCGCTTCACTAACCGCGCGCGCCAACGCCAACGCAAGCTTCTGTGTGGCCGCGCCGAGCGGTAAAACTCCGAAGCCAGAGCCGTCTCGATGCGGACCTTGCCTTCGCCGGGGCGGCCGCAGGCGGTGCCGGGGGCTTCTCATGGGAAACGCCGGCGCCGCGTTTACGCCAGCGCGAACGCGCGACGGACCCCTAGACGCGTACGCGGCTTTTCGGGTACGTTACGCGATCTCATAAATGGTCATTGTGAGATCCATCGTGCGTTGCAGACGGAATGCACTAGCAAACGATCGCAGCCGACAACCGATGTCTGACGCAATCTGCCGAAACGCGCAAAAATCGAAGCTTCTGCGGTCGTCACACGGGATGGCGCATTATTGCAGCGTGCAACCGGTACCGGCACGCTTGAACGAAGTTGCTTCGTCGTTGCCTGTGCAACGGGTGCAGGTCCGGGGCAACTCGCCCGGAGAGAAATGGCGCATTGCGGCGAGGCAAGCGTTGCAAGATTTGTCGATGAGCAAAACGCCAGCACCGGCCGGGGAGCCTTGATTTCCAGGTGGCGGTAAGGTAGGCAGTTTAGGCTCCTTGTCGCATATTTGCTTACTGGAATCTGCGTGCGTCTGGGGAACGTGAAGTAGCGCTGGGCGTCTTTACATAGCTCGAACCGTTGGGACCGAAACTCGTGCAAGCAGCCGCCATTGGCAGCATCATCGCGGAACGCTACTGCCTGCTCCAAAAGCTGGGTGCAGGTGGCATGGGTTCGGTGTGGCTTGCGCACGACCAGTCGCTCGACAGCCGCTGCGCAGTGAAGCTCGTCGATCCCGAGAAGGCTGCCAATGAAGAGGTACGCGTTCGCTTCGAGCGTGAAGCGAAAGCCGCCGCGCAGATCCGCGGCGCCAACGTCGTCGACATCTTCGATCACGGCGTTTGGGATGGCACTCCGTTCATCGTCATGGAGTACCTCGAGGG
>OUNO010005092.1_pt1 | contig 22884 bp, 26 predicted proteins | sample 1779811 | NCBI WGS metagenome assembly OUNO01 (sample SAMEA3914804, study PRJEB12502) | metagenome | biome: forest; material: soil | place: Canada | collected 2010-06-25 | depth 0.3 m | reverse complement strand
AGCACTCTCGCGTTGAACTCCAACCAACTTAAGTCGCGGTTTATAAACTGTTCTTTGTCGGTCATTTCCACTGTCCGGTTTACTTCGTTTCGGCTGAAAAACGGGACTACTTAACGGGCAATCGGAAGCGGGAAAACGGGGATTGCGCTTCAGTTGCGGCTTGGTAAAGCCCCACTCGTTTTCAGCTCTTCATCCAAAAATGAACCAAATTCATCAATAAATAAGAAGACTTGGCGCATGTGAAAAGTGATTCGATTTATAGTATAATCAGGAGTGGCGCACTGGTCCGTCCGGTCGTCTTTACCGAGCCCGGCTTTGTCAGGATTCAATCGTCATGGAGAATAAATCTTTGAAAGAGACCAATCAGAACAAAATCAGCAGCCATGAAGCGGCGTCAAAAAACGGCCAGTCTCAGAAGAAGAAAGCCTCCATTCCGATGAACCGTCGTTTCACCGAGGTGGGCAAGAACCCGCTCGATCAGGTGAAGTACGTCAAAGCTGATTCCAGGATCAAGGACACAGACGGACAAGCGGTCTTTGAAATGAAGGATGTGGAAGTTCCGGCAAACTGGTCCCAGCTTGCAATCGACATTCTCGTATCCAAATACTTTCGTAAAGCAGGCGTTCCCGGCACAGGCCACGAAGTGTCTGTTCGCCAGGTCGTGAAACGGATCGCGCACACCCTCCGCAATGCGGGTGAAAAGGTGGGGTATTTCAACGCCACCAACGCGGAGACGTTCGAAGCCGAACTTTCTTATCTTCTCATTCATCAGATGGGGGCATTCAATTCTCCGGTCTGGTTCAACCTTGGTCTTCATGCGGAATATGGCATCGAGGGATCCGGTGGAAACTTTGCTTACGATGCGGCAACCGACACGATTCTTGAAACAAGCAACGCCTATGAGCGCCCGCAGTGCTCTGCTTGTTTCATTCAGTCCGTGAATGACGATCTGATGTCCATCTTCGACCTGATCAAGAACGAAGCCCGTCTTTTCAAATACGGTTCCGGTACTGGAACGAACTTTTCGAAGATTCGGGGTCGTCAGGAAAAGCTTTCCGGCGGCGGCTATTCTTCCGGTCTCATGAGCTTCCTCGAAGTGCTCGATCGCGGAGCAGGCGCAACCAAATCGGGTGGCACTACTCGTCGCGCGGCGAAGATGGTCTGTCTCGACATGGATCACCCCGAAGTGGCTGACTTCATCGGCTGGAAGATGAAGGAAGAGCGTAAGGCAGCCGCCCTCATCGCCGCCGGCTACAGCTCCGATTTCAACGGCGAAGCTTATCGCACGGTTGCAGGTCAGAACTCCAACAACTCACTTCGCATCACAGATGAATTCATGGATGCCGTCACTCATGATCGCGACTGGAGCACGACGGCCCGTACCGATGGTTCTGTTGTCGATACTTATAAAGCACGTGACCTCTGGAAGCAGATTGCTCTCGCGTCCTGGTCCTGTGCGGATCCGGGTCTTCAGTTCGACACTACGATCAATGCGTGGCACACGAGTGCAAACACAGACAAGATTCATGCATCGAACCCTTGTTCGGAATACATGTTTCTCGATGACACCGCTTGCAATCTCTCTTCCCTGAATCTGGTGAAGTTTTTAAAAGCGGATGGAACCTTTGATATCGATGCATACCAGGACGCCTGCCGGGTGTTCATCATCGCCCAGGAAATCCTCGTGGACCTTTCCAGTTATCCCACTAAAACCATCGCGCAGAATTCCCATGATTATCGCCCACTGGGGCTCGGTTACGCGAATCTTGGAACCCTTCTCATGCTGAAGGGGATTCCCTATGATTCCGCTGAAGGTCGGGCTTGGGCGGGAGCGCTCACCGCAATCTTGTGTGGTGAAGCTTATGCCGTCAGTGCGGAAGAAGCCTCCAAGATCGGACCGTTCCCGGGTTACGCTCAAAACCGCGAGCCGATGATGAAGGTCATGCGGAAGCACAAGGAGGCCGCTTTCCAGATTGATGCTTCCAAAGCACCAGCCAGTCTCATCAAAGCCGCAAAAGAATCCTGGGAAAAAGCTGTTTCTCTCGGAGAGCTGTATGGTTATCGCAACGCTCAAGTCACCGTTCTCGCTCCGACTGGAACCATTGGTCTCCTCATGGATTGCGACACGACCGGAATCGAACCTGACTTCGCACTCGTGAAGTTCAAGAAGCTCGCAGGCGGTGGTTATTTCAAGATCGTGAACCAGTCCGTTCAAGGCGCACTGAAAAACCTGAAATACACGGATGCGCAAATTGCAGATATCCTGACCTACGTTCTGGGGAGCATGAGTTTCAGCGAAGAGGTTCCTTATTTGAACCGGGCGTTCTTGAAATCAAAAGGCTTTGAAGATGCGGATATCGCGAGAATCGAAAAGACGCTTCCCGGTACTTTCGAGATTTCAAGTGCGTTCAATCGCTTCGCGCTCGGGGATGATTTATTGAAAAGGATTGGTGTTCCAGCTACTGAATTTGAACAACCCAATTTCCATTATCTCACTTGGGCCGGTCTCACTCAGACTCAAATTGCGGCCGCGAATGAAAAAATCTGCGGAACGATGACCGTGGAAGGAGCACCTCACTTGAAGGGGGAGCATCTTCCTGTGTTTGATTGCGCAAACAAGTGCGGATCCAAAGGCGTTCGTTTTATCGCTCCGATGGGGCATGTTCGCATGATGGGCGCGACCCAGCCGTTCCTCTCAGGCGCGATTTCAAAGACCGTGAACCTTCCGAATGAAACTACAGTGGAAGAAATTGAAGACATCCATCTTCAGAGCTGGAAGCTTGGTTTGAAAGCGGTCGCCCTCTATCGTGATGGTTGCAAGTTGAGTCAGCCGCTTTCAACAAAATCAGATAAAAAAGAAGTTCAGGAAGAAAAGAAGACAGTGGTTGCTCCGGCAGCCGCAGCACCACAAGTGATCCGCAATCGTCTCCCTGTAAAACGCAAAGGATTGACCATCGAGTCCACGGTTGGAGGCCACAAGGTTTATCTCCGGACCGGTGAGTATCAGGATGGATCTTTAGGCGAGATCTTCATCGACATGCACAAAGAAGGCGCTGCCTACCGCGCGATGATGAACTGTTTTGCAATCTCGGTCTCTCTCGGCCTCCAGTACGGAGTGCCCCTGAAAGAGTTCGTGGATAAATTCACCTTCACTCGTTTCGAGCCGGCAGGCACGGTCCAAGGGCACCCGAATGTGAAGATGGCGACTTCAGTCGTCGACTACATTTTCCGCGTACTCGGCATGGAGTATCTCGGACGCACGGATTTTCTTCAGGTGAAACCGCCTGTCGATCTCACGGGTGAAAAAAACGCTGCTTCGATCGAAAGAGTGGAACACCAGCATAATGATGATCCGATGGATGGGCAGCTTGCAGAAATGATGGGGGATGCTCCTCCCTGTGATGCCTGTGGGCACACCACGGTTCGTAATGGTGCTTGCTTCCGCTGTCTCAATTGCGGGAATAGTATCGGCTGCAGTTAGAGATCTTGTGGGGTGTGCTTTTAAAATAGAGTGTGCCTTTTTCGGGCATCGGCCATCGTGGCCTTGCACCTCCGCGCGGCATCCTGCCTGAGGTGACTGCCCGAAAAAGGCACACTCTATTTTGAAAGCACGCAACAACAGCTCTGATGATGTTGAAAGAAGTTAAGGAAGGAAAAGAAAGTGGAACTCAGGCCTTCAGTGTGGAGTGAATTTTGTAGTCGATGGCGTTGAGTTGGAACTGCACGCTCTCTGCATGGAGGCCGAGGCGGGGGAGTTGTTCTCCTTCGGGCAGTTTTTTTCCGTAGACCGGATCACCAATTAATGGAAATCCGACTGAGGCGAGATGAACGCGGATCTGGTGCATGACTCCGGTGATGATTTCCACGTCAAAGCGAACGGCTTGTATTCCCTGGAATGAAACGGGCACTGCTTTTTTTAGAATCGTGATCGCAGGGAGAGGCTTGCCTCGGTATTCGCGTTTGAAACCCGGGGGAAGCGTGATCATCTTCTTTTTACTTTTCGGATGATGGGCGAGGGGCGTTTCGATTCGGAGAGGGAGTGTGAGTCCTTTCAGTGCGTGGAAGGCTGGAAGGTCGGTGAAGGCCAGGTAGTTTTTCTGGATTTCCCGATTCTTGAACTTCTCGCGCATGGCTTCGAAGGTGGCTTTGTCTTTTGCAAAGAGAAGGACCCCGCTGGTTCCCGTGTCGAGACGGTGCAACAGGTGCAGTTCAACCCCCCTTTGTTTTGACAAAAGTTTTTCCACATTTTCTTCATCTTCTGGTCCCAGGGAATGGGATGGGAGTCCGCTTGGTTTATCTGCGGCGAGAATGAAATCGTCTTCAAAAAGGACCGGGATCATGGAAAAGATCTTAACATTCTATTGAAAGCTTTGCTGTTGATTCTCGCATTCTTTGCGTTATAGGCTTGGGAGATGAAAGTAACTCTTCAGAAGCTCTTTTTGGGATCCGTCCTTTGTCTTGGTCTGTTTTCTTCTCCGGCTCACGCATGGAAGATTGAAGCAGGCGCAGATTATCCAGTGGTCGCGGGGACTTTGGGTCAGAACTTCAAATCCAACACGGGCTTCAGCGGTGCCTTTTACTTTGAGCCGCTCCTCAACCCGAAAATCAATAACTTCATCAGCGCGGCTTACGCTCCTCTGACTTTGCAGGCGGACGGAAAAACCGGTTATCGCATGGTTCCGATCCTCGCGGGTCTTGAGCTTCCAGGACAGGTGTTCAAGGACCTTGAAACCACTTTCGCGGTCGCAGCGGGTACCACTCTGACTTATCTCAATGTGACCAACTCAAGAAGTTCAAGCGTCGTTGCCCACTTCACCGCTGAAATCAAACCAGGGGTTCAGTACTGGGTGGATGATCACTTCGAGATCTACGCACGCGTACCGATCAACTATATTTTCTCTTCCAACACTTTGACTGAAATCGCTTACACCGTGGGTGTGGGTTACAAATTCTAAACGGGGAACAAAACAATGAATAAAATGATTCGTTTCTTTCTGGGTTCTCTTCTCCTTCTCACTTTCGCAGGTTGCGGAAACAACACCGATCCACTGACCGTGATCGCTTCCAATAATCAAGGCGTGGAGCCGACTCTGGATGCAGACAATCTGGGCGCTCTGCAGATCGGGTATTCAGCTGCGGCACCGTACTGGACTTTTTCCGCTACGGTCCTCGCTGGCGGGCCCATCTGGTCTCTTGCCGATGGAATGGTGACTGAAACAGGCACTACGGTCATCAACGGGGCAACCGTGAATTATATCACTATCCTTCACTCCGGTAACCTCTCGAGCCGGATTTACGGAGTCACGACTCTCTCCGCCGTACCGGGCGACCACGTAGTACGGACGCAGAGCATTGGGTTTGGTGGCAATCCACTCTATCTCCAAGTGCTTGTAAACGGGAATCCGGTCTGTCCACTCGGGTATACGACTCATCCTTCTCTTTTCAATATTGCCGGAATCTGTCAGTAATCACCTATGGGCACACTGGCTGGAAAAAGAGCATTAATCCTCGGTCTCGCAAACGAACGTTCCATCGCATGGGGTATCGCGCAGGAATTGCACAAGCAAGGTGCAAAACTCGCGTTCAACTATCTGGGTGAAGCGCTTGAAAAACGCGTGCGTCCACTCGCAGAGAGCCTCGGCGCGGACATCATCGCTCCCTGCGATGTCGGCAGCGATCAGCAGATTGAAGCTCTTTTCAAGAACGTGAAATACAAGTGGGGCGGACTCGACATCCTCATTCACTCGGTTGCTTTTGCGAACAAGGATGATCTTCAAGGTCGTTTCGTCGACACTTCCCGTGCAGGCTTCGCGCTTGCACTCGACATCAGTGCTTACTCGCTCGTTGCAACTGCAAGAGAAGCGGAAAAGCTGATGGGTGAAAACGGCGGATCAATCCTCACTCTCACGTACTACGGATCTGAAAAAGTGATCCCGGGTTATAACGTGATGGGGGTTGCCAAGTCGGCGCTCGAAACTTCAGTCCGTTACCTCGCAAATGAGCTCGGACAAAAGAAGATCCGCGTGAATGCAATTTCCGCGGGTCCGATCAAGACCCTCGCTGCAGCCGGAGCGATTCCGAACTTCCGGGACTTCCTGGGAACCGTTGAGGAGAAGTCGCCGATGCGTGAAAACGTTTCTCCGGAGGACGTGGGGGCGCTCGCGGCCTTCCTTTGCTCGGACGGTTCTCGTCACATGACCGGAAGTGTGTTGTACGTTGATTCCGGATATCATATTCTGGGGGCCTGATGTGGGAACTCATTCAAACTTATCGCAAGTACGATCCGGCAACCAAGAGCTCGCTTGAAGTCCTTTTTCTTTATCCGGGCTTCAAGGCCATCGTGTTTCATCGCGTGGCTCATTTTCTTTACAGTTCAAAAGTTCCTTTTTTCCCACGAATGCTCAGTGAAATTGCGCGTTTTCTGACCGGCATTGAGATTCATCCGGGCGCGAAAATCGGAAAGAACCTGATCATCGATCACGGTATCGGAGTGGTCATTGGCGAGACGGCGGAGATCGGCGATCACTGCCTGATCTTTCACGGTGTGACCTTGGGTGGAGTTGATTTCCACCCGGTAAAACGTCACCCGACCCTTGGAAACGGCGTAGTTGTGGGAGCCGGTGCCAAAATTCTCGGAAATATTTTAATCGGCGACAATTCCCGGATCGGTGCAAATTCTGTCGTCGTGAAACCCGTTCCTGCGAATTCCACTGCGACTGGAATTCCAGCCCGTGTCATGTCAAACCTGAGAGGGGTTAAGCCGGGCGACGAGTTGAAACACGATCAGATCGATTCAGACTGAGTGTTTTTCTGCGCCGCATCCATAAAATTGGGGCGCAACCATTGAAGTAAAGACCAAGCGATCCCTGAACCCACCAGGAAGCCCGTCAGGACGTCGGTCGGGTAGTGGCGACCCCCTAAAATCCGAAGACAAGCGACCGAAACGGTCAGTACCCAGTAAGCCCCCCAGGTGAGGCGGACGAGGGTTTTTCGTTCGGACAGGAAGAGCTTCACCCAGAAGTGGGTGGAAAGAGTGGCGAAGGCCACAAAGCTCGTGTGGCCTGACCAGAACGAGGTGTAGTTGATCGGACGGATTTCCTCCATCGGATTCTTGAAAACGAGGGGACGGGGTCTTTGTACGAGTCCGTGAATGAATTCCAGTAGATCTCCATTCAAGGTTGCTCCCAAAACGACATAAATTGCGGCAATCACCGCCTGTTTTCGGTTTCCCCGGAGCCAGAGCCAGGGGAGCGCGAGTAGGACGACCGCCACCGTGTTTTGAATGATGTTGCTTAAGAAATCAGCGAAAACGGATCCGAACTGGAGCGAGATCCGGTCGAATGCATTCACGCTTTCCGGAAGACAGGGTGTCGGCTGGACAGCGCACCACGGGTGATACCAGGCGGGACGGCCCACGATGAAGAGGATCCAGAGGATTCCCGTTATGAAAATCAGGGTGACCAGCTGTTTTTTGGGGTGAATTTTAGGCATTTTCCTTGTCAGAGTTTACCTTGGCCATTATGTTATGTGAAATTAAAAAGTTTCGTGAAAGGAATCGACACCATGTGGAATTTAAAAGTTGGACAATCCGCTCCTGATTTCAAAGCACCTGCTTACGTTGCGGGTCAGTTCAAAGATGTTGCACTCAAGGATTACAAAGGAAAATGGGTTTGCCTGTTTTTCTATCCACTCGATTTCACTTTCGTTTGCCCGACTGAAATCCGCGATTTCGCAAACAATGAGAAAAAATTCCTGGAATCAAACTGCCAGGTGATCGCTGCGTCCACAGACAGCGCTCACTCACACAAGGCTTGGTTTGAAAAAGATCTTCCAGAAGTGAAGTTCCCGGTACTCGCGGACACCAACCACGCGGTTGCCCGCAACTACGGTGTACTCATCGAAGAACAAGGTATTGCTCTTCGTGGAACTTTCCTGATCGATCCAAACGGCGTTCTCCAGCACATGACTGTGAACGCTCTTGGCGTTGGTCGCTCCGTGGACGAAACCATTCGTACCCTTCAAGCTCTCCAAACCGGCGAGCTCTGTCCTGTGAACTGGAAACCAGGACAAGCAACTCTTTCCAAAAAATAATCACTGGTAATAAAGGAAATTAAAATGGCTACAGCTCAAACTACAACGACTCCAAAAGCAAAACTCGGTCGCAAGACCATCAAAAAACTCGGCCGCGACAAACGTAAAGTTAAAATCGTAGCTGACAAAGCATACGCAGAAGCGCTTTTCGCTGGTAAATCCAAGCGTTCTGGCGAGAAGAAAGTTACTTTCCGCAAGAAAAAATCCAAGAAGAAATAGTTCCTGGATTCTTGTGAACAAGATCAAAGAGGGCCGGGGCAACCCGGTCCTTTTTTATTTTAAGGTGATATGTCAAAAGAGCGCATTCAAAAAGTCATTGCAGCAAGCGGCTTGATGAGCCGGAGGAAAGCAGAAGAAGCAATTCTGGAAGGCAGAGTTGTTTTGAATGGCGTCGTCGTGCGCGAAATGGGGCACACCGTTGACCTCGCAGTCGACACGCTTCTCGTTGATGGAAAGCCGGTTGAAGCTCCGAAAGAGAAACGCACGTTCCTGTTTTACAAGCCAACCGGTTATGTCACGACGAAGGATGATCCGGACGGCAAGCCGACCGTGATGGAGTTCTTCAAGGATGTGCCTTCGGTGAATCCAGTCGGTCGCCTTGATCTTGATTCTGAAGGGCTTCTGCTCATGACCCAGGACGGAGATCTGCTCCTGAAACTCACGCATCCCCGCTATGGCGTGAAGAAGGTCTACGAAGTGGAAGTGCAGGGCGTGCCGGTATCAAACTTCATGGTGAAGCTCCTGAACGGAGTCGAGCTCTCGGACGGAGAGGCGAAGTTTGATGCTTGCAAACAAATCAGAAGACACTGTTACCTTGTCACTGTCAGTGAAGGCCGGAATCGCTTTGTAAGACGAATGTTCGGAGCGGTGAACTTCTCAGTGACCAGCTTGAAGCGTCTTGAAATGGGTGAGTACCAGCTTGGCGATCTGAAACCGGGTGAGAGACGGGAAGTGTAATGGTTGCCCGGGCGAAGTCCTCTTCGGCAAAGGTGAGGTCTGAAAAGCAACCGCTGACCGCGTGGAAAGCCCACGATCAGAAAATCCTGTCTTGCAAGAAATGCCCGAGACTCCGCAAGTACTGCGAAAAAATCGCCCGTGAGAAAAAACGTGAATTCCGGGATCAGACTTACGTTGGTCTTCCCGTGCCGGGTTTCGGTGATCACAAAGCTGAGGTTTTGATTGTAGGCCTGGCGCCCGCGGCTCACGGAGCAAACCGTACCGGTCGAATGTTCACCGGAGATAATTCCGGTCTCTGGCTTTACCGCGCTCTTTATCGAGCGGGGTTTTCCAATCAGGAAAAGAGTGTTTCCCGCGACGATGATCTCGAGTTGAACCGGATTTTCATCGCAGCCGTCAATCGTTGCGCGCCTCCGGGGAACAAGCCCGAGCCTCAGGAGATTCTGAATTGCAGGCCGTATCTCCTGGAAGAAATGGCAATGCTGGAGCCGTATCTAAAAGGATACCTTGTGCTCGGACAGATCGCGCTGAAAGGCCTCTGGGCGATTTTGCCTGAAGACGTGAGGCCAGCCCGTGCGCTTCCGAAATTCGCTCATGGCGCGCAGGTGAAATTGAATGACGGACGTTTCATTCTTTGTTCCTTCCATCCCAGCCAGCAAAACACCTTTACCAAAAAGCTCACCGAACCGATGTTCGATGGAATTTTTTCCACATTAAATTCTCTTTTGAAAACAAAAGGTTAATGTTTTTGTTTTTGTGAACTAACGCTAGCTTTCAAAAAAAGTTAAATAAAATCGAGGCAATAACCGACGAGACGTTGAATGGCTCGGTTATTTAACTCGAATATTTTGACTGCAACGGTTCTTCTCTCGATCACGGCGTTTTCGTGTTCGATGCCGCTTTTTTCGAAGACCACAGCAGCGAATCGGGATGTGAAGAACTTCAAACCGAAGCCAGCAAAACTTTCCGGTGTTCTTGATCTCCATGAGGGGTGCCCTCCGGGATTCTATCAGATCAGACTGCAGGGCCTTTTCGAAGGGGCGAACACGCAAGTGGAATCCCAGTCGGATCAAGCAGGCCATTTCAGCCTTCTTGCGCCTCCGGGCCAGTATCTCATGCAGGTGGGAAGCGGGGCTTGCGGTGCCAAGCAATCCGTCGAGCTTGAAGAGAATACTGAACACATGGTTTCCATCGTCGTGACCGAAACAAAGGCGATCGAAAAAGTCGGGCTCAATCAAAATGGGGGTCGTCTTCCGGCCTCAATTCTGATAGAACCCAAGCGATGACGTATCTAGTCGTAGCCTTCTACCAATTTGTTGATCCAAAATGGACAGCTTCTAGTTTAGAACCCCTTCGTGAAGATTTAAAACTCCGTATGCTCGAGCTCGGGCTGCGCGGAACGATCCTGCTTGCTGAAGAAGGCATTAACTCCACCATCGTGGGTGAAGAGCCGAAAATGCGTGAATTCATGAACCATCTCCGCACCCTTCCGGGGCTTGCGACGCTCGAGTTCAAGGAAAGTCTCGTCGATCATATCCCGTTCAAGCGCACGCTCGTGAAGTTGAAAAAAGCGCTCATCCCGTTCGGCAAGGACGGTACAATCGAAGTGAATCCGGCGACAAAAACCGGCAAGCGCCTCGAAGCAAAAGAACTCAAGCAGTGGCTCGACAACAACGACCCGAACGTCGTTCTCGTCGACACCCGCAACGATTACGAAATCAAAAAAGGAACTTTCAAAAACGCCCAAGACTGGGGCCTCCGCCATTTCCGGGACTTCCCGGAAAAGATGCAGGAGCACAAGAAAGAGCTCGAAGGCAAAAAGGTTGTCATGTTCTGCACCGGTGGAATCCGTTGTGAGAAGGCGACTGCTTATGCCGCAGATCAGGGCCTCGATGTTTATCAGATCGAAGGCGGGATCCTCAAGTACTTCGAGGATGTCGGTGGCGATCATTACGATGGCGACTGCTTCGTATTCGATTACCGGGTTGCCGTGAATCCGAAACTGGAACCGGTTCAATACGCGACGGCGTTTCCAGATGGTCGCTCTGTTGAAGAGCTTGATACTCACGAAATGAATTAATCCGGGGCCTCGTCTGTGGAGGATGGGCTTCGTTGCTTACGTGTTGAATGCACCCGCGCTGTCTGTTCCCGCTCAGGTGACGACTCATTTGCAGATGCATGGCTTTTGCAACAATACAGATATGAACGTCTACGACGCCGACATCAAAGATCTGCTTAAGCACTACCAGTACTTTACGGTTTATGGCCTGAGCCCCCAGACAGAGAAGCCGAGCTTCTACGTTCCCGAGTACATGCGTGATCATGGCTGGGATATTGTCGGCACTTATCCGAAGCAGCATGCGGCAGGTGGGTTTAAAGTTTATCCTTCACTGAAAGACGTCCCACCCGAGTACCGCCGTTTCGTTGATGTGTTCCGGAGTTCCGAACGCGTATCGGAAGTCGTGGATGAAGTTCTCGCCGTCGGGGGAGTGGAAGTCCTGTGGCTTCAGCTTGGAATTTCAAATCCCGAAGCGGAAGCGCGGGCAGAAAAAGCAGGGATCAAGGTTGTTTCCAATCGTTGTCTCATCATCGAACATCGAAAGTACTTCTCGGAAAACACGAGTAACCTGAGCAATCTCTCGGACTGACCGGATTATTTGCAGCGAACTTGAACTTCCGCGCACTTGTAAGCGGAGTAGGCGTGAGCCTGCTTCACTTGTGCTGTGTTGTCCTTGTTCTGAGGACAGCCTGCTCCGACGTATTCGATGTCGAAGGTGACTTCGGCCTTCTTCGCTTTCTCAAGCGCCTCTTTTGAAACAGAAGGATCGTTTTCGATCAGGTAGTGATTCTCGCGGTTCTGAGTCGCCTTGTAGGGACAAGGGCCGCTGGTGCCGTCTCCATTGGTTCCGTTGGCGTCGATTCCAATGACCGCAGTCTGTGACTTCACGCCTTGAGCCGGGTGTTGAAGCATCGGGTTGAGCAGGCTTTGCATGTAGTCCGCACGCAAATCGGAAAGCTTTTTGAAATCCCATGCACCGACATCGCTACCGGTGTTTCTTTTCCAGTTGGAAGAGGTGAGGATTTGAGCCGAGTGAACCACGGTGGTGCAGTTCGGAGCAGGGCTCTTCAGCACCTTCGCCATCGCGGCTTTGAACTTCGCCTCGTTTTCAGGTGAAAGGGTGGACTGGTTGTCGGCGAAGAAGCCGGTGTTCTTCAGATCGATTGTCTTGTTTTCATCCACGTCCACAAGAGTGGAATAGGCCGTGAAAGGCTGGGAACAGGTCGTGATGGAGTCCGGATCATTGATATCTTCTTTTTGAGCGGTGAGTGCTTCAGCGAGCGATTGATCCCGGTTTTCCGGCTTCGAGGAGTCGTAAGCGAAGGTCTGCATTCCCGGACTTGGGACTACAGAGATGTTCACGCCGTTCACGCATGATTTTTGAATCGCTTTTTGTTTCACCCGGTCACGGATTCCCTGATCATTCAGAATGGTGTCTGTCATTGCCTTGCTTCTTTCAGCAATGGCAGCTTCGCGCTTCTGATCGAGCTGTTTTGAATATTGAACGAGTTCCAGAGTCGCGGGGTGGTTGCCTGGCTTTCCATTGGCCGCCTGGGTGAGGCTTTTATATTTTTCCTGAAAGCCCGGTTCGAAGAATGGATCGTTATTGATCCAGGACTTTCCGTTGAAGACATCATCCTTGAATCCGGTGAAGACGGTTTGTTGAACGCTCGCCTGACGGGAAGGATTGAAAAACTCCTGAATCGACTGGTCGATCCTGGCAGTCGCATTCCGGGTTTCAAGTTCGTGAGTCGCGCAACTGCCGATCAGATGAGCCGGTTCGTAAACACTGCTCAAGGCATCCTGGGCAACTTTGTTGGAACTTCCACCGCCCGGGTTACAGTCGGGCTCCGCTCTCGTAGTGAGTGGGCTTGAGATTGAAACGGCCAGAAGGAGAGGAATGAGGGTTTTTTTAGAGTTCTTCACTCTTTTATTATTCTATTGAAGTTGAATAAAAACACCCGGCAATCATTTCCCGTTCAGGAGAGGGGGGGCCTTCCCGAAAGGTACTTCAGGAGGGCCGACCAGCCATGAGCAAGCAGACCGACACCAACACCGATGATTTGAACCTTTCCGATGAACTCTCTTCCGAACCAGTGGTCCAACAGGGACCCCGTGCAGCAATTGCGCCTGCCATTGGAAATAGAGATGCAGTTTTAAGCACTTACTCCCACTGTAATTTTTGTGGCGGACGCCTTCACTTTGTTCATGTTTCCGACTTCAGTCGTAATACGACGCATGAAAAGGCGACTTGCCCGGAATGCGCTCTGGATGCGAGACAGGTTTTGCATCGACTCCAGTAATGGGGTAGAAAAAGGGTCATGTCCAGACCCGAGCAATCATTCAAAGGACTCCTTCCTAAAACCGCTTTTGTCATGACAAGAGCCCAAAAAATTTCAAATCAAGGCCCGGACCCTGTTGAGGGTGCCGGGCTTTCTTTTTCCTCGCTCGAGAAACTCGAAATCGCTTATTCGTCCGAAGTGATCGAATCGTTTTCTCCGGGTGCACGCATGATTGCAGGTGAGGGGAACCCCGGTTCTGCAATCCTTTTCATCTCCGAAAACGCAAGCTCTGCTGATGAGGCCAATGCGCGTCCGTTCTCGGGTGACGTCGGCGCTCTTCTCGAAAAGATGATCGAGGCGATGGGCTTGAAGCGCCAGGATGTTTTCCTCACTTCACTCTTCCAGCACTACTTCACCGGCAATGCGGAAAAAAAGGCTGAGCTCATCGACGCGAGCCTTCCTTATTTCGATAATGTCATTCAGATCGTTCAGCCGAAAATGGTGGTGCTGCTCGGCGAGCGTCTCGCCCGCGATTTGATCGGCGTCGAGGATGACTTCGCCCGCATTCACGGAAATATTTATTCACTGGATGGAGTGTCGTATCTGCCGACTTTCCATCCGGCGTTCCTGCTTGAAAATCCAGGCGCTAAAAAAGACGCTTGGGAAGACCTGAAACAGGTCATGAAGGCCCTTGGCCTGAAAGGTAAGTAAGATGGAAGTACTTGTGTTTATTCTCGCGTTCGTCGCGTTTCTCATCGCATTCTCAGTCAAGATTCTGAACGAATACGAGCGGGGAGTGGTCTTCCGCTTTGGACGTGTGATCGCAGCCAAGGGCCCGGGCATGATTTTCCTGATCCCGATTGCAGACCGCATGTTCCGTGTAGATCTGAGAACCGTCACCCTCGATGTTCCTCCGCAGGACATCATTTCGAAGGACAACGTCACGATCAAGGTGAATGCCGTGATCTATTTCAAAGTTACGGATCCGGTTCAGGCAGTGGTCGACGTGGAAAACTATCTGATGGCGACTTCCAAGATCGCCCAGACCACGCTTCGTTCCGTCGTCGGGCAAGTGGATCTGGATTCTCTTCTTTCCCAGCGTGAAAGCATCAATCTCAAACTTCAAACCATTCTCGACCATCATACCGCTCCCTGGGGTGTGAAGGTGATGAACGTCGAAGTGAAGCAAGTCGACCTCCCGGTTGAAATGCAACGGGCGATGGCGAAACAAGCCGAAGCCGAGCGGGAACGCCGCGCGAAAGTCATTTCCGCTGAAGGGGAATACGAAGCGTCCCTGAAGCTCACTGAAGCTGCAAAGAACATGGCGACTCAGCCGATGTCTCTCCAGCTCCGTTATCTTCAGACCATCCGCGAGATGTCAGATGAGCGCACCACGACTACGATTCTTCCGTTCCCGATCGAACTCCTGAAGTTCTTCGCTAAATAGGTGGTCGCCTACTTTTGGTAGCGAGACTGCGTTAAAAGTGGGGCCCACTTTTGGCGTCCGAGGGCACAAAAAAAGGAAGCCCCTTGCGGAGCTTCCTTGTGAGTTCTATCGAGATCTACAATGTTACTGAGCTTGGCCGATTTTGAATTTCTGGTCAGCGACCTGATTCTGCATCGGCTCCATGCTGCCGGTGAGGCTTTGTGCGCCGGCTTGAGCGGCAGGTGCTTTGTTGATCGCCATTTCAGTCATGAGTGAAGTCAGCTTCGGCGCATCGATCATTGCTTTCATCTTGTCCGGGATCTGTTTGTAATATTCAGGCTGGTAAGCAGCAACGTCTTTCATGGCAACAGAAGCCGCTTTCTTTTCAAGCTCCGCAAATTTCGGATCGGAAGAACCTTGAACTTCGAATTTTTTGACCCCGTTCAAATCGTCTTTCGTGGATTGACGAACGGCAACGCTGCCGTTTGAGCTTCCCTGTTTTGCAGCAGATGCAATTGCAGACATTCCCATTTTCACTTCAGCAGGAGGTGCGCCTGAAGTGGATACATCCACACGACCGCGGAGCACGGTGAATTCCGCACGGCTTCCGGAGTCTGCGACATAGAAGTCGGTTCCGCGAACACCCATGGTTGCAGTGCTGGTTTTAATCTTGAGCTTCTCGCGGGGACCTTCTTTGGAGATGACTCCGCGAAGACGTCCATAAATCATGTCGAGTTCGGTTTCAGAGGAATTGAGAGCCACTTTGAAAGAGGTGGATTGGGAAATGTAGAGTTGATCGCCGTTCGGATAAATCAGGGTCGCTTGACCGTCGGCAAGAGTGCGGAGGATGTTTCCGGCTTCCAGCTTGTCTCCGGCTTTCGCGTTCTCGACCGAATAGTAATCACTTCCGAATTGAGCCATGGTTCCTGCTTTCAGACTGCGGTTTGCAGGAGGGGCTTTGGAAGGGCTGGTGAAAATCTGCACCTTGCCCGAAACGCGGGTGAGGGTGGCGGTCTTAGTGTCAGAACCGGAGTCTCCGAATGCTCCAATCGAGAATCCTTCTTCTTCTGCGGCGTGGACGGTGGTGAAGCAGAGAAGGCTGAGGATTGTTAGCAGGCGAGTCATGGATTTCATTCGAGTAACCTCTTGGTTGGTTGGCAATAGGAATATTCTCCAGGGAAGGGCCTGTTTCCGCAACATGAATGAGGTTTCCCGGCAAACTCTGCCGACGACAATGGATTGACAAGGAGCGAGAATTTGGTCATAGTCCCGAGCACAATAAAAATTTGCGGCTCAGACGAGGCGATGAAGTCTCTCCAACGAAGCAATCTGGAGGAATAGCATGTCCCAATCCCAATACACCAATGGTCAGTCCAAAGGTGAAGTCTCTAAATTCATGGATCACCACTACCGTCACTTCAACGCTGCGGCGATGATGGATGCAGCGAAGGGCTACAAGAAGCACCTCGCTGACGGCAACAAAATGTTCGTCACTCTCGCAGGCGCGATGAGTACTGCCGAACTCGGACTTTCTCTCGCAGAAATGATCCGTCAGGACAAGGTTCACGGAATCTCCTGCACCGGCGCGAACCTTGAAGAAGACATCTACAACCTCGTTGCCCACGATCACTACGTGCGCGTACCGAACTACCGCGATCTGACTGCGGAACAAGAGCTCGACCTCTTGAAACGCAACCTGAACCGCGTGACCGACACTTGTATTCCAGAAGAAGAAGCGATGAGAAAAATCTGGCGCATCATGGAAGAAGAGTGGCTGGAAGCGGAAGCAAAAGGCGAACGCTGCTTCCCGCACGAGTTCTTCTACCGTGCACTCATGAAAGGTAAATTCAAAGAGCACTACCAGATCGATCCAAAGAATTCCTGGATGTTGGCCGCTGCTGAGAAAAACATCCCGATCATCGTTCCAGGCTGGGAAGATTCCACCCTCGGTAACATGTACGCATCTTACTGCATGGAAAAACGCGTGAAGAGCCCGCATCTCGTTAAAACCGGGATCGAGTACATGATGTTCCTTGCTGACTGGTACACAGAAATCACCAGTGGAAAAACTTCCATCGGCTTCTTCCAGATCGGTGGCGGTATCGCCGGCGACTTCCCGATCTGCGTGGTTCCAATGCTTGAAAAAGACTTGAGCCGTGGTCCTAAACTCTGGAGCTACTTCTGCCAGATTTCTGATTCCACGACTTCTTACGGATCTTACTCCGGAGCGGTACCGAATGAGAAAATCACCTGGGCGAAACTCGGTGTGGATACTCCGAAGTTCATCATTGAATCGGATGCAACCATTGTTGCTCCGTTGATGTTCTCTTACATCCTCGGTTGGTAACTAAAACACCGAGGCAGGAGCCGAGGTGTGTGGTGCCACTGAATGTGGCACGCCGGAGCAGGATGCGTAGGCGAACGGTCGGCACCTTTTGGTAGCGCAGTTGCGTTAGCCCCAAGAGCGGATCACAAAAAAGTTAATGTTAAAGCCCTCGGTTTCAATGAAACCGGGGGCTTTTTGCTTTTGGTTAACAGAGAGGGGGAAGCTTTGTTTCCTGACTAAGGTGACGTGCCTTGGTTCTCAGTGGAGAGGCACTTTTGAATGGCCGCCTGAAGCTTGAAGTTTCCCCAGATAGTCCCGCCGGAACTCAGTCGAGGGCCTTGGGCAGGAAGCGTATTGTCGCATCCGCTGTCATTGATAATCCCGATAATTTCATTCGTACTTTGCAGGACTATGGCCGAGCCGGAGTTGTGATCCGTGATGTATGCATCCAGATAAGTAACGGGAAGATTTGGAAAGTCCGGATCTGATTCGTAGACCCCGGTGGAGGTTTGCTGAGTCCCGTTCAGTTCAGCAGCAGCGTTTCCGTAGCCCGATACTCTGACTCTCTTATCCTGAAGCAGAAAAGGATTGTCGTAACTCACGGAAAGAAATCCCTGTACGGAGCCTGGAAGGCTTCCGCTGACTTCATTGGGTTTCATTTTGAATACGGACCAGTCGTCACCGCTATTTCGATCCCCGCGCGCGTTGTCGTCGTAATCGATCACTTCACTGACCGAGTACTGATCCCAAGGGAAGGAGTGATTGATGGTGCCATCGGAGCTGGATGAGGGGACATTGAATTCGATAAAATTCAGGGCGCCGAAACAGTGGCCTGCTGAAATCATGCAGGACGGGGAAATCAAAGTGGCGGTGCAATCAGCGCTGGTGTCAGTGATCGACCAAGACACTCTTCCCACTGGTTGATGGAAGGAGGGCACTCTCAGATCGGTCGAGCCACACACGTCCTGGGTTTGAGAAAGTGCCGCCGGATGAATCAGCATTCCTGCTAAAAGAATGAGCGGATATTTCTTTGTGAAGGCCGTTATTTGCACTCTGACAGGTTCGCAGAATAAGACATCGGGATCAAGGCATTCGCTGAACGAATGCTCATCGTGAACACGGTTTGATCGTTTTTTCTCAAATCATTCGGTGACCAGGTTGCATCAATCGTGGCCGGAAGCAATGCGGCTTGAACCTGACTCTGAAGCACGAGATAGCGGTCCACTCCGATTTGAGCCGAAGCCATCGGAGCGGAAAGATTCAGGGAGTCCGATCGTTTGAGCGACTGAAGCTTTTTCAGATCAGTGATGCATTTGGGAACGGTTACGAAAAACTGCTGCGTGGATGAGTTTCCGGCCTTGTAGGAGATGAAGTCCCACTGGAAGGTCGAATCGAGAGTCGTGGAGGTCAATAGCAGGTTATCGAGGTCGCTTTTAATTTTTGTGGTCAGGGCTTGCTCGAGTCCCTGGGTGGCATTGGTCGTGTCGGTGTCGAGTGTCTTGCAGGCATCCGGAATTGAAATCGCCTTGAAGCTTGCGACCGGAGCATCGAGGCAGGCAAAACTGGTACCCAGGTTCAGCATTCCCGGCGACTCAAATTGAGGAACGCCGTTTAGTGCAAGTTGAAGTGAAATAGCGCTGTCATCGAAGTAAGCCTGGATGATTCCGTGAACCTGATTCCGGTTGTCGACAATCGGGGACCCTGAGTTTCCGTGGATCACGGTGCAGTCGGCGATTTCCATGTTCGCGCTGTAGTCACTGCCGGATTTCGGAATGAGCGAACTCGATTTTCTGGCGGTGCAGGATTCGGAATTCATGGCACCGATCGCGTTGCTTTGACTGGTTGGATCCACTTTCAAAAGAGTATAGGACTCGCCGTTTTTGAATCCGTCACGGGAAAGCGGGAGCGGAGTGCGGGGAACCGCCCTTTCGAGACGGAAGAATGCATAGTCCGGATTCACTTGGCCGGTGGAAATGCCCAGATCACTTGCAGTCAGGATTTGCGAGCATTTCACCTGGAGGGCGGGTTGAGTGCCGACCTGCGGAAAGTAGACCCAGATCCGGTTGTTGCAGACGGAATTTGCGGCTTTGAGGTCAGCAGGAATGCAATGGCTGTTGGTTGCCATGATGTCTGAATCGACGAGGAAAGAGGTGCATTCCTCGACGGCATTCTCACTGGAGATATTGGTCATCATCGCCACGGCAGGATGGCATTGTCCGAAGTCGGTGCAGGTGACGGAACCCGAGGTGGCAATGGAGAGAGCGTTTGAAGCGTCGGTGTTCAGCCGGAATGACTGATCGGATCCGCTGGAGGAGGTGCTGTTTGATCCCCCGCAACCCGAAAGCGGGCCCAGAAGTGCGGTGAGTGCGAGAGCGGGCAAAAATGTTTGTTTCATTGGAAGCAGCATTATTAAATGCGGATTATATATAAACTAGGACAAAGATCAAGTGATTTCATTGATAAAAATGAAAAGCCCCGCATTCATCCGGAATGCAGGGCTTTTCTTAATTCAACCTTCCCAATCCCAATAGGGAAGATTCAATTAGTGGAGAGAGAACTTTTTGGATTCTTTGGGTTTTTCAGGTAACGGGTGCAGGTTGCTTCTTCCTGAACGATCGTTCCATCCCGGGCTTGCAGACGAAGCGTTGCCGGAATTTCCGCCACCGAGTCTGCGAGGGTGGTGGAATCGGTGCTGTAGTTGAAAACAACAGCGAGTGAAATGCTCGTCAGGTTGCGCAGACGCATTCCGGCCAAGGTGCCGGTTTTAACGTAGTCCGCGTTCTGCAAAAGAGCGGTGTAAAGTCCGTTTCCGCCGTATTGAAGGTTCTGGCGGTCGCTGGAGAAGGTGGCCAGGGTCTGTTGACCGGCAGCCAGGGAAGGATCCGAAACCACCAGAATCGCGGGGCTGCGGGTGCCTTCGGATGCGCTCACATGATTGTAAACCCGGATCACCGCGCCGGATGCATCTGCAGTGCAGACGAAACCGTCAGCCTTGGCTGTGGAAGCCAGAGCGAGGGTGGAGATGAGGGTAAACAGAGCGATCTTCATTGGGATCTCTTGTAACCGCATCGATCGGAAAACAATATTCAATTATTTTATGTTGTGATATAAATTTTACTTATATGAAAAATGGACTCGATATCGGGGTTCTTCAGCGCAATCTGCCAAGCCAGGACGCACTTCTTGCGCTCCTCGCCTTTGAGAAGGAAGGGGACCTCGTGAACGCGGCCCATTCTCTCCAAGTGACCCAGCCCGCGATCTCCTTTCATTTGAAAAAACTGGAGGAAACCCTCGGGTTTTCCCTGTTTTCCACCTCCGGGAAACGGAAGGTCCTGACCAAGGTCGGGCAATCCTATGTGGATGAAATCAAAAAGATCTTTGCTGATCTTCATCTTTCCCAAGAGCGAATTTCGAAACAGGCGGCGGACCTCGATCACCAGAAACTCCGGCTTGCCGGACGCCGGGAACTCTTTATCCCATTTCTGTCCTTTCCCTTTCCAGGGCAGGTGGATTTCATCCAAAGCACCTCGGTCGAGGCGCTTGCTGCACTTCGTGATCACCGCGTGGATCTCGCAGTTTCGGCCCATACGGTCGATTCGGGAGACCTCGTGGCAAAGTTGTTCTTCGAGTCAAATTTGAAGCTGATTGTTCCACGGAAATGGAAGTTCAACGTGAAGAATGAGGATTCGCTCCGGAACCACCCCGTGGTGGTTTATGGAAATCATCATGCCTATCTCGATGACTATATTGCGCGCCAGGGATGGCTTTTTTCCGACCTCACCGTCTCCCGGGTGGTGGAGGACTGGTTCAGTGTGGTCGAACTCGTGAAGCACGGATTCGGCTGGGCGATCATTCCCGAAGCATGGGGGATTCATACCGATCAGGTGCAGGTCCGTTCCCTGCTTTCGGATTCTGCAACGAAACAAAAGATCTTCCTCTTTCACCGGAGGGATGACCGGAAGATGCCATGGGTGGCGAAACTTGATGAATGGCTGAAGGCTGTGAGAGAATGAAAACATGAAGCGACTTCTTCCTGTTCTCACGCTTTTCCTTCTCGGCACCGGAACCCAGGCCTTCGCCCAGGCGACCAAGGGCGGTGGATACACTTCCGGACGCAATGAAGTTTATATCAACACGGGCTTTCTCGGGATTGGATCGGGTTCTTCCCAGTACGATCTCGGCCCTGGATTCAACTATGTTCCGCTTCCAAAAATTTCCTGGCTTCAGATCGGCGGAGAGCTCACGTATCAGAAGCTGTCTTACAAAGGTGGCTCCACCAAAAGCACGATGATCGTCGCCGGTGTCACCGCGAATCTGGGTGGCACGGGATTGAATGATGATTTCTTTATCGAACTTGGAATTGGGATTCGTTCCGGATCTTCGGATGTCACCGATGGAAGTGATAATCCAGGTGGGACAGGTGTTGCTTTTCTGGTGGGGAAGAGGATCCCGATTGGCGGAGCGTTTTCATTCAGGCCTTCAGCCGGGATGATCTCGGGTGGATCATCCCAGCTGATTTTCAGACCTTTAGGTTTGAGTTATTTTTTCTAGAGCGTGTAACGAACACCGAGGTTGATGCCCAGGTTGTTGTGACTGACCGGAAGCGGAGCGGCTGATCCGATTGGAACAATCGCTTGGACATTGCTGTCAGAGACAGTGGGCGAAAAGCTCATGAGATGATAGCTCAAGCTTCCATTCAGCTGCCATTTCTGGTTCAGAGTATACAGTGTTCCAGCCTCGATGTATTCGCCGATCCCGGATGCGGAATAAGTGTACCCGCCAGTTGAACTACCGGTAGGACTGGTGAAGGCTGTGGTGCCAGAGAGGTGATCCCATCCGAATGCAAAGCTTGCGAATGGAGTGAACTTTCCGCGCATGTCGAAATAATGCTGATAACCGATGTCGATGCTCAGAGTTTTTTCGCTGTTGGCTCCAGTAACGGTGGTGTTGAGGGTTGAGTTTTGGGAACCTGAAAAATAACCCACTTCTCCAAAGAGATTATCTCTCGGTGTCCACCAGGAAACCGGGTAACCGAAGCGTCCGGAAAGCTCGACGCTTGGGCTGTATTTCTGAGTGGTAAAGGTGGCGCCATTGCTGGTGACCGTGCTTGCGCCGCCGCCCATCACGAGGAAAGACAAACGTCCTTCAACGAACATCTTGCGTGCCGCCTTGTTGGCTCCAGTCGTCGCAACCGCTCCTGCGGGTGCATCGGTTTCTTCCAGACAGTCTTTTCTGGTTCCGTAGGTGGTGCCCTTCACTGCAAAAACCGCAGCGTTTGGATTCGCGCGGGAAAGCTGGATCGGAAAGGCCGATCCTTCGATTCCGCTGGCATCCGCTTCGGACCAGACTTTGTTCGCGAACTTTTTCAGAACGCAGGTTTCGCCGCCTTTGTACTTGTAAAAGCCATCAGCGAGGGCGGGAGTGGAGATCAGGGTTAAAAGTGGTAATACAAAACTGTATTTTTTCATTTCGTCAGCCTTTCTTAATCAACGTTTTCGAGAAGGGTCGCTACTCCCTGACCCAGTCCAATGCACATGGTGGAAATACCGAGACGCACTTTTTTCGCCTTCATCAGGTGAATGAGAGTGCCGGTGATGCGGGAACCGGAGCATCCGAGTGGATGCCCGAGAGCGATCGCGCCGCCGTTCAAGTTTACTTTGGTGTCCAGATGATCAATGAGTCCGAGTTCCTTCGCGACCGGAAGACTCTGAGCCGCGAACGCTTCGTTCAATTCGAAGAGATC
>OUNO011323103.1_pt1 | contig 22901 bp, 20 predicted proteins | sample 1779811 | NCBI WGS metagenome assembly OUNO01 (sample SAMEA3914804, study PRJEB12502) | metagenome | biome: forest; material: soil | place: Canada | collected 2010-06-25 | depth 0.3 m | reverse complement strand
TTCATGGGCGCCATGGCCAAGGGTGTGGGCAAGATGATCGGCGGCGGCGCGATGCGCGGCACCGGTCAGTTGCTGCGCGGCGGCGGGCAGCTGCTCGCCAAAAAGTGGGCACCAACAGCAGTTGGTGGCGCCGTTGGCGGCATGACCGGCCCCAACAGCGACGGCTCGCTGAGCAACACCATCCGGAACATCGGCGTCGGCGCCGCCGGCGGTTACGGCCTGAGCCGCCTCGGTGGTGTGCAGAAAGGCTTTCAAGGTGCCAGCAACATCATGAGCGGCGCCGGCGCCCGCACGTTCCAAGCCGGGCAGACGATGAAGTCGCTTGGTGCCGACGCCTTGGGTCACCAGAACTGGATGGCCAACCGCGCCATGCTGAACGGTGATCCGACTGCCGGCGGCTTCGCCAACACCATTGCCCGCAACATTACGCCAGGCGCCGTGAACAAGGGCCTGGCCGGCGCCGGTGCTGCCGCCAGCTGGACGATCGGTCGCAAGTCCATGCCGCTGCAGATCGGCACGGAACTCGGGCGAGGCCAGGGGCAAGCCGAGGGCGCCGGGATGGCGGCCGACGAAATCGCCAACCGCGCCAGCCAGCAGATCCCCGAGATGCTGGCCCAGGCTCCGATCCAGGCCCGCCTGGCCTACCTCTTCAACCCCGGCATGCTCCGCGGACAACTGACGCCTGATATGCTCCGCCAGATGATGGCCGGAGGCGCACGCTAACCATTTCACCCATGCCCACGCTCAAAGACTACGATTGGAAAAAAGCTGCCGCTCAAGCTGCGGCCCCTGACGATGCCGTCGAGAAAGCCTTCTTCGACCAAGCTGCGACGTTCGTCGCGAACAAGGCCGCGCCGATCATGCGCGATCCCTACCGGTTGGGTTTCGAAATCGTTCAGAAGAACGACGACAACACCCGCATGGTTGGCATCTTCGCCTTCCGAATCAACAAGGACCTCTACTACGCACCGGCGTTCTTCCTGAACGGCGAGATCAAGGGCACCGATCTCTTCTATCGCCACAGCTCGAAGACGTTCGTCCCGTTGACCGAAGACTGGGTGAAGTTCCTGCTCGAGCAGAAGGACGGTGAAGTCGGCCGCGGGATCTCCCGGGATCAGCGCAAGCTTTCCCCGACGGACACCCAGCTGCGTCGCATCGCGGCCCCACCATTCACCCACCTCATGGGCCTCAAGCAGGCCAGCACCGAGCTGCAGTCCGCGCTCGACGGCTGGACCGTCACGCACCGCAGCGGCGAGGAGGAGATCGACTGGGTCGACTTCTTCAAAGCGGCCACGGCGCGGCCCGAGATGGCTCCTTTGCTCCGCCAGTTCCTGGTGGAAGACGGCGGCCTGCAGGCCTTCGGCAAGATCGCTTCGGCTTTCGAGACCTCGGAAGAGTTCGCCGAAGCCCTCATGCTGTCGGTCAAGGAGGCCGATTGGCTGATCCCTGAATTCGAGGCGGAGTTCAACGCCGCCAGCGAGCGCGACGCCCGTCTCAAGTCCGCTTCCTACGCGCGCAGCTTCACCGGCCTGCCGGACACCGAGCCCAAGCTTGTGATCTACGGCGAGCTGCCAGGTCACCTGGTCAACCGTGCCGACGAATTCTTCAAGGTCGGGCACCTCATCGAGGACGCCCGCGACGAGAAGGATGTCGCCACAGTTTCGACCCGCCAGGACATGCAGTCGGTCAGCGAGCCCGGCTACTACAAGATCCTGCTCAAGGACGGCACCGAGACCAAAGCCTTCTGCGCCCGCGAGTCCGACGACCGGGTATGCCAGAACTGCGACATGGGTGCTGTGCCGATGGAGTGCGGATCCGCAGGTGGCTACTACGGCAACACCGAAAAGAGCATTCAGTCGAATCCGCCGCGGCCGCCTCGCATCGTCTTCGTGACCGAGGACGGCAAGACCGGCGTCGCCCACATCGTGCTCGGCGGCCAGGACCTGGACGACAACGGCAGCCTGAAGCAGGACGGCGAGAAGCTGAAGGACACCATGGAGTCCGGCAGCATCTACCGGATCTACGACAAGCAGAAGGGCACCCTCACCGAGACCTTCTACTGCGCCGGCAAACGGAAGAAGAACGGTCTCACCGTTTACGACGTCTGCCGCTACAGCCACGGTTCGATCCGCGAGCTGAAGGTCAACCCCGACTACGACGGCATGGACGTCAACAACGGCATCGTCGGGACACCTGGACAGTTCATCAAGATCAAGGGCGACTCCAAGAAGTCCACCGCTGGCACTCCTGGTGGGATGGACTCGCAGGACTACTACGTCTTCGACGAGGAGCGCGCCTACCCCGGCGACCACGACAACCTGCGCACCTGGATCGAGGCCTACGGCGAAAACATGAAGTCGGCGACGCTGATCCACCGCGACGGTGAGTATTGCCTCCGCACCGGTCCGCGCCGCAACTCCACCTGGATGCCCAAGATGGCGATGCTCATCGGCTTGATGGGCGAGCTGCACATCCGGGCGACCGACGCCGAGAACCTGATCAAGGACGCCACGGCGAAAGGCCAGTTCCAGTTCTATCTGGAGCCGGCCGTCAACAAGATCGCCGGTACCATCCGCCGCCTCGAGGATCCACAGTTCCAGTCCTACCACGACAGCAACTTCGGTGTCGGCGTCGAGGTGCCGCAGCGCTACGCGGTGCCCACCGAAACCCAGGTGGATCAGCCGCCCGAGCACCGCATCGGTGACGCCTACGATCCCGGCCAAGGCCACGGACCGCAGGAAGACACCGACCAGGACGGTTTGCCCACGGACTTCATCCTCAACTCCAGTCCACAGCAGCTGGCCCAGCTGGCTTCCAGCGGACAGGTGCCGCACGTCTTCGAGCACGGCATGGTCGGCAGCCTCCTACAGACCTACGACTCCAGTGCGTTGCTGGACAAGTATCTGCCGAAGATGGAGGAGGCCCTGGACTGCGCCGGCCGAATCTTGTTCTTGTTCTATTGGAAGCCTGGTGACTTCCAGAGCCTCTACGGCGTCGACGACATGGGCTCGCTGGAGAACAAACTCCTGTCGAACTTCAAGTCGTTCGGCGACATGGTGCTCGACCTCACCAAGCGCACCCGCCGGAAGCACCAGGGAACCGCTCCGCTGCCGAAATAAGTGAACGCGACAGCGTTGCACCAAGTAGCCTGGCACATGCCCCGGCCGGAGCAGGATGTGCGAAAGCGGCACACCAATCCCGGCCGGGACTGTACGCCAGAAGCCGACGGCCTGATCGACTACGGGCTGGACAACTTCCTGGTCGCCTACAAGAAGCTCAACTTCGGGTGGGAAGCCGCCGTCACTTTTGCAGCCAACCATATCCCGTTCCCAGCCTGCCTGGAGGGGGATGACGAGGTCGTGCACCGGGCCTACCTACACAACTGCGATCGCCGTTACTTCTGCCAATCGGTGTGGGAGGCGCAATCGCTCTGCCGTAAGGGGATGGCCCAGAAACGGGCGACCCTGGAGTCCATGCTACTGGTTGCCGAGATCACGATCGAGGAAGTCGCCAAGCAGCTGAGCCTGCCGGTCGCCACGGTCATCGCCTACGAGAAGCTGTTCTTCAACATCCTGGACCGCCGCAAGGACTCAGCGTTCATCGCCGAGGTCGTTTACCCCGACGGGCGATTCATCGAAACCTTCGACGACTACATGAAGACCGAGGACGTCGCGAACGTCCTGAAGCGCATCGGCTACAACACCACAGCATTCGAGGTGCTCTACTGGGCTGGCTTCCGCAGCGGGATCCTGCATTCAATGTCCGGCCCCTCCACACCCGGGCAGCTGGAAGCGCTGATCATGGCCAACGGGCTGCTGCTGGCCCGCTCTGGGTTCCTGAGCCAGCAGATGAACGCCAGCGGCCTGCACATCGCCAAGACGTTGCTCGCGGCGGCGAAGCAAGGCGGCGAAGAGACGAAGAGCACCTCCCCGATGGCTGCCATGGGCGCCATCTTCATCAACGAGCTCAAGCGCGTCAAAGGCGCTGAGGCCGACGAGCACATTGACAAACGCATCGGTATTCGCAACGAGAAGGCTGCCAAAGCAAAAGTCATCGATGTGCCGCCACATACCTGATCTGCACACTTGCGCCATTTTTATTGAAACCCTAGCGTCGCCGCCGTTGTGAAACATTCCGACCTGATCCGCCGTCTCGACAATTTACTCCCGGAGATCCGTGAAAGCGGGGACCCCGAGGGGACCATTCTCAAGTATGCTGCCGCCAATAACTTCTCCCCAGCCCAGCTGGAGAAGATGGCGCAGCTCTTCAACACCGTGCGCTCGCTGACCGCGATGGAGAAAGAGAGCGGCCACCGGGGCGCCAGCTTCGATCTCCTGGACCCGGCGCAGATGCTGGCCAAGTACACGGCTCCGGAAGTCACCCCCGCCAAGTCGGCGACGACGAAGTCCGCGGCCGCCGATCTCGATATCAACAGCGTCGACGCCTGGATCGACAAGAAAGCCTCGGCGCCGGCCCGCGACGAATACCGGTTTGCGCCAGGCCTCCGAACCGTGAAGCAGGCCGCAGCCGCGGAATCCGTGGCCAAGCCCGAATCCCCGCGCGAGAAGCACGCCCGCGAGTCCCGCGAGAACCAGGACCTCCAGATGCTGGAGCAGGTCCTCGATGACAACCGCGAGCTGATGTATACCGGGATCAAGAAGATCGCGGCGCTGGTGATCTCTGGCGTCCCGTTCTCCGAGATTGAGGAAGATGCCCGCGCCTTCACCGGCGGCGACAGCCAGGAGACCTGCGATCACATCGCCGCCTACCTGGACTCGGTCGGCGTCAAGCACGCGCGCATGACCGCCCCGACCCGGCGCGCCTTCGCTCGCGACCGTCACAACGTCGTTGAAATCTTCAAAGCCGCTCACGACGCCTACGGTATGGCCAAGGCGGCGTCCACCATGACCCAGCAGGCGCCGGCGGCGCAGCGCAACCATGGAGGCGGTGGCCAAGGCAGCCACGGCTACGGTGCCCGGCCCCCAAAATCCTCGGGCGGAGCGAAGCCGCCCAAAGCTGAAAGCAAAGACTCCGCACCAGCCACCGAAAGCAAGCCCGAGAAATCCGACAAGGGCGGGGACAAAGGCCAGGACTTCGGCAAGACGCTCGACTCGTTCATCCAGGCGCCGGTTCAAGCCGTGACCGGGACCTATGGCACCGTCAAGAACGTGCTCGGCGAAGTGAAGGGTCCGGACAAGCGCCAGATGGCGCGCGACACCGCGTCCGACGACGCCCACTCCCTCAGCGGGCTGGAGCGCCTGATCCACACCGACCCGATCATCAGCCAGGCGGATCCGGACGATGTGGTCAACCTTTTCAACTCGGTGCGCCAGGCCAACCCGGCGATGGCCAAGGACGTCAATGCCATGCGCTTCGCCCTGCGCGAGGCCCTGCAGTATGGCGCCCTGCCCCAGCACACGCTCAAGGACATGCTCTCCATGCGCGAGTCCCTGGCCAAGTCCCGTAACTTCGAGCACGACTTCAACACGAAAGCCTACGGATAATGCAAGTCCACGATATCATCGAACCCAGCGGAAACGTCTTCCACGTCGAGATCGGCGTGGACAAGCTCACAGCTGCCGAGCAGCTGGCCATTGACCGATTCGGCGAGCCCGTGATCGCCGTCGGTGGCTCGTTCACCGGCTCGGTGAGCTTTACCCTGCCGGCGCGCGACGTGCGCTTCCCATCCGGGTTTCCGGTGAAGCAGCTCTTCGACCTGGCTGATTTCGGCGACGCCGCCGCCCGCAGCGTTGTCTTCCGGGACACCATCAAAGCCCGACTGGTCACGGCACGCGACACCTGGATCGCAAAGTCCATCGCCAACATCCAGGAAAACATCACCACCGCGTAATGGACAAGATCGCCTCACAGATGCTGGACGCCCTGGGTAACTCCGACACCCTGAAGCCGATCCTCGCAGCCGCCGGAGCCTCTGGTCTCCTGGGCGGATACATGACTGCGCAGACTCCGCAGCGCCCTGGGGAATCTCCGGGCCAGCGGCGCTGGCGCATCCTGCGCAACGCTGTGCTCACCGGCGCGGCCGGCGGTGGCGCCACCGCGGCGTTCCAGGGCGGGCAGCAAGCTTTCCAGACCGCGCTCCCTCCCGGCGACGTGGATCCTGTCTCCGCGGGCGTACACTCTCCCGGTGCTCGGGGAATCATGGGCGCCCTGGGTGTGACTGCCGCCAACAAAGGCATGAGCGGGCAGCAGGAAGGCGTGGCCCAGGCTCTCGGGCGCACGCTGCGCGACAAGACGGCACTGCCCGATAGCTTGAAAGCGATGATGCCCAGTGGTAAAGGCGGCCCGCGCCTGGACCCTGCGATGCTGAATCACTCGGTGCAAGGTCCGCAGATCCGCCGAGCGCTCAACACGTACTTCATGGGTGATACTGGCGCCGGATCTGATGCTGCCAGTAAGCTGACGCAGGCAGAACTTCTGGCGGCTGGTCTGCCCTCGCATCTCGGCGACGCCGGGATGGCTGGCGAAAAAGGCGACATGCTGCGCTCTGTGCTGAATCGCCTCGGTGGCGTTAGTCGCAGCCGCTTGAAACCCACGTCGATTCTCAAGACCCCGCTGGCCCGCAACGCCCTGGGTCTAACTGCAGCCCTCGCGCCGCAGGTTGCCACCGGTGCCGGCAACCTCATTGGCAAAGCTTTCGGTCACCACTCCAACCAATGATCAAAGTTCACTACGACACCGACCAGGAAGCGCTGCTGCGCGCCTGCGACGGTCACATGTTTTCCATCCACGAGGATCTCAACGGTCTGCGCAAGTCCGCCTCGTCCTCGCTGTTCTCCGCCGCGGATTTGGACTCCGTGCGTCCCGACAAGGACCACTTCCTGATCCACAACGTGCTGGTTGGCGACGAGGAAACCTACGGCCAGAACCGCAACGGCGACAGCTTCCCCAAAGATGCCTGCACGCGCCGGGTGAACACCTTCGTCTCCGACGGCGCCAACTACCGCGAGCACCGCAACCGCTCTCCGAAGCAGCGGCTTGGCCCAATCAAGAAGGCCGGCTTTGCTCCCAAGGAGCGCCGGATCGAGATCATCGGCTGGTGGAACAAGAAGGCCGCGGAAGAAGAGTATGAGATGGCCAAGGCTGGCAAGGCCCTGAGCTTCTCGATGTCCTGCCGCGTGCCCTGGGACGAATGCAGCTGTTGCAAGAACCGCGCGAAGCGGGCCTCGGCCTACTGCACGCATCTCGCGGACTCGATGAACCAGTACCTCCCGGAATTCCAGAAGTATGCCTTCGCCCGGAACATAGAACCCACTTTCTACGACAACAGCCGGGTGCGGAACCCTGCCGATCGCATCGCCCATTACCTGGAGTATCGCTTCGGCGACGACGACCTGCAGAAAGCCGCGGCCGCTGGCCACGTCATCTCCGGCGCCGACTGGGCCGCCTACGAGGGTGTCACCCTCCCGGATCCCGAAGAGGTCATCCCCTTCTCGATCCTCAAGGCCGCGATGCTGCATCGCCTGGCTGCCGAGGAAGAGTGGCTGAATGGCTTGACTGCCGAGGCCGCGATGTCGCCGAAGGTTGCCTTCGTGCGCCAGGTCGCCCCGCTGGCTTTTTGCGGCGAGCTCTCCGAGGCCCAGCTCTCCCGGTTCCGGGAACTGCGCCCCGAGACGCTGATGCGCGAATTCGCCAAGCGTGCGGCGATCATGCCGTTCATTTCCTTCGCCGCCTACGCCCAGGGCACGAGCCTGGCCGAGGCCAAAGATTCTCCGACAGTAAAAATCGCGGCGCGGAAATATGTCCCGCAGGTCTTCACGTCGTTGGTGAAAAAAGGCGACTCCGGCATCGGGCAGTTGTTCGAGGCTGGCTCCCACTTCTCCGCGCAGTGCGACAACAGCGGCGACGATGTCCAGAAGTTCATGGACCAGGTCGAGCAGCAGTTTGGCATTCGCTCGGAATCCTTGAACCCGCGCGTGATGGATGCCGAGGCACCGGCCGACGCCGAGACCCGTCACGACGACGAAGAAGTTAAATCATCTTCTACCATTGACGCCCATGCCGAGATTCTGGCAGAAGCCTATGGTCAGTATCAGCTACGTGCGCTCTGCGACATGGAGTCCATCTCCGGAGCCGATGTGTCTGACAGTCAGCGCCTGGTGACTGTTGCCGGAAATCGGCACATTTATCGTTGACAGCTTTTTCAAACTTCTCTCAATACGCCCACCTACCGCACCTATGTCCACCACGACCTACAAAGACGCCGTTTCCCGAGTCAAAGATTTCCAGAAGACTGCCGCCGCGGCGAAAGCCGCAAATGCGACGGATCAAGCCAACAAGGGCAACCCCAAGGGTGCGACCATTCCGGAGCAGGATCCCAACGAGAAGGGCACCGTGACTCCGCCCAAGCAGCCCGGTGAAGCACCAGCCGCGCAGAACCTGCCGGACACCCGCACCGAGGGCCAGTATCAGGCCCACTCGACGCCGGAGTCCCTCAACCAGCTCAAGCCGGGTGAGACGGGCAAGGAAGTCCCGACCACCGTCGACGGCAAGCCGAAGGAAGAGGCTGCCACGTCGCCCACCGTCGAACTCTCGAAGATCGCCGGCGACGCGTCCGCCATCGCCCAGCGCTTCATCACTCTCCGCAAGTCCGCCGGTGTCGCGGCCCCCGCCGGTGCAGTGTCCACCACTAACGTGAAGCCTGTGACCGCTCCCACAGCGGCCACGCCAGGGGGCGCCAAAGCCGCCACCGCAGATCTCCCGAACCGTTTCGGCACCGACATGCTCGTCAAGCTGGCCACCGAGCTCCTGGCCACCGAAGACGGCGTTGCCCTTGCCGAGCGCGTGTTGCTCAAGTCGGCCGGCGCCGAGACCGCCCGCAACTTGCTGCAGGCCGCCGTCGACCAGAATGCCGAGCTGCTCAAGGCGGCTTCCGCTCACGACGAGCAGGCGCAGGCCGAGCAGGCCTGGTTCGAGCACGTCGATGCCATTTACAAGAACGCCAGCGCCGAAGACCGCGCTGTGATGGACAAGATCGCCAGCGTGCACGCTGCGGCGATCGAGAAGATCGTCGATCCGCTCGAGCAGCTCGCTTACAAGCAGGGCGCCATGGACGCGGCCTCGATGATGGACTCCCAGGGCGGCGATCCCTCGGCGCAGCCCCAGCTGCCCGGTGGTGAGCAAGGCCCGGCCTCCATCGAACAGATTGCCCAGCTTCTCCAGCAGGCCGTGCAATCCGGCGAGCTCGACGAACAGACCGCCACGCAGATCCTGCAGGAACTGGCCACCGCTGAAGGCGGAGCTGGTGGTGGCGGAGCCCCTGGTGGCGATCCGACCGGTGGCGCCCCTGGTGGTGGCCCTGGCGGACCTGGCGGCGGAGACCCGACCGGCGGCATGCCTGGTGGCGATCCGACCGGTGGCGCTGGCGCCGGTGGCCCGCCGATGCCCGAAGCTCCGGCTGCCGGGGATCCTGCCGAACTCGCGAAGGCTGCCTCGCTCTTCAAGGAGCTCATGCTGCCGAAGAAGTAAGTCGTCCACACCCACTTTCACTACATTCTGCTTTTGACCATCGCTTGATGACCTAAATGCTCACTTATCCAGCAGCTGAGTTTGATCAGCTGCTCCAGGACACCTGGAAACTCGCCGAGTCCGCGCTCGCCGTTGCGACTAACAAGGACGCCGAGTGCACGCGTCTGATCGCTGAAAAGGTGGAACTGGAAAAGGTCGCAGCGGCCAACAAAGCCGCGGCTACCCGCGCCGAAAAGCCCTTCGCCTTCGACGCCAGCCGGATCGACGACACCCTGGATCTGCTCCAGGACCTAGCGATTTTGAAACCCGAGGGCCGCGAGAAGATCGCGGCGGCGTTGATCGCCGACCCTCATAACATTCTCGACCTTCTCACGAAGGTCGCGACATCTTCGCAGCTCGCGCCTGAACAGGGCCGCGGTCTGGCGAAGTCCGCCTCCGCACGTGCAACCGCTAATGCGTCGAAAGACGTGGACGGCTGGTTGAATGTCACGCCGGAGAATCCGTAAGTATTCAAATTAAATAGGAGACACTTACAGCTATGCCTCAATTCGGCCTCGCCAATAAGCGTCAGTACGCGCGCATTGAATTCATCCGTGGATTCAGTGGCAACGAGCCCACGGGCTTGTCCGCGTCTCACCCTATCAAGTCCGGTGAAACTATCCTCAGTGGAGAAGTCGTCACGAAGTGGTGGAACAACACGCTGTCGCAATACGAGTGGCAGCGTGGAGGTAACGGAGGTAGCGGGATTCCGCACTTCGCCCACAACGACGGCCTCGACGAGGATGTCATCGAAACTGGTGAGTTGCTCGCAATCTCTTGCGCGGGCGACTATGAGATCCAAATCGCCCATTACAAGATCGGCGATACCTACAACGACGGCGTGCTTCTGACGCCGGACGGGGACACGGGTGATGTGAAAGCGACGACCGCCGGTTCCGGCGATCCCGTCGTCGGCCGCATCTCCAAGATCCACGGTCCTCTGGACCTGACTGGGGTCAACTCGAACATCACCGTCATGACGGTGATCCAGCTCGAGACCCAGTATCTCCCGAATCCCGCCTAATCCACTGATCTCATGAACACAGACCAGATCGAACAACTCGAATCACCGGAAGTTTTCAACGCCTCCCTCATGGAGGCTCTCGCGAACGCCGACGACGGCCAGCTCAAGAACGCCTCCGAGGCGGGCTCGAAGATGGTTCGCCGCCGGATTCGTGAAAACGGCTTCGGCCGCTTGATCCTTCCCTTCAAGCCGGTTTCCGACGGCGACCTCAACCAGATGGTCGGCACGGAACTCCCGGTCATCATCGAGGAGATGGAGCCCGAATCCCCGGGCGCGAAAGCCATCTCCTTCAACGACACCGCAGACACCGCGTTTTACCGCGGCGACAAATTCGTCGTCTACTTCTGCAAAATCACCACCCGCGAGTTCACGAAGAATGTCGATGAACTCCGCACGTACAAGAGCGATCTCCGTGGAGTCATCACGGACAACGCGCTCAAGGACATGCACACGGAGGAGGATTCCCGCTTCATCAAAACCATCGATCGCATCGTTGGCAATGTGGGCGGCAACGGCGACGCCGGTGTCCCGCAGAACATCTCGCTCCCGCAGGGCATTCGCCGGAACACCTACGGGTACTCGGCGAACTACATCGAAGATCGCAACCTCAACGTGGGGGTCTACCTCGCGAACCGCAAAACGGCTCGCGCGTTCCTCACCTGGGATCGCGTGGAGTTCGGTGGTGACATCGCTCAGGATCTCGCCCTCGAAGGCCTCACGGCCCTCAAGGAAGCGAAGGTCATGGGCATCCGCCACATCTTCACGATCAAGCGTGACCTGGTGCCCGACGGAACCCTGTATCAGTTCGCTGAGCCCGGCTACCTGGGCAAGGCCTACGAGCTGATGCCGATCACGATGTTCGTCGAGAAGAAGAAGGACATCCTGAAATTCTCCGCCATGGAGAAGATCGGCTTGACGATCGCGAACACCGCGGCCGTGAACAAGCTGACCTACACGCAGTGGGACCAGTAATCCCGCGGCGGTAACGCCAAACCTTTGCGCCCCGGCCGGGGAAACTCGGCCGGGGCTCATATTGTACGGATCCCGCCAAAATGGCGGGATTTTTGGCGGGATTCGAAAAACTCCATTGACGCCAATCCGAAATTTGTTACGACGGCGCCCACACCTATGAAATCCATCTTCTCATTCATCACGCTCCTGGCGCTCTGCGCATCGGCCCTGGCCGGCTCCTCGGACCGCTTCACCGGGCCCGTCATCCTCGACTCGACCAGCAAGACCACGCTCAAAGACGAGGCCAGTGCCCCAGTCCTTTGCCGCCGCCTCTACCTTGGCGCGCCCATCGTGGCGACGACCAACCGGATCGTGGCCTCGGCGAACATGAAGACCACGGCGTATACCATCGCCGCGCAGCCCGATGTCGCCCGCAACATCACGGTCACCCAGACCGCGGTGGGTTCCACCGACGTCGGTGTTCCGTTCATCGTGACCGGCACGGATATCAAGGGCAATCCCATCACCGAAAGCATTACGTCCGTGGCAGGCTCCACAGTCGCCGGCGCCCTGGCTTTCAAGACGGTTACCTCAGTCGTCAGCCCGGCCTGGGTTATCAATGCGACTTCCACCTCGACCGCGGATACCGTGGTCGTAGGAGTAGGCAACTTGATCGGCCTCCCGGTGGCTATTGCGGAAAACACGACCGTCGCGCTCACCGCGCTGGGCACCACGGCTGCAGCTTCGAACATCACAGGCTCCTCGACCTCGCCCACAGTTTCCGTGTCCACCGTCGACGCCAGCGGCGGCACCTACAACGGCACGAAGAAGCTCTTCGTCTACATCAGCCGGTAATTTCGGCGCGTCTAGCGCACTCCGCACAATGCGGGTTTCATCAAGCCGCGGTGCTTTCGGGCACCGCGGCTTCGTTTTGCATTCTTCACTTGTCGAACAGCGACTGAACTGCCACAACGCCGATCATGCACACTCACCAGCCGGTCTTCCTGGAAGCCTTCGTGAAGCACTGCTTCGATCAAGGCCTGAAGCTCGAAGATACCGCCGAACTTTTTCACTGCGCCCACGTCAAGGACCTCCTGGCGTCGTCCCCGGACTTCGCCGCCGGTTTCGACCAGGTGCTCAAATCCGCCGGCGTTAGCACCACCGACCAGATGGGTGCCTTCATGCCCAACACCAAAGGCACGATGCTGGGCACTGCCCTGGGCGCCGGGATCGGTGCGCTCAGCGGTAAGTTCAAAGCGCTGGGCCGCGTGCCTGGCATGCTTCGCGCCGGAGTAGGCGCCCTGGCGGGAGGCGCTGCCGGTCACCACATTGCTGCGGGTCAGAACACGCCGCCTAGCATCGACACCCTGGGTGCCTACGTGCCGTCCTGGATGCCCAATGGCGGCGTCCCGACCCCCGGCGGAGCACCAGCACCCCGGCCCTCCGGCGGTAGCAGCAGCATTTTTTCCACGCCTACCGGGATGGAGGCCAGCGGCAGCCCTAGCACAGCGACTTCCCCAATGGGCGGATCGCTGAGCGGAGTACTCCAGTCTTCGCAGACCCAGGTTAAGGCCCTCGACAAGGCGATCGCGGATGCCCAGTCCCAGATGCAGGCCTCGCTGGCCAAGCCGGGCCTCGAGGGATCTCTCGGCGCCCGCCATCTCCGCGCCCAGCTTGCCGCGCTGCAGGCGCAACGCCACCAGGCCCTGAACTCGAGCAACTCGATGCTGGGCCACATGTATGGAGACCAGCGCCGCTCGCTGTCTTCCATTGACGACGCGTTGTCCAAGACCACCGGTGCCATCAGCCAGATGGCGCCACGTGCCGACGCCATGGACGCCTGGTATCGCAACCACCCGAACCAGGGCTTCCTGTCCCGCATGTTCGGTTCGCTCACCGGTGCCGATAACCAGGCCGAGCAGATGCAATCCCGGATGCAAGCCGCCCGGGCCCACGAGGCTCAGTTGCGCCAGCAGCAGCAGGCCATGCAAAAAGCGCTGATCCCGTCGATGTAATATGGGCAATCATAACCCATACCTGACCACGACGGAGATCCGGGAATACATGCAGGATCGCCGCGTCGTCGAAGGCCTGCCTGGCCTGGTCTACGACGAGAAGGATCTCCTGACCGCCATGCGCCGCGGCGCGGCCGCTTACAACGACGAGCCGCCGGTGTTCATCAAGGTCTCGCCCGACGAGATGCCCAACGACAGCAACGCCTGCCTCAATGCCGTCATTGAGCAGCTCTACATCATCGAGCTCGGGCGCCTGACGCGGAACGACATCGAATACACCGCCGGCGACGTCATGACCTCGATCGACCGCCCCCGGATCGGGCACCTGAAAGAGCTGATCAAGTTCCACGGTGAGACCTTCCGCACCGCGGCCCGCCTGATCAAAAACCAGATCAACCTTCAGCGAGGGTTCCGTCACTTCCATTGAACCCTTTCGTCCATATCGCCGTGCGGCCGGCCTACGGCATCCACCGCGCCGTGATTACCTGGCGCCTGCTGACTGGCTTCGAAAACGGCAAGGTCTACGTTTTCCGCGCGCTCAACAACACCACGCGAAACTGGAAGCTGCTGACGGAAACCCCGATCCAGGGGCCGACCTATTTCTCGGACCTGGACTACGCTCGGGAAGATTACGTCGTCGACTACCAGTATCGCCTGCTGCTCATCCACAACGGCAAGGAGTACGACTCCGTCACCGTGCAGGCCTTGGACGAACTCAACGCGCACGAGTACGACTTCGTCCGTCGGGCCATGGACCTGGAGTATGAGAAAATGACCCGCGGGCGCCAGGGGACCAAGGTGCTGCTGTTTACCCCGCTGCGCGAGGGCATCCCAGTTCCCGGCTTCGATCAGACCACCGGGCAGCAGTTCTCCATGCAGCAACCTAACGATCCCAGCCTTGACGGCTTCGGGGAGCGCTTCGTGGGCGGCTTCAACAAGCCCGTAGAGACGTGGATCAAATTTGCCTCCATCGAAGCTTTCGTCGTCGAGGACATGCCCGAGGGAGAGTCCACATCCGCGTCATTTGACGTCCAGGTGCGCATGCTGGCCTTCCCGGCGCCAGGGCGCAGCGATCTGATCATCAACCCCGTGACCGACAACCGCTACGTCGTCGGCGAAAAAATCAAACCCTTCTACTTCGCGGGAAAAATTCCCATCGCCTACATGGGGTCCATTTCCTTGCTGACGCGCAGCGACGCCCGCTACCGTCTGCCACTGCCATGACCATCCTGGACAACCCCATGAGCTTGCCGCTGAGCCCTGTGACGCTCCGGCGCATCTTCCTCCTGCTGATCCGGGAGCACTACTCCAACCCTGAGCAATACGGCGACTACAAGGAGCTGCTCCAGGGCTACAAATACAGCGACACTGAGCCGCAGCGCACCATCGACATTGATCTGATGCACACCTACGACCCGGAAAAGCTGAAGTCGGAACCGTCGATCTACGTCGGCTTCCAACCTTTCGCATTCGCCAAGCGCACGGTGAGTAACTACGCCGGGCACAACGAGGATGAGAGCGTGAAGTACTACACCATGCCCACCTCGGGCATCCTGCTCGTGCGCCACGTCTCCACGTCTGGCGACAACGCCCTGATGCTGGGCGAGCTCACGACGAACCTGCTCTTCGGCCTGCACGAGCTGCTGCTCCGCAAACTGCCCGGTCTCCTGGGCTTCGACATCGCCTCGCTCTCGGATCCCCGGCTGATCTCAAAAGCACCGCAGCGCCAGGTCATGGTGGACCTGGCCTGCAAGATCGATTTCAACTACGCGCTCTCCGTAAACGAAGAGAGCCACCGCCTGAAGAAAATCGTCTTCGTGTACGAGACCGACGACGGAACGACCGTCGAGTAGGCATAATCTGTAATTCTTCCATTGACCACTCCGGCCGGGCATGTTGCAAATCTCGCCCGCGCCACCATTGACAAACGCCACCTAACTTTCACTCTCGCCTCGCAATGATCCTCAACTACGGCCGTCCGCAACTCACCATCGCCAACCGCGTGCAGCAGACCACCGCCACGCTGGCCAACCGTTTCCAGTGCCTGATCGTGGCGCCGCAATACCGGTTGAACCGCTACGGCGTGGACACCCTCGCGGCAGGCGTCGCGTTCTCCGACGACGGTCAGACGCTGGCCTACCGCTACCTGGACACCAACGGCACCGAAGCCGCCCTGCCAGGCACCGACGTCGTGGACCTGGACTTCGCCAAGCTCTACGCCGAGAAGCTGGAAGCCGTGCTGGCTTCCTACTCCACCGGCGCCGCCAACCCGATCAAGCTTTTCTCCCTGGCCGAGCCTTCGGTCCTGAAGATCTCCGGCGCCGCGTTCAAAGGCACCAATCTCGACACCCCGTTCGAATCCCGAGACGTCGCAGTCGGTGACATCGTCTACGTCAACGACGGCGTCAGCGGCCAGCGCAAGCGCAAGGTTGTTGGCTTCCGAGGTGTCGCGATCGCCGCCAGCTACGGCGCCAACGCCGACAAGGATGACACCAACGCCGGCAACTCGACCTACAACCCGGTTACCGCCTCCGTGGACGGCACCGGTAACCAGGTGACCGACGCCGCGCCTTCCGGCATGACCATTGCGGTCACCAACGCCGCCAGCTTCAACGGCCTGACCCGGGGTTCCCGCTTCGGCACCAAGTATGGCGAGCAGTTCACGCTGACTGTCGCCGTCGGAGGCGCCCCTGGCACCGCCACGGTGAATATCCGCTCGACTTCCGGACTGTGGGCCGCCAGCGGCGTCGCCACGACCGCCGACCCCGGCACCACCCAACTCGAGACCGCCACTGTCGCCAGCGGCGCCACGGGCACCGCCAACGTCGTCGTCACCGTCACCGGGGCTGGCATCGCTGGTTCCCCGCTCGTCACCAACGTGGCAGTGGCCAGCGGCGACACCGCCGCCCAGGTGGCGACCAAGATCCGGGCCGCCCTCGGCGGAGTCGGAGCCATCACTTCGGTCTACACCGTGGGCGGCACCGGGGTCTCGGTCACGTTGACCCGCATCGCGGCGGCAACCAATGACGGCACGCTGAATATCGGCATCAACGGCACCACGAACACCACGGGTGTCACGGACGCCCCGACTTCGGCCAACACCCGCGCTGGTGTCGCCGTCGACCCCGACATCTACAACATCGCCTCGGCCGAGCTCGCCGGGACCGGTGCCCAGATCGACTGCAACGGCACCCCGCTCTCCAGCGGCGATGTCTTCCAGTACGAGGTCTACGGCGCCTACACCCGGCTGGGCAACACCCAGCTCGACGTCTCCGATGCCGGCAGCGGCTACACCGGCGCCAAGGACACCACCTACCTGGTGGAAGTCACGACCGGCACGACCGGTGGCTCCTTCACCGGCGGCACGCTCCGCATCACCGACACCGCTGGCTACGACGAGCCGCAGGACATCAATGTCACGGACAACACCTACTTCAACGTGGGCTCCCACGGCCTGCGCATGCGCCTGCCCTACTCCGCCATGGCTGCGCAGAACGGCCTCCGGAAGGGCGACGTCTACTTCGTCTTCGCGAAGGCCGCCAGTGCCTCGACGACCAGCTTCGACAAGCTCGTGCTCGACGGCCCGGCCTCGGACACCACGCTCTTCACTGACATCACGACCGCGCTGACCGTGGAATTCCGCCTGGCCTTCACCGGTCAGATCGCGAAAGACGCCTCGGCCGACGAAGACGCTTGGGACGCCACCACCGGTGGTATCGTTGTTGGCTCCGGGCTGTCGCTCCTCGTGGATGCCCGCAGTGACGGCAACAAGTGGTGCCCGTTCGCAGACACCGTTGGCAAGCTCTTTCCGAGCTTCCGCTCGCTAGTGCCGCCGGTCTTCCAGGAAGACGTCCTGGTGCTCACCGCCTCCGACATTGACGGCGGCGCCGTTGGCCCCGTCGACTTGGACAACGATGCCGGGTTCGCCTGCAGCGCTGCCATTGGCGGCTCCCAGGGCCGCCCGATCGGCTTCCTCCGGGTCGCTGGCATCACCGCCACCGACTTCTCCAACGCCTTGAAGAAGGTCGAGGCCACGGACGCCTGGTATTCCCTCGGCATCATGACCGAGGACGACGCTGTCATGACGGCCGCCAAGAACCACGCGGCCGCGATGTCCCAGCCCGACGTCAAGAACTTCCGCAAGATCTACGTCGGCACCGACAGCCCCGGGTCCTACAACGTGGTCAAGGCAACCTCGGACTCGACCTTGGTCACCGCCACGGTCTCGCAGTTCAACTCCGAGAACATTCTGGTCACGCTGGTCAACGGCGCTGACGAGATCGACTTCACGTTGCTCGGCCTCGCCGACGGCGATCGCGTGCTGCTCCCCGTGGGTGGCATGGAGTTCGAGCTCCTCAACGTCATCTCGGCCACCGAGCTGGTGCTAAAGTCCGGGCCTGACGCCCCGATCTCGCCCGCGGTTCCTCTCGAGATCTGGAAGGCCGACACCGTCGCCAGCCAGAAGTCGTTCCTGCAGCAGCGTGCCGAAAGCCTCGGCTTCGAGCTGGTCGTGAATGTCTGGTCGGAAAGCCAGAACCGCTTCATCAACGGCGTGCCCACCTTCATCCCGGCGCGCTTCCTGGCGGCCGAAGTGGCAGGCATCCGTTCGGCACTCATGCCGCAGCAGGGCCTGACCCGCACCGAGGTCACCTCGGTCACGGCGTGCCCGGCGATGTACATCAAGTATAGCCAGACCGACCTCGACGACATTGCGAAGTTCGGCAACTTCGTGATCACCCAGAACAGCGTGGGTGGCACGGTGTTCATCCGGCATCAGCTCACCACGGAGACCGACAAGGGCAGCCTCTACTACGAGGACAACGCCCACGCGATCATCCACTACATCGATTTCCGGACCAAGGACATCTGCGACCCGTTTATCGGCAAGAAGAACGCGATTGCCTCGGTTGTGGCCAAAGTCCAACGCCAGCTCGACGCGATGCTCCGGGAGAACTCCCTGAGCGACGTCAAGCAGCTCTCGGATGACACCGACAACTCCGACGACCTCGGGCCGATGCTGGTGGGTTACCGGAACCTTCTGGTGATCATCGATCCCGTGCTCAAAGACCGTTTCCAGGTCTCGGGCATCCTTACCATCCCGCTGCCGCTCAACAACATCGACGTGGTGTGGACGTCTGAAGTCACCCTGTAAGCATTCGTTGCTCATCTAAACTCTCATGCCTGACTTTTTCGGTTACCAGCGTCAGATCAAACCCAACGGGCAAATTGTCTCGTCGGAATTCGCGAACATCGCCATCGGCAGTGGATCCAATATCCCGCTGGTACAGCAGGTCACTGCGCAGTACCAGCAGGCCGTGAATGCGAAGTTCGAATCTGGCTCGCCCACCCTTTACTGGCTGACCGGCCAGCCCATGGGCACCATCGCGTTCTCGCGCCTGATCGGCTCCGAGGGCTTCCTGTCGAGCCTCAAGGGCCTCTCCGGCCAGTGCGGCTCGCTGATCGGTGTCACGCTCTCCCTGGACGGCCAGGGCGGATGCGCGGCTGCCGTGAAGCCTGGCAGCGGCCAGGCCAAGTTCTCCGGCGCCGTTCCCGAGCAGATCCAGATCAGTTGGCAAGCCGGCACCCTTGAGGTGCAGGAAGGTGCCACGATCCGGGTTGGCTCGCTCGACGCAGCGTAATTCGACTTCTAAGACCGTGCCGGCGGCGTCCTGAGATTTATCTTGGGTCGCCGCTGTTGCGCGTCTACAACCCTGCGATGCCTCCCGCCAACCTCGATAAAGAGAAAACGGCCGCCCGCACCCGGCTCAACTTCGGGCAGCTTTATCGCGGGACCGTTTACCAGGTCTCTCCGAACCTGGTCTCGTGCACCGTCAAACTCGAAAATGGCACCATGCTCGAGGACGTGCAGATCGGGCGGGCCATCATGTCCTTCCTCCTCGGCTACCAGCTGCACGGCATGCCCACCCCGGGCACACGCTGCGAAATCTCGTTCGGTGACCCGCCGCTGCTCACCACGCTCATCGACAGCAACCCTGCGGACGGACAGAACACCTCGGATATCTCTCTGCTGACCGGCACCGCCAAACAGCCGACCCGGAAATACAAGACCTTCGCCAACGACACCACCAAGGTGCGCCGCGGTGCCACACCGCCGGCCGATCTCCTCGAGGGAGAGTTCCAGATCTCCAACGCCTTGGGCATGGCGCTGACCATGCTCAACAACCTGGCTCGCCTCTCCGCTGGCCAGCGCGCCAAGATCGAGGTCTCGTTGATCAACGACATGGTCCGGATGGTCTCCGCCACCTTCCGCCACTTCTCCTCAACGGGCGATCAAGAGATCTACGACGACGGGCGCGCCAACGATGCGCACCACGCCACCAGCTATGAGCACGAGCGCCTGGGGCGCTTGAACGCTGCCGACGAGAAGGTCAAGGTGAAGAAGAACGTCGTCGACTTCTCCTCCGTGGACGCTATCAACGAGACCGGCCGCTGGCGCTATTCCCGGTATCTGGGCTTCCTAGGCGACTTCGTCCACGCTTTCGTCACCGACCCCACCAAGGTGCTGGGCAGCCTCGCTGAAGACGCCTTCCGCAGCGGCAAGGCCAACATCTACATCGGTGGCGACGGCGCCATCCTGGTACAGTCCGTGGCGGAGATCGCCTTCGAGCGGGTGTCCCGTATCCAGGTGCCGATTCCCTTGAAGCGGCACGAGGATCCCAAAGGCGTGCTGCGCGCCGAGTTCGACAAGCTGGAGAAGTCATATCTCAAGCAGTGGGACCTCGGCAAAGACCCAACAAAGATGTGCCAGGTGCTCTACCAGCTCCGAGAGCAGGCGCGCTATCTCTCGAATTTCCAGTCCCTGGCCCGCTTCCACCAGTTGGCGGACAAAGGCGAGTGGAAGGTGCCCATGGAGACCGACACCCCGGAGCCCAGCTGGGCGAACAAGGAACAAGACCGCGAGGAAGCCAACCAGGGACTGACGTTGTTCAAGGACACCTACTCCACGATCCGGCAGTTCCGTGACGGCTCCATCCTGGCGCTGAACGGCTACGGCACGGCAGCAGCGCTGGCTGGCTACGATGCCCAGATCTCGGCCCCGCGGCACCTGTTCCTCGAGAGTGGCGGCGACGTCCGGATCACGGCCGGGCAGAACGTGCTGATCACGGCGCGCCGTAATATCGAGATCGTATCGATTGTCGGAGGCCTGCGCCTGAAAGCGCGTGCCTGGCTGCAGGGTCTGGTGGAGCGCGGCTCCGTGTATCTCAAGTCGGACGCCTTCGACCCCACTGTCAAAGACCCGCCCGACGACAAGACTTTCGATGACGACCCCGACCCGATCGTACTTGAGCACGCTGTGCTCATCGAAGCCACGAAGGGCCGCACCGCGGTCCTGGGAAGCACGCGGGCGACTCTGGCTGCGACTGGGTATGCCGACACCGATGACCACGGCATCGTAGAGATGCGCTCGCAATTTGGCACCGCCCAGGTGCTCTCCGGCAAGGACGTCGAACTCCGCGCGCGCACCGGGCTGCTGAAGTTTTACGCTGCCAAGGATTTCATTGTCGTCGCCACCCGTGCGCTGTGGCAGCTCCGGGCGCAGTGCTTCGACATCAACGGTAAATTTGCCTGGTTCAAAAACGCGCTCAACGTGAACCAGGTTAAAGCCGAGCGGGTCAGTGCTAAGTCTTCCATCCAAGGTCCGGACCGCGTAGCCCAGGGAATGAACCACATCGACAAGCTGGGCAAGGACGGCAGCGATCCCGAGTATGCCGGGACCGATGACGACACCGGCCTGAGGGACGACTACGCCGGGCAGGACATGACGGTAACAGACGTGTTCGACAAGTCCCACCCCGTTTGGAATTTCGGGCTGCCAGAAGATTACCGCTACCCGGACTGGCCCTTTGAGTCGATGTCCCAGCAGCGGTTGCGCAGCGACGACGATCTCAACGCCGGTTACGGGCTCTGGACCTTCGACTCGCAGAACAAGCTCAAGCACGACGGCCCCTACAACGGCTCCCGCCTCCCGGCCCCAGGCACGGGCGCCTTGCAACAAGAGCATGACGGTGGTCAACTGCTGCACCAGCCGGCGGCCATTTCCGTCAAAGACTTGCAGAAGCAAACCGATCTCAAACCCAAGCCCGTACAATTCCGTTACTACAAAAAGCCCGATGGAGCCTGAAACCCAAAAACAAGCTGATGAAGTCCGCGATTTCCTGACAGCCACGCTGCCGGAATCCGCGCCCGTCCCTATCGAAGTCGACGAACACGTCCTGCGTGCCGCCATCGGCGCTCCCGTGGAAGGCGAGGCTGCGGCAGTGCCCGAGGTCGACCGCATCTCGATCCCGATGGACCCGACCTTTAACGAGAGCCAACCCACGGCCAGCAAGGTCCTGAGCTTCACGATCGAGCTGCCGCATATCGGCAATGTCGAGCCCACGGAGCCCGAAAAGACGATCTTCCTGAAGCAGTTCATGTTCGATGAACCGATCGAATTTTTGGTCACGCTTCCCACCGGGGTCGAGGTGACGCTGCGCACCCGGACGGAGTTCCAGTCCCAAGTCATCTTCGAGGCCCTCGAGCAGCTGAAGGAGGCCAAGGCAATCACTGACCCCTCCATCGGCTTCACGATGCTCCAGCAGCTTTGCGCTACTTTCCAGGTGGTGTCGGTGCAAAGCCGGCCGTTCCCGCAGCTCAAGCAGGAAGAAGGCTGGTCGGTGAAGGAAACCGCGGCCGCGGCCGTTAAGCACATCCGCACGCACTTTGCCCCCATGGGCAGCGCCAAGTGGACGGCGATCCTGACCTGCCTGCGTATCTTCCAGGCCAAGATCTCGGTTTGCGAGAATCAGCTCGCCAACGAGTCTTTTTGGGTTCCCGCAAGTTAAGGCTGCTGCTCCTAGCATACTTGCGGGGTAGTCAGGACCTGGTCCGCCCAGGTTACCCAAACGGAGTTCGGTCAGGCATTCGGGAGAACTTTATCCTGTCGGCTATCGACCTCGAGGCCACGGCCAAGCACGGGCTGCTGCAAGAGCAGCTCATGATCACCCTGATGGCGCCGGCGCTGAAACCATCGGCGCTGGAGAGTATCGCCGCCCAGGTCCGTGCCATGGTCAACTACTGGCAGCAGCTGCTGCTTATGAACGGCAGTGCCCGGCCACCACGATCGCAGGGCTCCGTTGACGCTCTGGCGAAAGTTTACCAAGCTCTGAAAAAGAGCACCTTTTTCGACATGATCCGCGAGCAACATTTCCGTCTGAACCCAGAAGCACGAAATGCCTGAAGATTTTGACCCCTCTGGGCTGCCCATGCCCGCACCTTACGAGCCGGAATCCTCGCTCCCCGGCGTGCCGCACACCGGTGCCCGGATGCCGACCCAGTCGCAGATGGTCAACGAGATGCTGCAGCGCCAGCACGGCAACAAGCTG
>OUNO010000278.1_pt1 | contig 22924 bp, 24 predicted proteins | sample 1779811 | NCBI WGS metagenome assembly OUNO01 (sample SAMEA3914804, study PRJEB12502) | metagenome | biome: forest; material: soil | place: Canada | collected 2010-06-25 | depth 0.3 m | reverse complement strand
GATCGACCCGCGGACGCTGCGCCCGCTCGACCTCGACACGATCCTCGCGTCGGTCCGCAAGACCAACCGCGCGGTGATCGTCGAGGAGGGCTGGCCGCACGGCGGCGTCGGCGCCAACCTCTCGACCCTGATCACCGAGCAGGCCTTCGACGACCTCGACGCCCCGGTCCAGCGGGTGACCGGCGCCGACGTCCACATGCCGTACTCCAAGCGCCTGGAGCAAGCGGCGATCCCCCACTCCGAGCACGTCGTCAGTGCCGCGCTGGCTACCCTCGAGGGGTCGCTGCAATGACCGACATAGTGATGCCGCGCCTTTCCGACTCGATGGAGGAGGGGACGATCCTGGTCTGGATGAAGAAGGTCGGGGACGAGATCGCGGTTGGCGAAGAGATCGTCGAAATCGAGACGGACAAGGCGAACATGGCTTACGAGTCAGACGTGGCCGGGACGTTGACTGAGATCTTGGCTGACGAGGGGGCTACGTTGCCGATCGGGGAGCCGATTGCGCGGGTCGGAGATACCTCGGACACGCCCGCGCAGGAGCAGGGGGAGACTCCTGCGGGCGAGGACGTGGCTTCGTTCTCGGAGTCTCCCCCTGCTCCCCCACAGGCGAGCTCCGGCAACCCCGAGGGGGCCGGAGCGGCGCCGATCGGGCAGGTGACGGGAGCTGAAAAGCCGGCTGACGGCGAGCGGGTGAAGGCTTCGCCGGTGGCCAAGAGGCTTGCGAAGGAACAGGGGATTGATTTGTCGACGATTCAGGGTTCCGGGCCTGCTGGGCGGATCGTTAAGAAGGATGTGAAGGCTGCGGCGAGCTCGGCGGGGGAGGTGACTGCTGAGGTGCCGGCGGCTGAGCCTGCTCCGGAGGCGGCTCCTGCTTCGGTTGCTGCTCCAGCCCCCGGGAGCGCCGAGACCGCCAAGGGACAGGTCACGATCGAGGAGCTCTCGAAGCTGCAGCAGGTCGTTTCGCGCAGGATGTCGGAGTCGAAGGCTACGGCGCCTCACTTCTATCTCCAGGCCGAGATCGATATGACCAGGGCGGTTGAGGCTCGGAAGGCGATCAAGGGGGCGGCCCGGGAGGGCGATGTCGTTCCGTCTTTCAACGACATGGTCGTCAAGGCTTGCGCGATCGCGCTGGGGGAGTTTCCGAAAGCGAACGGGGCCTATCGGGACGGGAAGTTCGAGTTGTACTCGCGGATCAACGTCGGGGTTGCGGTTGCCGCCGAGGGCGCGCTTGTCGTGCCCACCGTCTTCGACGCCGACAAGAAGGGGCTGCGACAGATCGCGGCCGACACCCGCGCCGTCGCCGCCAAGGTGCGCGACGGCTCGGTCACCCCGCCGGAGCTTTCGGGCGGGACCTTCACCGTCTCCAACCTGGGGATGTTCGGGATCGACAACTTCAGCGCCGTGATCAACTCGCCGCAGGCGGCGATCCTCGCCGTCGGAGCGATCGTCGAGAAGCCGGCGGTCCGCGGCGGCGAGATCGTCCCGGCCCAGCTGATGAACGTCACCCTCGCCTGCGACCACCGCATCCTCTACGGCGCCGAGGGCGCCGAGTTCCTCGCCCGCGTGCGGGCGCTGCTCGAAGAGCCGGTCTCGCTCGCTCTCTGAGCCCAAAACGAGCCGGTACGTGACCGGTTTTTAAAAACGTTTGTGTAGTCGCGACTTGTCTGAGAGGTTAGGGGCATGTTCGCGCACATCGCTGGCATTCCGGTCGAGGAGACGGCTCTGAGCCTCGCCCCGATCGCGCTCGCGACCGGCGGCATCGCCGGCGTCAAGCTGCGCGAGCGGGCGGGCCGGCGGCGTCCGCGGCGGCGGCGTGTCCCCGGCACCTCGCGGAGGCCGCGATGAGCCCCGCCTCTACCCCGGCGCCGAACCTGGCTCCCCAGGCCCTGCGTCACCGGCGCAGCGCGCGGCGCCTGACCAGTGGCCAGCTGGCGGACTTTCGAGAGGCGATCGCCGCGGCCCAGGCGATCGGCGACGATCGCGGCTTCCAGTACTGGGCGGGGATTCACGGGCTGCCGCTGCCGATCTCCTGCGTCCACCACCGGGAGCTCTTCCTGCCCTGGCACCGGGCCTACCTCTACCTCTTCGAGAAGGCGCTCCAGGACCGGGTGCCGGGAGTAACCCTGCCCTGGTGGGACTGGACCGTCGAGCACGCCGAGGGAATCCCCAGTGCCTACGCGAAACGCAAAGCGAACGGGCGCAAAAACCCGCTCTTCGACTCGCCGATCCAGCCCTCCGGGCGGGAAGCCCCGAGCCAGACCCGGACCACGCGGGCGCCCGGTCCGCCCGGCGCCCTCCCCTCCCCCGCGCAAGTCAGCTCGCTCCTCGAAAACCAGGACTTCTTCACCTTCCAGAACCAGCTGGAGAACATCCACGACGGCGTCCACGGCTGGACCGGGGGAACGATGGGCAGCATCGCCACGGCCGCCTACGACCCGCTCTTCTGGGCCCACCACTGCATGATCGACCGCCTCTGGTACCTCTGGCAGTTGCGCCACGGGTCCGGCGTTCCGGCGGCGCTGCGCGGCCGCGCCCTGGCGCCGTTCCCGATGACGGTGCGGGACACCCTCCACGTCACCCAGCTCGGCTACGACTACGCCGCCTCGACGGCGGCGGTGAGCGGACCAGGCCATGGTTGAGCGATTCACCAGCGACGAGCTCGAGCTGCCGCCGGCAGACCGGCCGTTCACGCGGGCGGACCTGCTCTTCTACGGCATCGACCACTCCGGCTCGTCCTTCGAGGCCAAGGTGTTCATGGACCAGCGCGGCGTCGGCGCCGGGGCCGATGCCAAGCACCGCTCCTATGTCGGCTCGTTCTTCATCCTCGGCCACGGCGGCTGCTTCGGCGACATCGGGCACTGCGACGTCCCCAGCGCCCGCGACGCCTTCGACCTCCGCCCCGCCCACCAACTCGAGCCGGCGCTGCGGATCCTCACCGTCACCGACGCGGTCCAGGCTCTGCTCGAGCGCGGCGTCGAGGCGGTCAAGGTGACGGTCGCGGCGGAGACCGAAGGCCGCGGCGGCAACGACGTCCTCGCCTTCGAGCGAATCCGGCTCGCGACCTACGCCTAGGTCAACCGCCCGCCGCGTCCCCGAGGGTCGCGGGAGCAAGCAGTTCAAGGACGCAGGGAGCGCCGTGTGCTCCGCACACAAGCGACCGAGGACGCCGAAATGCGCCGATCCCGTGGCCCTCAGCAGGTCTTCTTGGCGCCCGTAACCGCATTCCAGGCGCTGCCGAGGGAGAAGTCGGCGTCGACGCGGAGGATGCCGGTGTGGGCGGTGCGGGCAACGGTCCAGTTGCCGCCGCGCAGCAGGCAGCCGCTGCCGCGGGAGATCGACCAGTAGGGGGTGAAGTTGACCCGGACCAGGAAACGGCCCGGTTTGGTCACGTCGAGGGCGAAGCCCTGGCGGCCGATCCAGAGAGTCTGGGCGCGGGCGTCGGCGATCGGGGCGACCAGCGGTTTCGGGTTCTTCACTTGGTAGATCCGCCAGTGTTCGGTCTGGTGGCGCAGGGTCAGGTAGGAGGGTTCGCTGAGGATCAGCTTCTGCTCGGCGCTCGAGGAGTAGTCGAGCGGCGCGTCCGGGAGGGCGACGTAGGTGATCGCGTTGCCGCGCAGCCAGGCGCTGTAGGCGCGGTTGGTGAGCTCGCCTTCGTCGTAGAAGATGTCGTCGCGGGTCGTGTCGAGCTGGCGCAACCAGCCGCGGGCGAGCTCGAACTTCGGCGCCAGATAGGCGGACTCCCAGTGGTTGGCGGTCGGCGGCACCTCGATCCGCAAGCCCTCGCCCCCGTGGGCGCGCAGCCAGCGGGCAGGTGGGTCGAAGTAGGCCGAGGAGGTCGAGGGGTCGCCGACCGAGCGGGCGATCTGGGTGACGCTGGCGGTCAGCTGCCAGTAGAGGCTGCCGAGCAGCGTCGCGCCGAGGATGAGGGCGAAGAGCCAGGCCGGCGCGGTCGCCTTCGGCCGCCGCGAGAGCACGACCGCGGCCAGCACCGGGCCGCCGAAGAGGGCGCCGAGGCGGACCGCGTTGCCGCCGAGCGCGTTCGGCATCAGCCAGATCAGGGTCGAGACCAGCAGGTAGCCGAGGATCACGCGGCGTAGCTGGCGCTCCTCGGGCAGGTTGCGGGTGACGAACAGCGCCCCCGCGCACCAGAGCGGGATCGCGACGAAGGAGGAGAAGACGAAGGGGAACTGGCCCGATTCCGGGAAGGCGAGGTTGGGGGCGATGGTCAGCGCCAGCGCCAGGCCCCCCGCGGCGATCGCGACGCGGCTGACGCGGCGGCCGCGTTCCCAGGCCCCGGCCAGGTAGACGCCGGCGAGGAAGACTCCGGCGACGGGGCTGGCGAGGGCACAGCCGGCGGCGGCGAGGATCGTCAACGGGCCGCGGCCGAGCTGGGCGCAGCGCAGCGAGCCGAGGCCGAAGGCGACCCCGAGGGCGAAGGTGAGCTGGCCGTCGGCGAGCAGGGTGACGACCCCGGCGGCGAACCAGAGGGTCGCCCAGCGCGCCTCGACCCCCCAGCGGTCGCGAACCAGGCGGTCGAAGAGGTAGGCGGAGGCGACGACGGAGATGCCGCCGACCAGCTGTGGTCCCAGCACCGACGCCAGCGGCGGGAAGAGCAGGCTGTAGGTGAGGGTGTAGTGGCCGCCATACCAACTGCCGTTCCAGATCGCCAGGCCGGCCTGCTCGAAGAGCTCGGTGCGGAAGACCTGGGCGGCGAGGTCGCCGACCGGCGGGCTCCAGATCAGCATCAGCAACGCCAGCGCCGAACTGAGCGCCACCGCGGGAAGCCATTCGGGTCGGAAAGCCTTGGACTGGACCATCGGGGGCTTCCAAGGATAGGGCGGCGCCCTGCGAGAATTGGGGATATGAGTGGTGAGATCCTCGTCGTGCGCTGCGGTGTCGTGCCCTACGAGGAGGCGCGGCAGCTGCAGAAGCGGCTCGAGGGGGAGCGCCAGCGCGGCGAGATCGGCGACGTCCTGCTGCTGCTCGAGCACCCCGCGGTCTACACCCGCGGCCGCCGCTCGAGCGCGGAGGAGCTGCCGATGGGGGCCCAGTGGTACGAGGCGCAGGGGATCGAAGTGCTCGACACCGACCGCGGCGGGCTCGTCACCTACCACGGGCCGGGGCAGCTGGTCGCCTACCCGATCGTCAGCCTCGCGCCCTACGGCGACGACGTCCACGAGTACGTGCGGGGGCTGGAGCGGGTGATGATCGGCGCGCTCGGCGAGCACGGGGTCGCGGCCCAGATCATCAAGGGGCTGACCGGCGTCTGGACCGAGGGCGAGCCGCCGCCGGGGGGTGGGGCACGGAAGATCGGCTCGATCGGCGTCCACGTCAGCCGCGGCGTCACCACCCACGGCCTGGCGGTCAACGTCAGCAACGACCTGCAGCCCTTCGACTGGATCGTGCCGTGCGGGATCGAGGGCGTGGCGATGACCTCGCTGACCCGCGAGCTGGGCGCCGAGCAGAGCGTCGCGGCCTTCGCCGACACCGTCAGCCGCCACTTCGGGGACGTCTTCGAGCGAATCCCCAAGGCCGCCGAGCCCGGCGATCTGGGCCTGGACCTGCCGGCCGCTAGGCTCAGGGTGAAGTCATGACCGAGACCACCGAGCGCCTCCACGTCACCCGTTCCCGGGCCAAGCCGGGCGGCACCGCGCAGGCCGACGGCGCGGTCGCCTTCAAGCGCACCCGCAAGCCGCCGTGGCTGAAAGTTCCGGCGCCCGGCGGCCCCAACTACCGCCGCCTGAAGGCGACGATCGGCTCCGACAACCTCCACACCGTCTGCGAGGAGGCCAACTGTCCCAACGTCGGCGAGTGCTGGGAGCGCGGCACCGCGACCTTCATGATCCTCGGCGACGTCTGCACCCGGCGCTGCGGCTTCTGCAACGTGCAGACCGGCAAGCCGACCTGGAACGACCCGCTGGAGCCGCTGCGCGTCGCCAACCAGGTGAAAGCGATGGGGCTGCGCCACGCGGTCGTCACCTCGGTCGACCGCGACGACCTGCCCGACTACGGCGCCAGCGCCTTCGTCGGCGTCGTCCGCTCGATCCGGATGCTGGCGCCCGACTGCAAGATCGAGCTCCTCACCCCCGACTTCCGCGGCCAGGAGATGCCGCTGGCGAAGGTGATCCACGAGAAGCCCGACGTCTTCAACCACAACGTCGAGACGGTCCCGCGCCTCTATCCGATTGCCCGTCGCGGCTCCCAGTTCCTGCGCTCGGCCCGGGTGCTGAAGACGGCGAAGGAGATGGGCGGGCCGGACGTGGTCACCAAGTCCGGCCTGATGGTCGGGCTCGGCGAGAGCTTCGAGGAGATGGTCGAGACCTTCGGCCTGCTGCGCGAGCACAGGGTCCAGGTCCTCACCGTCGGCCAGTACCTGCGGCCGACCGAGAACCACCTGCCGGTCGTCCGCTACTGGCACCCCGACGAGTTCGCGGCGCTGGAGAAGGCGGCGTACGACCTGGGTTTCGAGTCGGTCGCGGCGGGGCCTCTGGTGCGGTCGAGCTACCACGCGGATCAGAACCTGCCGGAGGGCAAGCGGGCCGAGAGCTTGATCGCTTAGGGCAGTCATGGCCGAGGTCGATCCGAGCGACCATTCCCAGCTAATGACCAAACTGGCTGGATAGGGCGGTCGGCTCTACAATTTTGCTGACGGGGCCATAGCTCAGTTGGCAGAGCGCGTGCTTTGCAAGCACGATGTCGCCGGTTCGAATCCGGCTGGCTCCACTTTCGGGGCGGCTGAGAAGTCGGGGTCGAGATAGTTATCGGCAGTAGCAACGGTCGCTGGTGACGTCATACACAGCGATCCAATCGATCATCTCCGCGGTGTAGTGCTTGGTCTGACGAACCTTGCCCTTAGTCAGAGAGTGCAACCGGCACCGGATCAGGACGATGCACCCGTTGGATTTCGTGAACTTCACCTGAACCCGATGCAGATTGCCGCTGTAGTCAGCGATCAGGTCGTAGTCGCTGTCCTCACCGAACGGGATGGAAATAGTGCATCCCCTTCGAACCAGATCGGCCGCGACCTTCAACTCCGCTAGATCTCCTTTTTGCTTCAGAGAAGCCACGACCTCCGAGGCTAGGGGTAGCGGGCGCGTGGGAGGCGCGCAGGTCGCGCCAACTTTGAATCGGGTCTGCGACGAAAGTCAGCGGACGACGGCGCGTTTGTATTTCGCCACGGAGAGGGTGGCGAAGACGGCGATGATGCCGAGGGACCAGGCGACGGCTCCCCAGACGTTGTTGCCGGCGGGGGCGCCGAGGAAGAGGGAGCGCATCGCGTCGACGACGATCGTGAAGGGGTTGACTTCAGCGAAGGCCTGCAGGGCGGCGGGCATCGATTCGACCGGGACGAAGGCCGAGGAGACGAAGGTCAGCGGGAAGATGACGATGAAGCCGAGTGACTGGGCGGCCTCCGGTGAGCTCGAGGTGAGGCCGACGAAGGCGAAGACCCAGGAGAAGGCATAGCCGAAGAGCAGCAGCAGGAGGATGCCGGCGACGATGTGGGTCAGCGGCGCGTCGAAGGAGAAGCCGGCTATCGTGCCGACGACCAGCATCACCGCGATCGAGATCGAGTTGGTGGCGATGTCGGAGAGGGTGCGGCCGGCGAGGACGGCGGCGCGCGACATCGGCAACGAGCGGAAGCGGTCGATCAGCCCCTTCTTCAGGTCCTCGGAGAGGCCGAGGGCGGTGACGAAGCCGCCGAAGGACATCGTCTGGACGATGATCCCGGGCATCAGGAAGTCGATGTAGCTGTAGCCGGGGGTCTCGATCGCGCCGCCGAAGACGTAGGCGAAGAGCAGCACGAACATGATCGGCTGGACCGTGAAGGAGAGCAGCAGGTCGGGCGCGCGGGGGATCCGCAGGAGGCTGCGTTTGGCCAGCACCAGGGTGTCGGCGACGGCGTTGCGCAGGCCGCTCATCGCTCCTCCTCCCCGCTCTCGGCCTCGGGCGACTCGGCGGCGTGGCCGGTGAGGGTGAGGAAGACGTCGTCGAGGGTCGGGCGGCGCATCGCCACGTCGTCGATCCCGATCCCGGCCTCGTTGAGGCGGCGGACCGCCTCGGCGATCGTCCCCTTGCGCTGGCGGACCGGCATCCGCAGGACGCCGTCGGCCGGGGCCGGGCGCTCGGCGGCGATCGGCTCCAGCGCCGCGATCGCCCGCTCGATCTCGCCGGTGTCCTCGAGCGTGACGTCGAGCCACTCGCCGCCGACCTGGTCCTTGAGCTCGTCGGAGCTGCCCTCGGCGATCACCTTGCCGTGGTCGATGACCGAGATCCGGTCGGCCAGGCGGTCGGCCTCGTCGAGGTACTGGGTGGTGAGCAGGACGGTGGTGCCGTCGGCGACGCGGCCTTCGATCGTCTCCCAGAGGGCGAGCCGGCTGCGCGGGTCCAGGCCGGTGGTCGGCTCGTCGAGGAAGAGGACCGGCGGGCGGGCGACCAGCGCCGCGGCGAGGTCGAGGCGGCGGCGCATCCCGCCCGAGTAGGTGCGGACGAGGCGGTCGGCGGCGTCGCTGAGGTCGAAGCGCTCCAGTAGCTCGGCGGCGCGGGCGCGCGGCTCGCCCTTGGGCAGGTGGTAGAGGCGGCCGACCATCTCCAGGTTCTCGGCCCCGGTGAGGTTCTCGTCGACCGCGGCGTACTGGCCGGCGAGGCCGATCTTGGTGCGCAGCGCCGGTGCCTCGCGGGCGACGTCGAGGCCGGCGACGCGGGCGCTGCCGCCGTCGAGCGGCAGCAACGTGGTGAGGATCCGGACCGCGGTCGTCTTGCCGGCGCCGTTGGGCCCGAGCAGGCCGAGCACGGTGCCGGCGGGGACGCGGAGGTCGATTCCCGCGAGCGCACGCACCTTCCCGTAGGACTTCGTCAGCCCTTCGGCCTCGATTGCAACGTCGCCTGCCACGCACGGCACGCTACCGAATACCCGGTAGCGGCTCGGTCAGTCGTCGAAGTCGAAGTCCTTCGGAGGCTTCTGCTCGAACCAGAGGTCGTCGTCCTCGGGCGCGTCCTCGAGGAAGTCCGGCGTGTCCTCGAGCACGTCCTCGCGCTTGGCGGCGGGCGGCACGGGCTCATCGTCGTCCTCGTCGTCGTCGTCGCTGCGGTCCACGAAGGGAGAGTGCTCCGGCTCGGGGTGGTGCTCCTCCTCCTCGGCCTCGAGCTCCAGCTCCTCCTCGGCGACGGCGTGGTTCTCGACGTTGTAGATCGCGGTCGGTTCCTCGACCGGGGGGAGCGGCGTGTGTTCTTCGGTCGGCGGGCCGGCGGCTTCGGGCTCGGGCTCCGGGGCGGGCTCGGGCGGCGCGGCGGCGGGCGGCGGCTCGGGGGCGAAGACCTCGTGCTCGTCGGTGACCGGGGCCTCGAGCGCCTGGTTGAGCTCGTCGGAGAGGCGCTGCTCGCTGAAGAAGTCGTCCTCTTCGTAGGGCTCGTCGTCCTCGAGCTCGTGGGCGACCTCGGCGTCGGGGCCGGTGTCGACGAGCGGGCCGAGCGGATCGACCGGGGCCAGGCGCGGCTCGGAGAGCTCGGCGTCGACCAGCTGCTCGTCGGAGGGGCTGCGGGGGTCGGCGGCGGCGTCGATCTCCGCCTCGACGTCGAAGAATTCGGTCGGCTGCTCGGCGATCGCGTGGCGCTCCTCGGTCGTGTGACCGGCGTCGATCTCCGGCTCCTCGGCGGGCGGCGGCGTGGACTCGGCCTCGGGGTGCGGGACCGGCATCGTCTGTTCGATCGCCGGCTGCTCCTCCTCGGCGGGCGGCGCGGGCGCGTCGGTGGCGGCCTCGGACGCGGGCGGCGCCTCCTGCAGGTCGGCGATGTTCGGGGCCCGGCGAGCACCCGGCTCCCCCATCGCATCAGCGGCCGCATCGTCGGCCCCGGTGGCCGGCGCCGTCAGGAACTCCGTCGGCGCCTCTGCAAAGGGATCGACATCGTCAGGACGACCCGGCGGCCCAAAGGCCTCGTCCTCCAGCTTTTTGACCTCGGACTCGTCCGCGCCATGGGCACGCTTCAGTTCCAGATGCTCTCGAATTGCGTCGTCGAGGATGCTCATGTCGCCATTCCCTGAATCAGGCTGCCAAAGACTATGCGGTTATCCTTCCTTCTGCGAGGCAATGGGATCAACTTCCCAGCCAAGCACCTCGGGGCTATAGCTCAGCTGGCAGAGCGCCTGGATCGCACCCAGGAGGTCGGCGGTTCGAATCCGCCTAGCTCCATCTCGAAGTACCTGCTGAGTGGCGGTTTTCTCCTCTCCGCACATCGATCGGCTGAGGTGTCTCCGCCAATCGGGTCAAGTTCTGGTCAACCCAGGGGTGAGCGCCTATCTGAAATCCGGACTTGACCAGCTCCCGGTGGCGCGGGTCTACGTCGCCTCTGGGCGTACCTCAGCCCCGATACGCCAACGCGCCGCGGCCCGCTCTCGCGCAGAGGGACGGCGGGCTCCCGAAGGATGCGGCGGGGGAAGAGCTACAACGCCGTCGTCGTCTCCATCGAGCTCAAGCAACTCCGCGAAGGCGCTCTGCGCGAGGAGACTCCGGACCTCGTGGGAGTGGCGAACCTCGTCGAAGAGATGGGTGTAGACGTTGAGCGTCGTGCTCACCTGCGCGTGTCCGAGAATGCGGCTGACCTGAGCGACGTCCAGACGCAGGTCGACGATCAGGTGGCTCGCGAAGGTGTGCCGTAAATCATGGAAGCGCAGGCGAGGCCAGGAACCGTCATCGAGCCCGGCCAGCGCGGCCGCGTTGTTCAACGCCCTGGTCTCGACATTGCGGTGCCCGAACGGAGTCCCGGCGCCGGTGTGGAAGACCCATGCCTCTTCGCCCACCGGAGGCATTTCGCGTCGGTGCTCGCGAAGTCTTGAGACGAGCTGCGGGGCGAGGGGAACATCCCGGTAGGCGGAGGCGGTCTTCGGCGCCACGCGCCTGGGTGGGGTCCCGCGTCGTGCCCGCGACAACTGCGCCCGCACGTGGAGCTCGCCCCTGTCCAGGTCGAAGTCCGACCAGAGGAGCCCGAGCAGCTCGGAGATCCGCAGGCCCGTGTAGAGCGCCGTGGCGATCAGCGTCCGGTACCGCGGCGAGCAGGCGACGAGGAGGCGGACGATCTCGTCGCGGCCGAGCACCCGCTGTCGACGCGGGACGGGGCGCGGGCGCTCGAAGGTCTCCAGTCTCTCGACCGGGTTCTGGGCCATCCAACCGTTGCGGAGTGCGAAGCGGACGATGCTCTGCAGCGTCGCCAGCGCCCCGGCAATCGTCTTCTCCGATTTCCCCGCCGCCCGGAGCCGGGTCATCAGGTCGGCGACGTCCTCGACACCGAGGGTGCGGATCAGGCGTGGGCCGAGCGTCGGCAACAGATGCCTTTCCAGGTGATAGCGGTTGCTCTCGAGCGAGCGTTCACGGCGCTCGCCGGCTTCGACTCGCCGCTCATACCGCTCGATCCACCACCCGGCGACCCGGGCGAAGCGAAGCTCCGGGGTCGCCAGGGGCATGCCCGCACGAGTCGACTCGATGAAGAGCACCCGCTCCGCGCGCGCCTCCTCGATGTCATACCCGACGGTCCGGAACCGCGGCCTGCCGCCAGCCATAAAGCAGACTGCGTACTTCCCGTTCGGCTGTAGGTAGATGCCCTGCTCGATGCGCACGCGGCGTGCCGGGCGACGGTCGTCGTCCATGTCTCCTCCGATCATTGGTTGCAGACAAGACGTATCGCAGCTCGCATGGACCAGCAACAACCTCCGCATGCCTTCATCGCGACTGCACGACGAATCAATCTTGGGTCGGCTGCTGCCCATGCCGATCGCAACGACCTAATCGCCAGTCGTGGCTGCAGTGCGAAGTTCGATGTTGTGCCCGAGGCATCGCCCCGGACCTAGACGACGAAGGCGGCGCTGTAGCGCGCGCGGGTGACGGCGACGTAGAGGCGCTCGGGGGCCTTCAGCCTGGTCGGGTCCCGGTGGGCCAGGTATTCCCGCATCGGCTTGGTGGGAAAGATCAACACACGGTCCCAGGTGCTGCCCTTGGCGAGACCGATGTTGATCGCGGCGTGACCGAACGTCCTGCTCTTCTTGTTGTGGCGTAGGACCAGGGGCCGGTAGCGCTCGATGTAACCGGCCACCTCGCCCTCGGTGATCTCAAAGATCCCGTCATGGCCGGTGAGGATGTTCTCGACCGACTGCATCGCCTCCATCTGCGGGAAGAGCCCGCTGGCGAAGTCGCAGAGATGCTGGTTACAGCGATAGCTGTCCGCGCGGGTCTCGACCTCACAGACGGCTGTCCGCTCAGCGATCCACTCGGCGATCTCCGAGCCACGGTATTGCTTGTTCTTCGACCGGCGGTTGGTGAAGAGGATGTGCTGTCGCGGGTCGCCGACGACGGTGACACCGATCCGGGAGTCGAAGAGCAGGTCGAGGAACTCGAGGTCCCAACCGACCAGATCCTGGACCTCGTCGATGTAGATGTGGTCGTAGATCGCCTCCAGCCGTCGGATTACCTCGCCACCGGAGTCCTCATTGGCGCGGCAGGCGAGATCGGATAGGACATCCCCGTAAACGTTGCGGGCTCCGTCGAGGTAGTAGCGGCGACTGCCGCGCGTGGCATACAGGGGCGTGCCACGATCGAAGTCGACGCCCTGGATCAGTCCAGGCTCGCCGAAGACGGCGCCCTGGTAGGGGTTCGCCCCTTCGCGCAGGAGCAAGGTCATCCAGGGCATCACCTCGATGTTCGCCGGGATGACACCGTCCCCGGAGCCGAGTCGGCGCGCGATGCGTCGGAGGTTGTCGTTGGTGTAGGTGGTGACGAGGACGCGGCGGTCGGGATCCGACACGGCGCCGTCGACGACCATCTGCGTCTTGCGGGCGCCTGCCGCGGCGATGATGGCCTTATTTGGCGACGGCATCGGCGAGATAGCCGGGGAGCTTGCACCCGCTCTCGGACTCGAAGATCGCCAGCGCGCAGACCGTCTTGTTGGCTTCCATGTAGGCGCACAGCCCGTCGCCGTCGGCATGGTCGGTCCCGAACAGACCGTTCAGGGTCGCGAGCTCGTTCGCCGAGACGATCTGGGGCTCGAGGGTCCGGCCATCGTCGAGCTCTCCGACGTTGACCGATGCCGCTCCCAGAGCCTGGTACTTGTCCCGCAACTCCTGTGGATTCTTCCCGTCGTTGTCGGTGACGACTACGGTCGGGATGCCGAGTGGCCTGGTGAGGCTGAGGAATCGCTCGAAAGAGAGGCCGCAGGTGAGGACCGCGACCCCGTCCTCGCTCGGCAGGCAGCCGTGGGCGTCGAGGTAGGCGCGTTGGACGACCAGCTCGTCGGAGGGGCCCTCGACCAGGATCACACGCCTGGCCAACACCGCGCGCAGGGTTTCGTAGCCCGGCAGCTTCTTGAAGTATTCGAGGGTCTCGGTTGGCAGCCCGTCGATAGGCAGCCCCACCTTGTGGCCGATCAGGATCAGGCGATCGAGGCCGAGCTTGTTCAGGACGAAGGAGCTGTGCGTGGTCGACACCACCTGCATGTCCTCACAGCGCTCGGCGATCTTCTTGATAAGGACGCCCAGCGAGGTCGGGGATTGATGGTTCTCGGGCTCCTCGATCAGGATCACGTGACAGTGATCGGCGCTCTGTTGAAGCGCCAGCAGGATCTTCAACGCAGCCTGGTTACCGCTGCCGATGTACTGGAAGGGAAGGTCATCGAGATGGGGGACGAGATTGCTCTCCCAGGACGCCTTCTGGGACACGTCCACGGAGAGGGAGAGCTCCTTGTCGGTGAGGTCGTCCTGGGATTCGCTGAGCCTGGTGTTGATTGCCTGGATCGCATCGTCGTCGGCGAAGGTCTCACGCAGCATGCGATAGGCGCGGGCGAGCTCCGCCCGCTCGGGCGGGTCGAGCTGCTGGTTGATGATCTGCTCGACGTAGCGGTCGGCGCCGCTCTGCAGACGGATCGATGAAGCGTCGATGTAGGAGAGCGAGATCGGGACGCTGCGGGCGGTGACGGCGTTGCCGGCGAAGCTGCGCCACTCGAGGCGGTAGTACTCGGTCGGGACGAGGCGGATCTCCTCCGGCTTCTCGAGGAGGCGACGGTACTCCTCGGAGAAGTCCTGGGAGAAGCACATCTTCACCCGCAGCCCACACGCGTTCTCCATCGCCGTGTTGTTGGTGCCTTTGAGAAACGCCGTCTCCTCGCGCTCCTCGAGGTAGAGATCTATGACGATCTCCGGCGGCGGCTCGTTGCCGCCGCCACGGATGCTGTCGAGGTAGCGTTTGGCAGCCGCCTGGCTAACCAGATGCGGGGAGAGGTCGTTGGCGATCAGACGCCCGCGCAGCCGGGAGGTAAGCGCCAGATGGACCGCCTCTAGCACGGTGGTCTTCCCAGAGTCGTTGTCTCCGACGAGGACATTCAGCCCGTCGCGAAAGTCGAGTTTGAATTGCTCGAACACCCGGTAGTTCTCGATGTGGATCTTCTTCAGCATGCAGACACTGACGTGAGATTCGATACTGCAATGGCTCCTGTCCCTACGACCTCTTTCGGGGTCGACTTCTGACCTCGGGGTGCCAGCATCCACGGTTCCAGACGAGCTCGTGCCAAAGGAAAAGCAATCTTGCCGGTATTCCGCGACATTTGCGCATTCTCTTCGCATTGGCGGACGGCGCAGGCGACGCGGGGCTGCTTAGGACTCTGGATTAATGAACTCGACCGTCCTCTTGAGACTGTTGTGGCGACCGGGTGGGATTACGCCGTCGTGCTGAAGGCGACCGACGATGATCCCCGGGGACACGTTCACCTCTTCAGCAAAAGACCTCAACGACCGGGCATCGAGGCGACCTCGATCCAGAAAGGCCTGAAGGGCGTTGCTGGCCACCAGAACATCGCGAGCAAATGCGTTAGCGCGCTGCTCGGCCTGCGGATCGTCGTACTCGGACGGGGGAGCCTCCACGGCATCGACGAAGTCGTGCCTCGGCCTATCGAGGATGTGGCCGATCTCATGCATAAGACTGAACCAGAGGTGATCGTCGGTCTTATGCCTAAGGCTCAGCTGCGCCACGGCTACGCCTCGCGGCAGCCACCGCGCCGCCCCGCTGAGCCGGGTGCCTTCGAACTCCGGCAGCACGATCAGCGCGACACCGACCTCGCGGAGGCTTGAGCGAGCCTGATCCAAGGCGGCTTCAAGCGGAGCCACCCGGCTAAGGCGGGGTAGTTGCGAGGCGACCACCGAGAGGCCTCGGGCATCGACCGGCTCCAGATCCATGTCTTCGGCAAGCAGTTCGCCCCACCTCAACCATGCTGCGCGGGACTGTTCCGACCCTTTGTAGGCAACCGACTTGCGGTACTGCGCCAGCGGCTTACCCCAGCGCCTTTCAAGCGCGTCTGGATTCGCCGTACCGAAAAAAGCCAGAAGCTGGCTGACTTGTTTCTCGGTAGTACCGTTTCTGTCTATAAAGCCATGACGCGCAAGATCCTTGACAGGAAACTGCTTGAGCCAGTCCGCAAGACCCGCAAATGCCGCGAGGCTCTCGCGCTCGGCGAGGTGCCGACGGTACGAACCCTCGAGATTCACCCACAAAGACGCAGGGATTCCAAGCACGAGCTCCAGCTGGAGGGCCGTCTCTGGTGTGACCGTCGCCTTCGCGTGGATGATCTCGTTGATCGTCTTGACGGGACGGCCCATTCGTCGGGCGAGCTCAGATTGACTCATCCCGCGCTCTTCCAACGCCTCGGCCAGTATCTCGCCCGGCGAAACGACCCAGTCGCGCTGTTGTCCCGGAGATCTAACGGCCATGGTAATCGGCCACTTCGATGATCTTCACATGGGTGACTCGACGGGTGTCGAGTCCGCCATCGACCAGCTGCGGCAGCGGTTGATGGTCCGGCTCGACGATCACCCGGTAATTGGCATCCAAGGAGCCGGACCACTGGCCGACCCTGTCCACCTTCAACGGGTGCCACCTACCGGGGGCTTCATGGAGGTCGGCCAGGCATTCGGCCTCCTCGAGGAGCGCGATCCGCCGTTTGAGAATCGGCCAGCGGCTTCCGAACTCTCGCCGACCCTTCTTTTCCTCCGAGCAGATGCGCTCAAGCCGTCGATCGGCCCATGAGACTCGGATGTCGTCCTCCTGGTAGCACAAATGTCTTTAACCCTTGGGGTTATAATAGCGCAATGCAAATTTGATGCAGACACCACTCATACCTCCCGAGCCCTACTCGCCACTCCCCACGACGGTCAGGGGATACGTCCCAGTGCTCCAGGATCATCCGGGGGAGAGGATCGCCCTCTCGAAGGCCTCCGCACGAGCCTGGAGCCGGATGACTCCCCTCGTCGAGGTCGTCGCACGTGCGGGGAAACTGACCGATAACTCGGTCAAGGATCACGTTCGGCGCCTTCACGATGCGGTGGGAGAACATCCGGTCTATCTCGACCTGAAGAAGATCGACCCGTCCGTGCTCCTTGAGACGTCGAAGGGCGAGCGGCCCGTCCTTGAGCTCCTCTTCGCGGCGGCACGGAAGCGAGGGCTCTGTTTCATGCCGGTGGCATGGACGAACAGTGGAGAGGAACATCTCCGTCTAGTTGCGGACGCCGTTGGTGGCGACTGTCAGGGAGCGGCGCTCCGCCATCGACTCACCGGTGTCAGCTACGGCGAGACCATCGAGGGCCTCCTCCGTCGTCGAGTGGATGAGCTTGCGGCCAATCCAGAGCAGATCGACTTGCTCCTGGACCTCGAGTACCTAGATCCGGACTCGGATCCTTCTGTCACCTGGGTCTCGGGCCTGCTCGAGAGAATCGCTGGGATCGGAAGGTGGCGAAGCATCGTGCTGATCGGGACCAGCATTCCGTCTAGCTTTGGCAACGGGCTGGTTCCGGAGCGCACGACGAAGGAGCTCGCACGTCGCGAGTGGAGCCTTTGGAAAAGCGTTGCGGGAGCAGCCTCGGTGCCCCTCGCGTATGGGGACTATGCAGTACAGAACCCGGTGCCTCCGGAGAAACCGCCGCCGATCGGGCCCTGGGCGAACATCCGCTACACGCTCGTCGACAACCTTCTCGTCGCTCGTGGGAGGGACACCCGGACGCACGGAACCGAGCAGTACAAGGAGTTAAGTTCGTGGATCTCTTCTCACCACGGGTTCAGGGGCGCGGCGTTCAGCTATGGAGATTCGGAGATCGCGCGATGGGGGTCCTCCGACAATCCGGACGTGGTGATGGTCGAAAGCGAAGTCGACGAGATGGATGAGGCGGACCGTTCGACGAGCAATACCTATTGGCGAGGAGTCGGAACCTCGCACCACATGGAGGTAGTAACCGAGCAGGTCATGCGGGACTTGGTTGCTTAATGGACCAGCGACGGGTCGGAATCCGGGCCGAGCTGGCATCCCGACCCGCCACGGCCGAACGCACGCAGAGCTTCAGACTCGCGGGCTCGGCCTCTCGGAGAAGTCTCCTCCACAGCGCTTGTCGGCTGATGCGCTCGGACGTCTTGATGCCGAGTTCAGCGGCAGCTGCCAGGGCCTCTTGCTTCCAGAGGAGTTTCACGAGGAGTTCGAGATCCACTTCCGGGTTGGCAGTGGGCTGGCGGATCCACTTGAGTGGATCATCATCTTGTTCTCCGGCATCGATAACGCCCCACCAGGACGGTATGCGCTGCATACCGTCCTGTAGGTGAGGGGTCGCCAGGACCGCGACACAACGATCGAACAGCCGGCTGAAAGCGGTGGCCTGACGCGGCAACCTCGCCAGAGAGTCCCGAGGCGACTTGATCTCGAAGGCCCAGAGCTCGCCCGCGACCGCGACCAAGTCTGCTCGCTCATGGGAATCCGGAACCCAGAACTCCTCTACGAGGACAGGTCGCCCACCGGCCGATGCCGCCGCGATCGGAGACAGCCGATCAAGGACGGCCTTCGCGGTGGCTTTCATCGGCAAGCAATCCGGATCCTCGGCGTCACCGCCTGAGAGTACGCGACCTCGTGGCTCTTCAACTGCCCCGAGCGCTCGGCATGGTGGTGCAGGGCTGCCGCCAGAAGGAGCACCAGATGGCCGAGGCGAGGAAGCCGAGGCGCAGCCGCCTGGAGCGTGGCATCTACCTCCAGCCCAACGGCAAGTACGCGGTCTGCTCGCCCGCAACCCCGTGCAGGTCCCGGGGCCATCATAGGGCGACCCCGTACTCGATCGGATCGGTCGGATTGAGCTGCTGGAGGACCTCTTTGTCTACTAGCCAGGCCAGGAGTTTCTCGACCTCGTCAAGCGAGATCCCGCAGGCTCCCGACTCACCATCGAGAAAGCGGCAGCCAGCGTCAGGGTGGAGGCAAGGCTTGCCGTAGAGGGCGAGGAGAACGTTGCGGGCGTCCGCCGGCTTCGCCCGCGCGAGGGCCTCGACCACGGAGCGCTCGCCGTAGGCGGTGCGCAGCTTGCGGATCCGACCGAGCGCCGCGACCAATGGCGTTAGCGCCAAGGCGGTCGGCGGCACCCCGCTCGCGATGACGAAAAGCGCCAGACCGAGAATCGCCTTCAGCTCACCATCACCAAGCCCGCCGAGCCTGACGGTGATCGCGGTCCCAGGGACCTTCCAGGCCAGCTCGCTTAGCGCCTGGCCCGGGATGGCACCCGCGACGATCAGGTCATTGGTGCCGCAGTATTCGACCGCCAGTGCGTAGAGGGCGTCGAACTCTTCGCGAGAACGCTCGCCATCGCCGAGATCGGCCATTCCGAGTGGCTCCAGGAAGGAGTCACGGCTGATGGTCACCTGATCGTCGTTGGTCATTGAGAGTCGAGCGGCAGTGGGCGCTGGAAGGGATAGAGCACGATCGTATGGTCGGCGAAGTCTCTTTGCCAGGCGGCGACCGGTTTGCCCTGGTGAGACGGATGCGAGGGGCTGCGCCAGTTCAGGGTGGTCGCGGCCGCACGATTATCGGACGTCGGACAGATCGGGATCCTCGGGGTGCGGCCAAGATCGCCCCGCCCGTCGATAGGCGGCAGCAGCCGACGCTGAGAGCGAAACTCGGTGTTCGCCCCTTTGTCGTCGAACTCGGCCTCGCGCATCGAGGGTCCGGCGTCGGGATCGGACACACGAGCGATCAGGGGACCGAGGTCGCGGTGCAGATCGTGAAGATCTTGATTGAGCCTTTGGATCTCGGCCGAGATTCCCTCCTCGTCGCGCCGCAGCAGCGCTCGAAGCATCACCATCTGGAGCGTCTGGGGATCGTCGGAGTCGATGCTGGAGCGTTGATCGAGATCGCGCTGGATGGTCGCCTGGAGCTCCTCGATCTCGGCCCAGGAGGCCTCGTTCAGCGCACCGTCAGGGAACAACGATTGCAGCAGACGCCAACCTAATTCCTCGGGGCGCACCGGTCCGCCACCCTCGAACATGATCGAGGCCATCCGATCGAGATCGAAGACCGGCGGCAGCAGGAGATAGGTGGCGAAATTGTTCGCGTCGTCCTCGAGACGCGAAGGGGCGCCCAGGTGACGCTCTACAATCGCGCCGTACAAACCTTCAATTCGCGGGTGGACCCAAGCGACCTGCTCGGCGATCTGGTTCATGTAGACGAGGGGAAAGTGCCGCACGAAATGGGCCAGCTCGTGCGCCAGGACCACGTACTTCAGCTGGGCTGGCAACGAAGCACGCAGCAGGATCGTGACCTCGCACCCATCCTCGGCGACCCAACCGGCCGTCAACATCCCGTAGTGCGGGAACGAGCTCCCGGTGACCTCCCTGACCTGCAGGCCGAAGTTAGATTTCGCCGCACGGCGAAGGGCGCCGTAGGAGGAGGGACCGTGCATCTCGGAAACCACTTCGGCGATCTGGGGGGAAAGAAGCACCCAGGACTCCAGGTCATGGCGAGGAGCGGCGACAAAGTCGATCGCCGGCAGCGGCGTCCGCCTCGGCGAAGGGATCTTCGGCCCTTCGACTTCAAAGCTCCGCCATTCCCAGCGCTGCTCCTCCTGGTCGTTCGGACGGAGCGGATCGGCGTAGAAGATGAACTGCCCGTTCGCGTAGCGGCCGAAGTGCCGGGCTTCGACATCCCGCCAGGCGGCGCGGCTGATCTCCTCGATCCTGCCCAGCGCGCGGATCGCGTCCTGGAACATGAAGTGGATATCGACCACGAGGACCTCGGGAAGGCAAAGGGCGACGAAACGGTCGCCATAGCGGTTGGAAACGCGACCGATAGAGACCGGCAGATCGCGCTCGCGAACCCGGCGGTTCGCGGAGTTGGCGATCTCCTCGAACACGGAGAGGACGAGCGCCCGCAGATCATCGTCGCCTGGTTCCTCGGCAAACCGAAAGCAGATGGCGGAGACAAACGGGGTGTGCGGGTAAACGTCGACGAGCTTGCCGCCGGGATCTCTCGTCTTGCGCTCCAGGATTGCCATCGCTGTCGGCAAACGTACCGTGGGGCGATCGATGCACTTGTACATCGCACCTAGGAGGTCGGTCATCTTGAACCGGCCTCCGCGATTTCGGGAACTTCTCGCCAGGAGTTCCCGACTCGGATCACATCCCCGCATATCTACGCATATTTGGGGCGATGATCGCTGCTCCGTTAGACCTATGAGATTGCAGAAACCCCCTGTAAAAAAGCCTATTTGGTGCAGAAGTGACCCTCGCCCCGCCGCGGATCGCACCCAGGAGGTCGCCGGTTCGAATCCGCCTAGCTCCACTCCCCCCATCAGCGGCCGTGCGACGTTCGCCGCCGTTGGCAAGACATAAGTAAGTGCCTCGGGCACGCTCGAACATTCCCGGGCGTGGCACCGGAGCACAGCCTTCAGCATGGAACCGCTGCCAGAGTTCGTACAAGTAGAGAGTATGAGGGGCAAGACGAGTAGCGACCGGATGGCGATCGAGGCTTCGCTTGCCGATCCCCGGGCCTTCGGGGTGATCTTCGAGCGTCACTTCGGGGCCATTCACGGGTATCTGCGCCGTCGCCTCGATCGGCAGGTGGCCGACGAGCTTGCCTCGCAGACCTTTTTGGTCGCCTTCGATCGCCGTGCCGGGTTCGACGGCCGGCATTCGGACTCCCGACCCTGGCTGTTCGGCATCGCCACCAACCTGCTTCGCAACCAGCGCCGGCGCGAGGTTCGGGAACTGCGGGCGATCGCGGAATTGGTGCCCGACTCCCCCGCCCGGGTCGAAGGGGTCGAGTCGCGGATCGATGCCGAGCGGTTGCGCCCTCGGCTCGCACAGGCCCTCGCCGACCTCTCGGCGGGAGAGGCTGACGTCCTCCTCCTGTCGGTCTGGGCGGAACTGGATCAACCCGAGATAGCGGCGGCGCTGGAAATCCCGCTCGGCACCGTGAAGTCGCGCCTCTCGCGCGCCCGCGAGCACCTGCGGGCCGCGCTGGATCCCGTACGGCCGAACGCCAATTCAACTGCTCCCAGCCCGACGAACCCAGGAGGTAGACGATGGACGACCTGAACCTGATCCGCAGCTTCCGCGCCGAGGACGCCGACGGCGATCCCGGCGCGCGCGCCGCCGCCTGGCTAGCACTCGAGGCGCGATTCGAGCTCGCGTCTTCGGCTGCGTCCGCGCGCCCCGCCCGACCGCCGCGTCGCGGACTTCTGGCGCTCGCCGGCGCCGCGACCCTTGCCGCCGTCGTCGCCGGCTTCCTCGTCCTCAGCTCCGGCCCCGCAGCCGAGCCGGCCGCCGCCGAAGTCCTCCACGCGACCGCCACCATCGCGGCGGACAGTCCGGCCGTGGTGCCCGGGCCGGGCGAGTTCCTCTACACGAAGACCAGCGCCCTCGAATTCGAGGGCTGGACTCGCGGCCGGGGGCCGAGCTACGGCGCGACGACGGCGCTCTCGGGCGCCTTGGCGGCGCTCGTCCCGACCGAGCGGGAGTTCTGGATCTCGCCGGGGGGCGCCGGCCGCTCACGCGAAGTCCTCGGCACCCCGCAGTTCCTCTCAAGCGCCGAGCAGAGCCGCTGGGAAGAAGCCGGGGCGCCGCTCCCGAGCCCCTTCGAACCCAGCAGCCGGCCCCCCCACGTCGGCGTCGGCGCCCGCGTTCTCGAGTCGCGCCGCGGCGTGCTGGACATCGAGCTCCCGCCCCAAGAGGGCATCGGTCCCAACTTTGGCTTCCCCGGCCTGGCGGACCTGCCGACCGAACCGGAAGCGCTGCGCCTCGCCGTCCAGAACCGTGAGCCCGGCGCGATCGTCAACGAACACGGCGGCAAGCCCGCGGCGGAGCCGCTCGACAGCGAAGAGACGGCCGGCGAACTCTGGAGCATCCTCAGCCAACCGAATGCCACCCCGCCGCTCCGTGCCGCTGCCTTCGACGCGATCGCCGAACTGCCGGGGATCGAGCTCGACCCCAACGCGACCGATCTCGTCGGGCGCAGCGGCAACGCGATCATCCAAACCGACAAGCACGGCCTCCGCGACGAATACCTCTTCGACCCCGAGACCTCGACTGTGCTCGGCCTGCGCACCGTGCTCGTCGACCCACAGCGGGCGCCGATGTGGGAGCAGATCCCGGCAGGCACCGTCCTCCGCGACGTCGCCTACCTGCGGTCCGAAGTGGTCGACTCGATGTGATGCCCCGGTAGACCGGCTCAATGCACTCGGCGCAACTGGGCCCTGAGTCAGTTCCCCTTGATGATCTGCTCGACGTGGGATTCGCTGAGGCCGATCAGCGCGCCAATGTCGGCAAGGGAGGCACCCTGCCGGTGGGCTTTTGCGAGCGCTTTCTGGCGCCTGACGCGAGCCCTTCCGACCTCGCGGTCATAGCCGCGCTGGGCATCCTTGATGGCCTTGTCGCGGGCATCCACGGCCTCAGCATAAGAGCAGTTGCCTCTCCCAACTCTCAGCCCGCCAAGATTCGATGTCGAGAAGCCGTGACCGGCTCCGCTCACCAAGTGAAGGCCGCGAACGGCGCGGCCACCGACGCTAGGAGACCATCATGCCGAAGTATCTGCTCCTCAAGCACTACAGCGGCGGCCCCGAGCCGCACCATCCCTTCCCGCCGATGGACCAGTGGGC
>OUNO010000557.1_pt1 | contig 22931 bp, 21 predicted proteins | sample 1779811 | NCBI WGS metagenome assembly OUNO01 (sample SAMEA3914804, study PRJEB12502) | metagenome | biome: forest; material: soil | place: Canada | collected 2010-06-25 | depth 0.3 m | reverse complement strand
TTCGCGAGCTCGATCCCGAGCTGCGTACACGGCTGGGGCGCTCTGCGCGGGAACACGCGCTGGCCCGCTTCGACCGCTCTCGCCTCGGCCCTGAGCTCCTCCGAGTCTACGCACCCTAGTGCGACGCGAACGTGGCGAACGGGCAGGACATCGCCTAACCTGAGCGTCGATGTCGTTCGTGAATCGACCAGTCGCGGAGAAATTGCCGTTCGCAAAGCGAGAAACCTGGCCAGACGTCGGCGCGACGCCGATGTCGGCCGCTAGTCAAGGCAGACGTTTCGAGTTCGTGGACGCGCCGCGCTGGTTCGCCGCCCTGGCCCATTGTGCTTCCGCACGCAGCAGCGCTGTTCAGCTATTCTCACCAGAGCTTGCTAACGCGATTCTACCTCGGGCTTGCGGAATACAGCGGAGCCAGCCTGCAAGCATTCAAGAAGCCCCGCCAGCTCAGCTCGATCTTTAGGACCATGCACGCCGACCCCCGCGTTCCGCATTCGCCGTCCCATCGATCTCTTTCCAAGCGCATCGCGTGGGTCACACCGGACTATCCCCCAGACCGCGGTGGAGTGAGCGATCACTCGAGCGCAATGGTAAACGTGTTGCGCACTGCTGGTCACGACGTATTGATCTGCTCGAGGCCTCATGAGCACGGATTTGGCCGTCTGGACGCGGAGCTCGCAGCGTATCGCCCGGACCTGGTAGTGGTAGCCTACACTCCGCTGGGATACGCACCGCGCAGCGGCGGCGTCGCACCGACCTTCACCCGTTGGAGCGTTGGCCTACGAAGCCGATTGGGCTGCCAAGCGATCTTGCTGGCACACGAGGTGAGCCTGCCCCTGGGCTTTCACTGGGACAAGCGCGAATTCAAACTGGCTACGCTGGCGGCGCTCCAGATGGCGCAGTTCTCGGTCCTTGCCGCGTGCTTCGACTCGGTTCTATTTTCGAATGCGGGTACCCAGCGTGCTTGGGCGCGGCGCTTGAAGCGTTTGGCGAATCGCTTTCACACGCTCCGGATATGCTCGAATATCCCCTATCGCTCCACGGACGCTCCGGATGCGCACCTGGCGGCGAGCGGTCGTCGCGTGCCGATACCGACCGTGCTGTTTTTCGGAACCGGACACCAGTCCGTGCTCTTCGACTACGTTGAAGCGGCGTTCGTCGCACTGCTCGAGATCGAGCCGAGCGCTGGACTCGTCATCGTGGGGATGAGCCCGGAAAAGCTTCGTCAACTTTGCCCCTCCCTGGCGGCTTTGGGCGACCGAGTTCGTGCGCTCGGATATGTCCCGGCGGAGGAGGTCTCGCTCTGGCTACAAGCGGCGACGTTGGTATTGGCGCCACTCATCGAGGGCGTCAGCGCACGTAAGGGCACCGTGATGGCAGCTCTGCAGCACGGCCGAACCGTCGTTACGACTCGAGGAATCCACACGCTCGAGGATATCGCTTGGAACGAGATCTGTCTCCTCGCACCGCTTGATCGCGAAGCGTTCGCCGCGTTGACCCTCACTGCATTCCGCGATCTTGAACTACGAGCCAAGGTTGGACGGGCGGCGCGTGACGAATACGAAGCGCACGCTTCGGCGTCGGTGACGGCCTCGATGATCTTGGCCTACGCGGATCAACATGGTGCTTAGACACCGCATTCATCCGTTTGCATCTCGATGTAGCGTGCGCGGCGCCCCTGACGTTGCGCCACGTGGGCGACGACGTTCAATACCCACTTGCTGTCGCAATTGCTGTCAACCCTTGGGCGTAACGACCAGCTTTCGAAGTCGCTGCTGCAGCCGCTCGTATTCGGCAACGCTCACGGTGCGCACCTGACGCCGTCGTGCACGAAGCCAGGAGCGACCGCAAGCTTCCGGTTTAAACTCGACAATCTTCGTTACCATCCCCCCGCCTCCGCGACGAATACGACCGACGCACCTCCTTCCAGTGTAAAGGCATTCACGTGGGATCACCTATCTTCACGTATGACACCCGGCGGAATCCGCCGGGATTCGCTGCTTCAAACTGGTCGGCACTCTAGAGGCGGCTACTTCAGCAGAGGCAATACAGCGGCGGTAAATACCGGTGCTAGCAACCCGTGTCCGACCGACGTCGGGTGGATCCCGTCCGCGTAGTTCGTCGTGTTTGTACTGTCCGCCATCGCGGTAGCGGTATCCTGATCGACAATCGCGTCAAACCTCTTTCCCACGTTTGCTCGTAGACTCGAGTTCCATCGCGCGCGGCCATGGTTGAACTCATCCTGAGTTGTATTGCCCAATCCCTGGGACCGATCGAGAATAGTGGCAATCGCGACCTTCGCGCCGCGCGCACGAGCGTCGGCAGCTGTCCCGTAGAGTATCTCCAACCGGCCATCGACGTTGTCGTCTGACGGATCACTCACCAGCTCGTTCGTTCCCACCGACAAGATGACGACGCTATGCGCACGCGCCGTAGACAGGTGGTCGGCAACGGTCCTGTATTGCCCGGAAAATGGCCCGCTTATTGGGATGACCCCTGACCCGGGGATCCCGGTGTTCATCACCTGCACGTCCGGGTATGTAGAGCGCAGCGCGTCTGTCATGCGGTTGGTCCACATGAGCGGAACAGACGTGTCCCAGCCAGAAACGATAGAGTCCCCCATGCATCCTACGAACCGGCGCGTGACCGGGAAGGCTTCTGCGACTCCGCGCGACTTCATCCAGCTCACCAGCGTTAGACGGTCGGCGTCGGACAGAGCCGACCCAATCACGGCTACCTGGCCCACCAGCGCGTTGGCAACGCCGAAGTTGTCGGTGCCCATGGAGATCTGGCCGACGGTTCCGCTGGTGATGGTGGTGTCAGTCAGTGACCCAACTTGGACCGTGCCGTCGAAGTCGAGATAGGCGTCGATTCCTGAAGGCGTGTAGCGCACGACGAGGCACGCCAAACCTCCCGCACCGTCATTCTGATCGATGCTCGGACCGTAGCTTCCGAGCTGCAGACCTGGGTCCCATGTCTGGCTACTGTTGTAGTAGACGCTAATCGAGTTCCCGGTAGACCCGATCCCATACCCTGCTGATCGAATGAGCGCTTGCGCCCCACCCTGCTCTAGTAGGAGCGGCCTGTAGCACATTGCTATCGTCGAGTTGTTAGGCGGGATTGATGAGGCGGGGGCCGGTGCTCGCAACCACTGCCCTCGGTGGGCAGGGAAGTCGGGGCTCAGCGGCGAGAGTGAAATTGTGCCTGCGGCATATCGACTCGGGCGCTCAATGTCAGTCGGAGCCGTCCACGCCCCTGAGAGCGGCGGGGGTTGGCGAATGGATCTTACGCGATCGTCGACGTTCGCGACGACCGCCTGTGCCAAATCGGAGTACGCGGGTTGGAAAGGGTCGAAGCGGAGCAAAGGAGTAATGCCACTAGGAAAATCAGCAGTGAAGACCTTCACGATGACACCTGGCGCGTCACCCATCGTGCCGTCGCTTGAATCCGTTGCCGTTGCGTTAATAGTCTGCGGGCCCGCGTCGTTAGCGGTCGGTGTCCAGGTGAATGTCCCCGTCAGCCCGCTCATGACGGCTGGCCCAAGAACAGTCGTTCCTCTCTTGATGACGACTGTTCCGGGCCGCGTCGTCGCGACGGCGATCAAGACAGCCACCCCTTCGGCTAGGGCCGCGTCCTTGTTCGGGTAAGTGATCGCGCAACCAATAGCGGAGGGATTGGAGGATGAGCCGCCAGCGTTGTTCGACCCGCCGCTCGTTGCGCCCGCGTCGCTCGACCCGCCACTCGTTGCGCCCGCGTCGTTCGAGCCCGCGTCGTTCGAGCCGCCATTCATTGCGCCTGAGCTCGTCACCCCGGCGTTGCCGGAGCCGCCAGTCGTTCCGTCTGCGTTCGCGGTCCCCGCGTTGTTGGAGCCACCGCTTGTTGTGCCGCTGTTCCCCGCCACTGATGGCGAAGTATAATAATAATACGAGTCGCCGGTCCTGCAGCTGGTCGCTGCGCACAGCATCACGCAGACCAAGAACATCGGAGCTGCTCTCATCGTAGATTTTGCTCTTTTCATCGCGTAAAGGTCACTAAGAACGGGGTAGCTCCCCCATCGAACCTTTGCATGCGGACTTCCCGTGCACGGCCGTGACTTCTCGCCACAAGCTTACGCCACTTCGATGAAGGAGATAAGCCAGAATGTTTTCGCGTGCCGCGTAGGAAGCGACGATAGAAACTGCGGAAGCGACCGTGCGACGAGCGAGCCATGCCCTCGAACACTCGCCAGAATGCTGGAAGGCCAAGTCGGCGTTGCCCGCGGTTTGGTCGTAATGTGCGGCATATTTGCCTCGCGTATCGAGGGGAAATTCGACGGGGCCGACGACGAATACTTGAATCTTGCGAATCAACGCCTACGGACCGCCCCGGACGCGCTCGCATCAGCCGCCCGGCCGGTCTGATCGAGCGTCCCGCACTTGCTCGAACGAGCGCAGCACCGAAACGCTATTGCGAATGCCGTCTTGGTTCTTTTCACACGGCGAAAAAATCGAAGGGGCTTTGCCTTGATCGGGTGAGTTCGCCGCCTCACCGCCTTCAGTGTACTGTCCCCGGAAAATGAGCTAATTTTTCTAAATGGGCGAATTTCACCGCACACTTAGCAAGTTTGTTTCTCAGTTTGAGGTTTCGCGCCCCGATAGCGTGTGGCTCAACCTCCACTATCCGCTCTTCAAAGCAGCTTGGCACGCGGATTACGGCAGTGGTTTCAGAAAAGGCATCGCAAAAAGTCTGATGCCCCTTTTTTCCCACTACACCACGCATGTACAGATCGGATTGTTCGATCATCATCGCACTTCAATTCCAATTAGCTTTCAGGCTTCGGATCTATCTTCCTTCCAGGAAATATTTTGGGGAGAAGAGTATGCTGCCCCATTCGATTTTCAATCATGCAGGACATATGTCGATCTGGGAGCCAACACCGGAATGGCCGCTCTCTATTTCTTGACGCGGGCTCCCTTGCAGACACTGCTCCTGGTTGAAGCGAATCCTGCTCTGTCTGAGTCCGTGAGGGCGCTGTTTCGAGGACGAGAGCTAGGTCCTGTCGAAGTGAAAATCGAGAACGCCATAGTCACCGGAAAAAAAAGGGAGGAGTTGGATTTCTACGTGGCCGGCGATCACCGCTTGAGTACCCTTGAGCCTCCGCGGAACGACCTAACCGGCTTCACCAAAATAAAACTGCCTAGCACGCCACTGCGGGATCTCCTTGACAGAAATGACCTGCCGACCGTAGACCTGCTCAAAATGGATATCGAAGGCGGCGAGTTCGAGATACTGGAACAGGATCCCGAAGTCTTTCTGCGTTTTCGCTATGTCTGCGCCGAGATCCACGGCGAACAGCAGTCCCGCGATGCCTTCGCCAATCGGTTGGGCGCATTGAACTTTAAGATTTTGAACCGAATCAGCGGTTCTCACCCGTGTGAGATGCTTTATGCAGAGAGAATCTGAAAACAGAGCCGTGGTGGGCTTGTGCGCGATCGAACGACGCTGCATCTCGTTCGACTCGGGTCGTGCTGGAAGTGGGCATAGCTTCAAGTAGTGATCGAAGTGACTGAGGCCCCAGTAGCAGCACAGTACCGGAGTGACATCGATGGCCTTCGCGCGATCGCAGTAGTCGCCGTTGTCTTATTTCACGCCGACATCGGGGGCTTGAGTGGCGGCTACGTCGGCGTTGACGTCTTCTTCGTGATCTCTGGGTTTCTGATCGCTCGCCTAATCCTCGGGCAAGTGCAGCAGGGCACGTTCAGCCTGGTGAGCTTTTGGGAGCGACGCATCCGGCGGATATTTCCGGCCCTGTTCGTAGTCACCCTCGTCTCTTGTGCACTAGCGTGGCGAGCGCTCCTGCCGGTTGATTTCGTGCGCTTTGGTCATGCCCTACTCGCGCAGTCTATTTTTTCGCAGAACATCCTATTCTGGTCTCAGTCTGGGTATTTCCAATCTCCGGCAGCCACCAATCCGCTGCTCCACACTTGGACTTTAGCGGTCGAAGAGCAATTCTACGTCCTCTTCCCCCTGGCACTTTACCTACTCGAGCGCTTCGCGCCGCGCTGGCTAAGCCGCGGCATACTGCTGGCCGCCGCCGGCTCGTTCCTGCTCAGCGTATCGGCGGTCCACAATCATCCGGGCGCAGCGTTCTTTTGGCTGCCGCCGCGGGCGTGGGAGTTGCTGCTCGGCGTCTGCCTGAACTTCGCACCTACAGCGCCCGTGCGCACTGGCTCGGTCAACGAACGACCGAGTGCACTGGCCGAGGGAGCTGGAATAGTGGGCCTGGCACTGATCGCATACAGCGTGACTTGCTTCAATGCGAACACGCTGTTTCCAGGGCTGGCCGCAGCCGCACCCTGCGGTGGCGCCGCGCTCGTAATCTGGTCGGGGGGGGCATCGAGTACGCTAGTGGCTCGCGCGCTCTCTCGCAGACCACTGGTCGCCATCGGCCTGATCTCTTACTCGCTCTACCTTTGGCACATGCCCGTCTTGGCGTTTTGGCGCAATCTCGTGGTCCGCCAACTTACGTTGCCGGAATCACTCATCGCCATACTGCTGGCGACGGGGCTGGCCTGGGTTTCCTATACTTGGGTCGAAACACCTGTTCGGCGTCGGGTGTTTCCGACGACCCAACGTTTGCTGTTCATCTACGCATTTGCCGGCGTCGGAGTCGTCGTTGGCTTGGGTCTAGCCATTCATTTCGGCGATGGGTTTAGAGGCCGCTTCGCCTCCGTGGATCGCTACCTCGCGGAGACCTACCTTTTGGGGCCTACGCGACCCGACTGCCCGTCGGCGGAACCAGAGCGGTCTCTGCGCGATGCGACGTGTCTCATCGGACGCCAGAAACTGGCGCGGCCGCCCGCCTTCGTCCTCTGGGGTGACAGTCACGCGGACGCGTTGTTGCCCGCATTCGACGAGCTCGCCGATCGCGCCGGGCTTGCAGGCTATTATTCATGGAGCACCGGCTGCCCGCCGATTGTCGGCGTCTATCCAGCGACCCCGCCGAACAATACCTGTCTGCTCGACTCCGCCAAAACCATTGAGCTAATCAGACAAGCTGGGGTCAAGCAAGTAATCCTCGTCAGCCGCTGGAGCGCATACGTGGAGCCTCGCGATCGCACGGGCGTCGAACAGGACGAGGGGGAGCTTTTCTTGGGTGATGCCAATAGCGGACGAGGCAACTCCTCCGCGCAGGCCAAGCAAGTCTTCACGAAGCACCTCAAAACGACGGTCGACTCTTTGCTCGCGGCCGGCGCAAGCGTCTGGATCGTGAAGGACGTTCCTGAGTACGACGTCCTTGTTCCAAAGAAGTTGATCAATGTCGCGCGGCTCGGCGGTGATGTAGCGAAAGTCGGCATGCCGCTCGCCCGACACTTAGCTCGGCAGGGCTTCGTGTCATCCGTGATTGATGCATTGGCAGGGCCGCGAGTGCACGTGATTGACCCCACCCCGTTCCTTTGTGAGCCAGCTGATTTTTGCCGCGTCGAGCACAATGGCTGGTCGCTGTACAAGGATGACGATCATCTGTCGCCTCATGGGGCGCAGCTCATCGAACCAGCGTTCGATGGGCTGTTCGCTGGGCTAGCTAGCGCAGGGTAAGCAGGGGGCCCTTTGTTCACCGCTCACCTAGGAGCGCTGAACGTCACGAACAAGTGGCAGTATGATCGTCAGGGGGTTCGCCGTTTCAACGGGATGGATCGTTGCCGTCAGATCCGTCAGCATGCGCGGCAGGCGCGATATGACGATACGCAGGCTTCGAATTTCCGCCGTCATCTTCGCGCACAATTCTTCCCCGGAGGACTTGGCTTTCGCATACTCGATCATGCCCGCGGGCTGTTCGTCGATGGCGACGGACGATGGGTAGAAGGCGCGAAGTCCGGTAGAATTTCGACACGCGATTTCTCTTACCAGCCGTTCAAAACCGCTCACGTAAAAAGCAGAAAAATAGTCGAAGCGACTTTCCGAGAAGGCGTCCGAGGGCCGAGAGACCAGAGGTGGCGTCGCGAAGTAATAAACATGAGACGGCGTTTTCTCCAATCCCGCCAGCTGAGCCGCTGCGTCTCCGAGCACATCATAGGCGAGGACTTCGGCCTGCCCGCCGTGTTCCCGTATCTCTTCCGCTACAGTATTGGCGTCGAACTTCCCCTGCGCATAGGTGATAAGGACCTTGCCACCGCCCGCAGCGATGATCTTGGCCGTCAGCTCGCCCAGGCCACGCGATCCGCCGACGATCAGGGCGGTTGTCTCCGCAAACTCGTCGGGGGTGATATGGGGCGCGATTTCTTTGAAGGTTGCCTGCCGCACGGGTGGCTGCCGAACAAAGGTATCGAGGCTCGCGGCGATGCCGCCGCCCCACATATCCTGCCGGACAAGGCTGAAGCGGGGATCGACGGCATCCGCCTGAAACGCGACCCATTCATCCGCGTCATCCTCGCAGACATCGAATGTCAGCCCGCCGTAAATGGAATGCAGCCCGGGCATGACCATCCCAACCAGGTAGGAGGAGCCGACCAGCGCCGCCACCCTTCGCGCTCCCAGGTGACGCGCCGCATCCGGGAACATCGACGCCACGGCGGGTTCATCTGGCAAGGATATCTTACCGGAACGACCCACCATGTCATCGATCGAAAGGTTGACTGCCTCCGTCGGCGATAGCAGCGGTGCTCGCTTTGCTTCGGCGGGCATCGAGAGAGCTTTCGGCCGCTGCCCCAACTTCGCAGTGACACTCACGGCGGGCAGTTCGTCCACCAGCACTTGTGCCTGCAACGCGGTTTCATCCTGTTGTGTCACGCGGAGACTGACGACTTCCCCGACATAAATCATCCGGGCAAAGCGCACCTTGATCGAGCTGACCTGCGGCAGTGAAGGAGTGTCGCGGGCGATGATGTCCAGCAGCCACAGCAAGGCATGCACGCCGTGAACGACAGGGGCGCCCGCCTGGGTGCGCCGCGCGGCGATGCCGTCCATGTGCATGGGATTGAAGTCCCCCGACAGTCGGGCAAACTTCAGCTGATCTTCCCTTTCAAAACGGCGCGAGGGCTGCATGGGATCTCCGATTCCGAGCATAGCTAGGGCTGGGCGTGTCGCCGAGAGTCTGGCACATCGCGCTGACTGTCGGTGCCGCTTCACCTCGCGGAATCGAGGGACGCCGCGGCGACGTCCCCGGTCGCGTGAGGTTCGACGTGATCGGGATAAATTGACGGCTCGGTGACACGCCCGCCGACTCCCGGTGCCCGAAGTTCAGCTGCAGTGCGGAGCCCTTCCACGCGCTCGATATTCGTGAACCAATTGCGCTCGGCGAGATGGCACAACACGTCCAGCGCTGGTGCGTGGAACGGCGCGGGATGCCTCGGCGTTATCGGGCGATTGGCTTGCGGAGGAGTTCGAAGAGGGCATCCTCAATCGTGTCCAGGACGACCTCGCCCTTCCAACTAGCAGCCGTTCGGGCTGCGCCCTCCGCTAGCGATTCCCAACGGGTCGGTGAAGCCATGACTCCATGGATGGCGCGGGCGTATGCAGCGGCCGACATTTCGGGAATCAGTATGCCGTCCCTCTCGTGAGTGACGAATTCCGCGGGACCGCCCGAACGATGGCAAACGGCAGGTGTACCGACCGCCATTGCTTCGGCAATCCCACGTCCGTACGGCTCTCCGACTGACGCAGACACCAATAGATGAGCGGCTCGAAGGTGACCAAACACGTCGACGTTCGAAACCTGACCGAGCAAGCGGACGTGTTCGGCTAGCCCCATGGCGGCGAGCTGCGCTTCGATTGCAGCCCGCTCGCTGCCCTCCCCGATCAACGTTCCGGTGACATCCGCGCCGCCGCGCCGAAGCTCGGCAACCACCTCGCAAAATAGCTGAGAGTTCTTACCGCGAACGAGGTTCGCCACGAACACTAAGCGCAGTGGCCCTTGACCGGTCCAGCGAGCTCGCGGTTCGCTCTCACTCGGCGGATCGACCATCACCGGAGTGACGATGACCTTGGCCTTTGGGTAAGCAGCGCGGATCTCGCGAGCGTGGTTTGGCGTTGCACACAGGATCAATCCGGCGGATCGCATCGCCCGGTCCCAGCCGCGTCGAGCGAATGGTTGAACATACTTTCCGATTCTTACGCCGAACCGCGGCGGGGGAAGGCGGTCCGAATCACTCGCAGCGGCGGGCCAACCGCGAAAAAGTGGGCCAATGACCAACGGGCGACCGAGCGTTGGCGGCTTGCCTGGGCAACCTTCGTTGTAAGGGTGCATTCGCCACGTCAGGTCTATCCGATCACGTCGGACTATCTGCTTGAGCCACCGTCCAGCGCGCCACAAATGCTCCCATCCAGCAAGCGAGTCCGCCGGGATGGCGTGTTCGAACGTTCTCACATGCAAGCGCGGGCTGCTGTTACGAATGGCACTGTGCGGCGTGTAAGCGAACACGTTGTGCCCACGCTGCGCCAGCCCATCGAGAATGCTGAAGCAGATGAGACCATCCCCATGTGGCATGTAGTCCGTCAGGCAACCGGAGGCGTAGGAGACGAAAATCCCGAGGGGCGAGCTACTCTCGCTATTAATTGTCATCGATACGGGCGCAGCTCCGCCGACCTGAACGTCCGGGGCGGTATAGATCCAGGGCGCAAATTGGTCAAGCGGCGGCCGAGGTGTCGAGCTCGGCACGACATCGGCCCCTGCGCGCTGATCTGACGTTGACGCGTCTGCAGTCATGGCGACGAAAATGCAAGTTCCTCCTGTAGGGCCATGTCTCGGCTCCGCGCTGCGCGGGGCCGACGCTCGGTGAGCTATAGGCCGACCAAGCGGTCTATTGATTTTGGGCGACTCGTTGCTTCCAACGCGGATTCATTCAACGGCGGCGCTACGAGACGCGAAAACTTTTTGCTAGAAGTTCAGCGGGCGCTGGATAATGGTCGCCAGCCGCGACCAGAATGCGGTTCCAAGCCCGCGCCCAACTCCGAAAAGCCGCCGTCATGAACGCTGATGCAACGGGACACCTGTGCTGCAAAGTGACGCTGGGCGTCCCCAACCCGCCAGCAGCAATTGGTTGGCCGACCCCATGCCACTGGCTCGGTGGAGGAGCGCCTTGAGCGGGCTCGACTACTTCGCACTCGTCAAGGAGGAGCGGCGCCTCCCTCCAGCAAGTTCCCCGGATGCCTTGCGTTTGGCTGTGCTGGGGGATGCTTCAACGCAATCCCTGGTGAAGCTCCTCCGCGTGTTGTTAGTGCGTGTAGGCATCGAGGCCGAAATCTGGGAGGGCTCCTTCGACACCGTCGAAACGGAAGCCTTCAACCCGAGCTCCGATCTGTTTTCCTTCCGTCCGGCGGCGGTAGTGATCGCATCGTCCTTGGGCGCCTACCGTCGCCGCTATTACACAGAAGGCGGCGACCGGTCACAGTTCGCCGAGCAGACCGCCGCGCGGGTGACCCAGGTCTGGGGTGCGCTGCGCGCTCGCGTAACCGGCGCGATCGTGCAAACGAACCTGGTGCTACCCATCGAACGCGTCTACGGCCACTACGATCACAAGTCCCCGACGTCGCTTTACTCCAGCGCGCAACGGTTCAACTCGCTGCTCGCACTGGCTAGCGCGGAACGGGCCGGCACCTTCATCGCGGACGTGGATTATGTGGCCAGCCTCGTCGGCAAGCTGTCCTTCCTCGATGAGCGGGGCTGGACCCTGGCTAAGCAGCCGTGCGCCCTAGAGCACTTGCCCCTCCTGGCAAAGTCCCTGGTCGACATCCTCGTCGCCTCCCTCGGTCGGCAAGTCAAATGCGTCGTGCTCGATCTGGACAACACGCTGTGGGGAGGAGTCATCGGCGACGACGGCTTGGAAGGCATCCGGATCGGTCATCTCGGCGATGGCGAAGCGTTCGAAGACTTCCAGTTATTTCTGCGTGAACTGAACCGACGCGGCATCCTGCTCGCCGTGTGCAGCAAGAACAATCACGAGGTCGCGATTCGCGCGTTTCGCGAACACCCGGAGATGGTGCTCCGTGAGGAGCACATCGCCGCCTTCGTCGCCAACTGGGACGACAAGGCGCAGAACATTCGTTTGATTCGCGAACGCCTCAACATCGGGCTCGATTCTATGGTTTTTCTCGATGACAACCCGTTCGAACGAAACCTCGTTCGCGAACTGCTTCCGGAGGTCATCGTTCCCGAGTTGCCCGAAGACCCGTCCGAGTACGTCCGTGCGATCGCTCGGCTCAACTTATTCGAGACGAGCGTACACTCGGGGTTGGACGCCGACCGCACACAGCTGTACCGCGCCGCGGCGCTCCGTGACGCAGAGAAGAGCCAGTTTGCCTCGCTCGACGAATACCTCGCTGCGCTGCGGATGGTCATCAAGATTTCGCGCTTCGACCGGTTCAAACTGGGGCGCATTGCTCAGCTCTTGCAGCGCAGCAACCAGTTCAACCTGATGACCCGTCGCTTCGGGGAGGCTGACTGTGAACGGATGATGCTGGACACGACCAACTACGAGCCGATCTCAGTCAGTTTGAAAGACAAATTCGGCGATCATGGGCTGATCTCTGTCGTTGTTCTGCGTGTCGAAGATTCGGATTTGGTCATCGACGAGTACGTCATGAGCTGTCGGGTCCTTCAACGTGGTGTCGAGGATCGCACGATGAATCGCGTCTTCGCGATTGCGCGGGAGCGAGGCCTATCGCGAGTCGTCGGAGGCTATCGCCCCACCCCGAAGAACGCGATGGTGGCTGACTTCTATCAACGCTTTGGTTTCTCGATGGCCGGCGAGCCCGGCGAGGCCGGCTCCGCGACTCACTGGACGATGACCGTGGCCGATTACGTGGAACGGCCGACGCACCTCACCGACGCTGAATTGGAAACGACATGACCGAAAATGAAGTTCGAACCAAACTGAACGAAATCTTTCGAGATGTCTTCGACGACGAAAGCATCGAGATTACGCCGGGGATGACGGCTGCCGACGTCGAGGCCTGGGATTCGTTGTCGCACATCAACTTGATCGTTGCCGTGGAGAAGGCCTTCGCCGTGCGCTTTACGACGAGCGAGGTGCAAGCGCTCAAGAACGTGGGCGACTTCCTGGCCTTGATCGGTTCTAAAGTGCGCTGACGATGGCGTTCACGTCACCATTCTTTTTCGCTTGTCTGCTTCCTTTCGTTGTCCTGTTTCATCTCGTTCCCGCCCGCTGGCAGCCGCTGGTATTGGTGCTTACATCGGCGACCTTCTACGTCGCGCTGAACCCATGGTGGGCGCTTCTGCTGGCCGCGCTCACGGGCATTACGTTCGTGGCGGCGCGCCGGATGGCCCTCAGCGAATCTCGTCGCGCGACCCTCTTCGCTGCGGCTGTCACCGCGCTCATCGCAGTGCTCGCATTCTTCAAGTACGCGCCGCAGATCGCTCACTCGATCTCGGGAGCGCGGGCAACGCTGCTAGACCGCGTTCTGCTGCCCCTGGGGATTTCCTACTACACGTTCAAGTTAGTGAGCTACTTGGTCGACGTGTACTGGCGCAAGTTGGAGCCGGAACAGGATCTACTCGCTTTCGCCGCATACGCTTCGTTCCTGCCGCAGTTACCGTTCGGCCCTATCCAGCGCTCTGGGGACTTTTTGAGCCAGCTTCGGGTCCCTTCTGCTTCGATGGCGAGTGGGTTTCGGCTCATCTTATTTGGCTTGTTTCAAAAGCTAGTCATTGCCGACCGAGCTGCTCAATGGGTAGACCCGATCTTTTCCGAGGACGGCGCGACGCTCGAGCCCGTTGCCGCGGTGTTGGCGATCTATGCGTACGCAATCCAGCTCTATGCTGACTTCGCTGGGCTCTCGGATATTGCGATTGGCCTTGGACGTTTGTTCGGCATCGAAAGTCCTGCGAACTTTCGGTCGCCGTACTTCGCCCAAAGCTTGCCGGAGTTTTGGCGACGCTGGCACATTTCGATGACCAGCTGGCTCACCGACTACGTGTTCGTGCCGCTGCGAATGGCGACTCGCAACTGGGGCAGCTTGGGGCTGGCTCTCTCGTTGATGGCGAACATGGTGCTGATTGGCCTGTGGCACGCGGCGAGCGCCTCTATGTTGCTTTTTGGGGCGGCGCATGGGGCGATGATCGTCGTCTCGGCGTTCACCAAAAAGCCTCGGGATGCTTGGTTCAAGACTCGGCCCCGCTTGCGCGCTGCGCGCGCCGTTTGGGCTCCCGTGCTGACGTTTCACGCAGTTGCTTTGTCATTCGTGATCTTTCGCGCGCCCACGTTGTCCACCGCGTACCGGGTTTTCGCGCAGGCGGCCGTCGGGGTAAAAAATATACTGACCCACGTGCCAACGAACTGGACTCGTGTCTTGTTCGTCGACCCCAAATTCGTACACGACTATCGAGAGGACATGTTCTTGGTCGCGTTTGGGTTGATCGTCGTGGCGATCGCACATGGCAGACCGGTGGTGGCTCGCTGGATTTTGGCGCGACCGGGATGGGTGCGGTGGTCGTGGTACTACGTGACCGTATTGGCCCTGCTGGCTCTCGCGAAAAACGGTCCGACAGGCTTTATCTATACTCGCTTTTAAAAATGGTCACGGCAGCAACAGAAGCGCGCTCGACCCTCCTCAAGGGCTTGATTTTCGCGGCTCCGCTCTTGGCCGGATTCATCGTCATGGAATGCGGACTACGGCGAGTCAGCACACGGGCGAGCCGCGGGCGAGCGCAAGTCGAGGCCCAGCAAGGGCGCTGCCAAGTCTTGATTCTGGGGTCGTCGAATGCCGAGTTCGGGATTGTCCCCGAATTGCTAGCCGAGCCCGCGGTAAATATCGCCGACCATACCCAGTCCCTGTACTACGACCTGGCGCTTGCGGAACGATACGTGCCTGGCATGCCCCAGCTCAAGGTCGTAGTCTTAGGCTTGACTTACGCCACGCTCGAGTCTGAAACTTACGATTGGGGAAGCTGGGTTACGTGGCCCAATTACGCCAACCACTGGGACATTCCTCCACAGCAGCCGGCGTTCTTCGAGGCCCAGCGGTGGAGCCTCACTGCGCTTTACGGCTTGAGGATGTCCATCTCATATGCCCGAAAGGGATTCCCGGTAAACCTACCCGTCCCCCCGCCCCCACCGTTGACCGCTGAAGCTATGGCCGCCGAGGGCCCGAGCTATGCCAAGGCGCACACGAACGCTATCCATCCCGAACGCGCCCGCGACAACCTGACGCGTCTCGACCGCATTGCGACGCTCGTGGAGCAACGTGGCGCCAAGTTGATACTTGTCGACACGCCGACCCACGACAGCTATTTGCAGCGCTTGCCGCGTTCAGTGCAGGCAAGGAATGCCAACAATTTGCAAGCGTTCTTGCAGCGACATCCGAACGTGACGTACCGCGACTACCTTCACGACCCGCGGTTCGCCCTAGATGACTTCCGCGATCCTGTCCATTTGAGCCCGAAAGGCGCGGAGACCTTCACGAAGATCCTCGATGCCGAATTGGTCCGGCCGGTGTTGGCTCGTGAGTGACTGCGGATAGCACGCACGTTTAGTTGCGGGATAGGCGGCACTCGGACACGGACGCTGCGCATAACGGGAAATCCTCAGATTGTCGTCGAGCGCCGTGCGCAGAGCTGCGAATAGGACGATACCAAGCCGTGCGACACGATCGACGCACACACGAACCGCGCCATGACCACGACTTGGCCCAAACGTGCGTCATTGCGAGCGCATTTGTTTGACGGTACGGTCTGCCCAGTGTTCCGCACCACCCAGAGCAAGATGATCCAGTCGCGTAGGGTTGCACGACAACGGATGCGGTACCCCTGATGGAGCAGACGAACGAGGAACTGACGGCGGCTCCGATTGCGCCAAACCTGAAGCCGCAGGGACGAGTCCGCAGGGCCGCATGGACGTACCTAACGGGCGTGCTCTACACGATCACCACCATCCTCGCCGGTTTCGTTGCGACGCCAATTCTACTGCGACTGCTCGGCGGTGAACGCCTCGGCGCGTTTCGGGTGATGGGGGAATGGTTCGGCTATTTGACCGTCGTGGACCTCGGGCTAACGGCTGCCCTTCCCGTCTTCTTGCTCCGGGCGTACTCGGCGACCGATCCCGATGCTCCACGAGCGCTGACTCGCCACGGCTTTCGATTGATGTCGGCGGTCGCCGCTATCACCATGCTACCACTGGGGTTGCTCTTCACCTGGTTCGCGCCAAGGGTGATTCCGGTCAGCGCGGCGATGACCGGCGAGCTACAGGTTGCAGCGCTGATCACGCTTGGCACTGTCCTCCTCTATCCACTCGGGATTTTTCGAGCCAATCTCGAGGTAACCCAGCGCGGTTACGTGACGATGCTGGGTTCGCTCGCTCAATCGCTCGTGACGACCGCGCTGGGACTCGGCCTCGCATACCTTGGATTTCGATTGCCCGGCCAGGCCATAGCAAGCGTGATGGGGCTAGCGATCGCGGGCCTCGTTTGGACTTGGAGCGCGCGGCACGCCTTGCCTCGCGGTGCCGTTTCGTCACTGGTCCCGACACGCTCCGAGCTTTGGCGCACGAGTTGGCCACTCGCGCTGTCAAGCATGGGCAATCGGCTCAATTTAATGACTGACAGCATGGTCGTCGGCGGATTGCTGGGGCCACTCGCCGTGACCAACCTCTTCCTCACGCAGCGTGTGATTGCCCTCGCCGGGGGACAAGTGAACGGTCTTGCCATGGTGAGCTGGCCGGCGCTCCTTGAATTGCATGCCAGGGGCGAAAACGACGCTTTCGAGCGCCGCATTTCGGAGCTCGCGACGCTGCTCATTACCCTAGGCATCACCCTCACCGGCACCGTGGCTGCTTACAACCAGCACTTCATGCGCTTGTGGGTCGGAGGAGCGTATGACGGGGGCAACCTCCTCGCCCTATTCACAGCGCTAGGCTCAATCGTCTTCGGGTTCGTTTGCCTCTTCGCATCGTTGATCGACATGAAAGGCGACACCCGTCTTCGCCTTCGCGTCAGCACGATTGGCTCGGTCTTGAATCTCTTGTTCAGTGTGCTCGCGGTGCGGGCGATTGGAGTCCCCGGCGTAGCACTCGGGACGCTCGCGGCATACCTGTGTACAGATGCTTGGTATTGTCCCACCCTCGTGTGTAGGCGATACGGTGTCCGCCCGCGCGCCATCCTAATAGCGGTCGCACGCGCCTGCGCATTTGGCGTGCCATGGGTCGCGGGCGTTTGGATGCTCGCCTCGCTTCACGTTCCGCCGTTCCGATGGGTGGGCTTGCTTGCCGAGGAGGCCGCTCTCGGGGGCGCCGCGCTGATCTACTGTTGGTTTGCGGTCTTTACACCTGATGACCGCAAGCTCTGGAGGGCACGCTTGACGTTTCTGATGAAGCGCGCTTCCTAGTTGCGACTGAATATCAAAGACGGACCAGTTGCGGCGACCGGAGTATACTTTTGCGCGGCTAGGAAGCCCGCCACTGGGACTTGATGAACGTTGAGAAGGTCAGTCCCGTGGCTCTCCACGACAATGAACTCCGGACGAAACTGGTCCCAGTCATTGGATTGAAGAACCAGGAGATCAGCGCCCTCAACATCAACCGACAAGAAGTCTATCGTCTGCCCGCGCGGAACGTGGCTCTCGAGGATTTGCGCGAGGCTCTGCGTTCTCAATTGCTGCTTGCTCACGAGGCGCGAGCGGCCTTCGCGGATGAGCTTGGAGGCAGCTTCTGGATCCATCGTGTTGAGCGTTGGTTCTTCGAAAATAGAGAACTCAACCCAACGGCCTGGCGTCCCTACGCAAGCCTCTAAGTTGACATCTCGAGGTCTGAGCTCGAAAAACGGCTTCATCGATCCAGGAACAGCATCGATATTAATGCCGCGCCACCCCTTTGAATAGAAATGGAATGTATTTGAGTAGTAGAAAGGATGATGAGCTCCGACGTCAACATAAAAGCCAAAGGGCCGATCGCCAGTCAATGAGCGAAGGACCATGTCTTCGCCGAATTGCGAGTGAGAAAAATAGAAACTCGCGGAGTGGTTGGCCCTGAGTCGGCGCCAGAGCAACTGAAAACGAGCAGGAATTTTCATCGAGTGGAAGAGAGGACTGAGGAAAGACGCCTCGGCGTCGTCGGAGCACGTCGTCGATCAATTCAAACTTCTGTGGCCTCGTCAACTCCGCAGAGACGGCGCAGTAGCGCCACGGGCAACGCACGCCGCGTGCGTCCTTGGCTACGCAGCGCTTGCCGCGTCTTAGGAATCGCGAGTATAGTGAATGAATGTTCTTCGAGCGCGTGTCGACGCACCCCGGGGAGGACAGTGACTCTCGCGAAAAACGGCAGCCGCACCCGGTGGCAATGATCCTATCGCTCGTGTGGGCCGTCGTCGTGCTGGGCGCTTTCATCTGGATCCGCTTGGTCAGCTCGGATTCGTTCCAACGGGTGCTGACGCATCTGCAAAAATGACCGACGCCTCTGTCGCTGCAGCCATCGTGACCGCGGCCCTTCTGGCGACCTGCTGGTTGATTCTGGGCTGGTGGTTGCTGAAAAGCGTCCGCGATGCCCTATTGCCCTCGGAGCGGCTGGCCCTTGCCCTGCTTGCCGGCGCCGGCGTCATGGGCGTTGCCATATTCGTGATCGGTCAGGTGCGATTCTCTACAGCCGTCGTAGTGGGTCTAGCATTGCTCTCCCTTCTCCCCTTGGCAGATGGCATTGAACGCCGCGCGCTACTGAGTACACTGCGTGAGATACGGCGACCCAGCGCGACCGTTCTCGTCCCGCTGGTCGCACTGTTCGCAATGTTGCTGCTAATCGACCTTGCGCGCCCGGTCGGTAGCTATGACTCGGACGCGATATCCTATCATTTGCTCGGGCCGACAATTTGGCTGCGTCTCCATCAGATCGTGCCCGCGCTTGATTCGTCTCATACGGCATTTCCGGTGGCGATCGAGGCCTTGTTCGGCGCCGGGATGGCCATCGGAAACGAACGCGCGCCAGGGGCGATCGGTGTCGTCTTGGTGTTTGCGGTGGTTGTTCAAGTCTACGGGCTCTCACGTTGGCTGGGAGCCCGCGCAAGATGGGCCAGCATCGCGACCGTGCTCGTGGCCTTCATGCCGCTCGTTACCCGACTGGGCGTAGGCTGGGTCGATGTAGAATACGCGGGCTTTGCGCTGGCGGGATTCCGGCTTCTGTTCACGCCAGGCACGCAGGCATCGCTCGCGGGTCCGATGTTCTTGGGGCTCTCGATGGCAACCAAGTACAACGGGATGACACTGACGGCCGTGACACTGGCCATCAGCGCTCTGCGCCAGGGTCTCGACACCGGATTTGCCGCTTCGCTCTCGAAAACGGCGCGCGCGGCGTTTTTCAGCGCCCTTTTTGCCCTGCCCTTTCTGTTGCGCAACGTCTACGTATTCGGCACGCCCGTTTACCCGCCGCCGCCGCTGCTTGCCCGCTTACTTCCTGCGCGAGGGTTCTCCATGGAGGCAGCGATCCGATTTCAGCACTATATCGTGGACGAACGCGGAATCGGGCTGGGTCGGGGATGGACCGATTTTTTTCTGCTGCCCTGGCGGTTCACGCTACACAGCGCGAACTTCAACGGAGCTGGTGGCATCGGGCTAGCGGCCTTGGCGTTTTTTCCCGCAGCGGTGGTGACCGTGGGAGTCCGCAAATTGCGGTGGATCTTAGCGTGGCTCGTGGGCAACACTCTCGTGTGGTTCGTCGTGCAGCAGGAAGCGCGGTTCCTCGCACCATTTTTCATCATGGCAACGGCCGTCGCGATGATCGGAGCAGAGGCGGTCGAGATGAGGTTCTCGCTGCTGGGGCGGGCAGTGACTGCACTGGTCGTGGGTGTCTCCATCCTGTACGGGGCTGGCACCATTGCTCGCTCCTCCCGAGCCGAGGTTAAAAGCGTCTTTTCGCGCCGTGCAGATACCCTCCGATGGGCAGCTGAAGTTCCCTACTGGCAAGCGTTCGCTTATCTCAACGCCTTGCCCGAGCCGTGCCGAGTTTTAATGCTCCAAGCGACGGCGCCCCCGTACTACCTGCATAAAGACTACGTGAAGGTCGAGGGAGGATATTATGAGCACCCAGTACCCGGCATAGAGGATCCGACGACTGCGCTTGCACACCTTGGCCAGCTCGGAGTCACGCACGTTCTCGACGTCGAAGGACCGAAGTCGCGAGGCGACGTTCTGCGCATACCTCTGCCTGCCCCCTCCCCGCTCGAACTCGTGTTCAATTCGCCGAGCGCACGCGTCTTTCGAGTTAGGCCAGAGTCGACTTCTCTTCCATCGAGGTGACGATGGCGTGGCGTGTTGAGCGATGAGGCGTGATAGCCGCCCAACGCCGCACCTTATCGTCCTGAGTTCTGGTTATCAATCGTAAGCGCGGTGTGAGGCTCGTCTTTACGGCCGAACGGCCAGTGTCACGCGGGATCGTGAACGAGCAAAGGGGCGCGCTCAGTTCGTCTGGGTCGAGCTTTGCTCGCGTCGCGGTCCAGTTGTACGGCGCGAGCTCGAGGTACCGATCTCGGGGCCAGTACGGCAGAATTCGTAGGATCTCGTCGAGGTGCTGCTGGGGGTCGATCGAATGCACGATGACCCATCAACCAAGCCGGGATGACTTCGGATAGGCTGGATCGCAATACGGATGTCGCGATTGCCAGTTGAGCGAAGATCGAAGACGAGTGCGAAGCACTTTGGGTGTCTGCGCGCGGCCGAGCGCCACGGCATGAGCGCGGGCGATTGAACGAGGACGCTCGGCGTGGATGGGGGCTCGCTCCGCGCCTGGCAGATGAATATCGCGCGGCGCGACGTCGCCGAGGAAACGGCGAAAAGCATCGTCAAAGGCGACTACTGCAGCGCACGTGCTGGTCGAGCTAGTATCCGGCATGGCATCGGCCGCGCCGGGTACGAGCCGCTACGCCCTCGTGGTCGACAGTGCCCGGTAGAGTTCGGTGACGATGCCTCGGTCGCCACACTGCGCCGTGTGCTTGAGGCCCTGCGCTCGTGCTGAGCTTGCCGCCAGCGTTGAACGACGAATCCGGCCCTTTGCCGTGGCTCGACGCAACTTCCTCTTCACCGGCTCGCCTCGGGGGGATGCCTTCACACTCGTCTACGGCTACTTGCTGCTCGGCCTCGCCCCCTACGAGTACCTGATCGACGTCATCCGGAAGCTCGAGGACAGCTGGCCCACAAGCGGCTCAGCGGCCTCATCCCGAGCCGCTAGGCCGCCCACGGGCGACTGACCAAGCCGCCCCACCAGGGCGGCGAACACTGGGCGAGCGATGTCGAAGCACGCTGCGCCCCCGGACTTGTCGAGCGCCTGATTTGTGATGACTCGAAGACGAACTATGTGATCGAATGTCGTTTCGATGTCGTCACCCCATCTACGCGAGACCGAGTCGATTTCAGATGAGCAAGTCCGCGTCGCGGACAGGCTCATGGAGCAGAAGAGTGTCACCCTCAGCCTAGTGATTCCTTGCTACAACGAGGAAGCAACGTTGGAGTCTTGCATAGAAAAAGTGCTAGAGATTCAGGACGACACTTTGTCTTTGGAGCTCATAGTCGTGGATGATTGCTCCAAAGATGCCAGTCTCGCGATTGCGCGCCGTTTGGCAGACCGCCTGCACGGTCTCATAGTTCTTCATCACGAAAAGAATCAAGGTAAGGGCGCTGCGCTACGCACAGGTATCGCGCGCGCCACCGGCGACTTCGTGGCTATCCAAGATGCGGACTTGGAATACGATCCGATGGACCTGAAACGTCTTTTGGCCCCGTTGCGGATGGGCGAGGCAGATGTAGTGTTGGGGTCCAGGTTTCTCTCGTCAGGGTACCATCGTGTACTTTATTTCTGGCATTCGCTGGGCAACCGACTCCTGACGCTGCTTTCGAATATGCTCACGGACCTGAACCTCACTGACATGGAGACTTGCTACAAAGTGTTCCGGCGCGAGGTGCTTCAAGGAATTGTGATCGAAGAAAATCGCTTCGGTTTCGAACCAGAAGTCGTCGCAAAAATTGCTCAACTGCGGCTCAGGATCTACGAGATGGGTATTTCGTACCGGGGCAGAACGTACGCCGAAGGTAAGAAGATCGGCGTCAAGGACGGCTTCCGTGCTTTGTATTGTATTCTTAAGTACAATTTGCACAAAGCCCCGTGGATCGTGCAGTTCTTCTTTTACCTCTTCATTGGCGGCGCCTGCGCGATTGTCAATCTCATCACGTTTCTCGTTCTGCTGCCCGCCCTTGGCGTGACGCTCGGCGCCCTCGCCGCGTTTTTCATTGCAGCAGCTTTGAACTATTGGTTGTCGGTGCAAATACTCTTTCGCCGATCCGCAAGATGGAAGTCTGCCACCGAACTGCTAATTTTTCTAATCGTGATCGGTCTCGTGAGTGTTGTGGACCTCTACTCCACGCGTTCGTTCGTCGCACTGGGCATGGTCCCCGCGTTGGCCAAGGCATTGGCGACGGTGATCGGGCTCTTCCTCAATTTTGCAGGACGTCGTCTGCTCGTTTTCCCGGAGAAGGCGAGCCCTGATTGGAAGCCCCAGAATCCACGTTGAGCCGCCGGATCGATTGCTCTCCGCGGTATGCTCCTCCAGCTCACGTTCCGTCCTCCGGCCGGGACCCGACCACCGCTCGGTGCGTCACCGAACTGTGAACGGGCTCGACCGTCGCTACGCGATACCCCCGCCCGACCCGACCAGCCTGTCGGCGTGAGTGAGCATTAACCAGCGTGCACGGCAACAGTACCTCCGTAGCTCCGCTATCAGCCGCTCGCGAACCTCCGCTGTGTGTCGTCTTCGCATGCCCACGTCATGCCTGACGACCATGAGCCTTCAACGGATGGGCTTAGAGCCGATCCTGAAACTCATGTTGCCTGCTGAAAAGCGATCAAGCCGCACGCGAATTGGAGCAGCGCGAGGTAGTGAGCACCTCGACGCTCCCAGCGCACGAGCAGGCCACGAAATCGGTTGTGCCAAGAGTTTGTTCGCTCAACGACCCAGCGCCTGGCCTTTCCGCG
>OUNO010000160.1_pt2 | contig 22966 bp, 14 predicted proteins | sample 1779811 | NCBI WGS metagenome assembly OUNO01 (sample SAMEA3914804, study PRJEB12502) | metagenome | biome: forest; material: soil | place: Canada | collected 2010-06-25 | depth 0.3 m | reverse complement strand
GGTCTCCGGTCTGAGCAGCTTCAAGCGCATCTTCGAACATACTTCGGCTGATCGAAAAGATACGCCGAGTAGTTTCGGCAACAGGGAAGAGTGTGTTGTCGATGACGTTGTGGGCGACGATCGACGTTGATGTTTCCTCGAGAATCTCGAAGCCAAATAATAACTGGATTGTTTGGCGGACAATATGGTTTTGTTGGGGTGTAATCCGCGTTGCTTTGAGGAGAATTTTGTCAGCACCAGCAATATATGCAGCGATAATCTCGCGTTGTACCCACTCGGGTGCCTTGTCATCGAGGGCAATCGTGATTCCAGATTGCTGACGTGAACGATGAGACGGTTTGATGATGAGCGTCGGGCCAACGCTGCTCACGAACACCTCGTCTTTGCTTTTTAGCTGCCATTTTTCTAGCCAAGCTTTCGGTAGCGTTAATGTGAGGCTGCTGCCACCAGTTGCTTGTAATTTTCGTCTCTCCATACTTTATATATATATTACTCTGTCAGAAAAAGCTATACCTCTGTAATTATTACATCGTTAGCGGTAAATGTATTGACTTTAAGTTTATTCACATTACATTAGTATATATAAACCGCTAAATATATATAGCACGGCTATAGAGGGAGAGGTATGAATAAAACTATCGGGATTATCGTTGCGATTATCGTCGTCATCGCTATTGGAGTTGGCGCCGTTGTTGTCGCAGGAAACAACAAAGATACAAAAGTCACCAATACGCCGGTTAAAATAAAAGACCCAGTAACGATTACCGGTGCTGGCTCGACATTTGCCGCACCACTCTACGGACAGCTGGGAAGCGAATTCAAAACCAGCGATAACGTAACGGTTAATTATCAGTCAGTTGGATCAGGCGCCGGTATTACGCAATTCATCGCGAATACCGTTAACTATGGTGCAACGGATGTCGCGCTCAAAGACACTGAAGTCGAACAAGCCAAAGCCAATGGGACACCGCTGAACATCCCGGTTGCCTTTGGTGCGATCACCGTTTCGTACAACATCCCTGGGGTCAAAAGCGGGTTGAAACTCGAAGGATCAACCGTGGCTGATATCTATCTGGGCAAAATCACCAAATGGAACGATGCTGCGATTACCTCACTGAACCCAGGCGTATCACTGCCAGACCTGGCGATTTCGCCAGTTTATCGCTCTGATTCGTCAGGCACAACATCACAATTCACCACCTTCCTGAAAGGCCGAAGTGCCGACTGGGCATCGCAAATCGGTAGCGACAAAACCGTCAAATGGCCGCTGGGTACCGGGTCAAAGGGCAACGATGGCGTCGCTGCAACGACCAGCCAGACAACCGGTGCGATCGGCTATGTCGAACTGGCCTACGCATTGCAAAACCACTTCACCTTCGCATCGATCAAAGACAAAGCCGGATCATTCGTCGCACCATCACTCGACAGTACATCAAAAGCCGGTGACAATATCCCGAACTTGCCAGCTGATCTGCGCTTTACATCGATTGATTCTCCATCCAAAGGCGCTTACCCAATCGCATCACCAACATTTATCGCTGTCTACCAGGATGTCTGTAAAGCTGGCGGTGTCAAAACAGCAGTCGAGGCCAGTGCACTGCAAGGTTGGTTGAACTACCTCCTCGGCAATGGTCAGACCAGCATGAAAAAATTGCAATACGCACCACTGGCATCTGGACTGCTGAAAAAAGCCCAAGCCCAAGTATCGTCAATGACCTGTAACGGTGCCGCAATCGTCGCGCGGTAACGCCAATGCCTGACGATTTGTCATCACGAGTCGCAACACTCCGAACTCGCGTCGCCTCTACGGCGCGGGTTTGGGGCACTGACCAGATCGTCCGTCGCGGCCTGCAAGTGGTCGCTATTTTGGTACTGGTCGTTATCGGTTATTTCTTTTTACAATTGGCCGTTGCCGCGATTCCGGTGCTGGGCAAAATGGGGCCGATCAATTTCATCTTTGCGAACAACTGGGACGTCGCGCATGATATTTTTGGTGCCTGGCCACTGGTCGTCGGGACACTGATAACGTCAGCGATCGCATTGATTATCGGCGTGCCAGTCGCCGTCGCTGCTGCGGTGTACATTACGGAACTGGCTCCGGCGCGGATGCGAGGCGCGCTGGCTTTGCTGCTAGATTTACTAGCGGCAATTCCGTCGGTTGTGTACGGTTTGTGGGGTGTTTTTATTTTGATTCCGGTGTTAAAGCCGGCCGAACAATGGTTCGCCGATACGTTTAATTTTATTCCGTTTGTCGGCGGTATGGTCAACGGGCCGAATTATTTTATTGCCGGACTAATCCTGGCGATTATGATTATTCCGATTGTGTCGGCAATTTCGCGCGAGGTACTGACGACAGTACCACTGGCCGAAAAGGAAGCCGCGCTTGCACTTGGTGCAACGCGGTCAGAAATGATTGCCCTGGCGGTATTGCCACATTCTCGGGCAGGGATCGCCAGTGCGTCGATGCTGGGGCTGGGCCGGGCAATCGGCGAGACGATCGCTGTCACGTTAGTCATTGGTAATGCTGCGACTATCGGGCATCAGATCTTTGATCAGGGTTATACGCTGGCAGCGGTCATTGCCAATGAATTCGGCGAAGCAGGATCAGGTACGTTGCACGCATCGGCGTTGATTGCGGCCGGGTTGGTGCTGTTCGTTCTGACCCTGATTATTAATGGTGTTGCCCGAGCAATTGTCCTGCGCAAATCTCGTACGAGCGGCTCGATCGCAGACAGGGCGGTCGCATGAGTGTGCTGAGCGCAACGTCACCACGTCGCCAGCGGATTGATTGGCTGTGGCGTGCGGTACTGATGGCGGGACTTGTCGTTGCGTTGGTACCGCTGGTTTTGGTGATTGGGTATGTATTGGTCCGAGGATTGCCAGCACTGAGTGTTGAGTTTTTCACAACTGATCCAACAGGGGCGTTTTTTGGTGATCAGGGCGGAATCAGGAGCGCGATATTGGGGACGTTAGAGATTGTTGGGTTGGCGACGCTGATTGCCGTGCCGATCGGTATCATGCTGGCTGTCTATTTGAACGAAGTCGGTCGCGAGTCACAGCTGGCGATCGTTGTCCGGTATTCCATCGATGTCCTGACGGGCGTTCCGTCGATCGTCTTCGGGCTGTTTATCTATACTGTCTTTGTCGTTGGCGGATTCGCCACCGGCTTTGCGGCGTGGAAAGGCGCGGTGGCGCTGAGTTTGTTGATGTTACCAGTCGTGGCAAGGGCAGGCGAAGTCAGCCTGGCCATTGTGCCGAATAGCCTGCGCGAAGCGGCACTGGCACTGGGTGCACCGCGTTGGCGTATGATACTCAATGTTGTCCTGCCGGTGGCATTACCAGGTTTGCTCACCGGCAGTTTGCTGGCGATTGCGCGTGCGGCTGGCGAAACGGCACCTCTCTTGTTCACTGTTCTGGGTGCGTCGGTCCTGACTTTTGGACTTGACCAACCGATGAATTCATTGCCGCTACAGATATTCAACGACGTTCGTCAGCCCAATCCAGATCTGGTGACACGCGCCTGGGGCGCAGCGCTGACATTGATCCTGTTGATCCTATTAATTACACTAATTGCGCGCTTTGCCGCCCGGAGGACGCATCTATGACTACTGCCACGAAATCGATAACAGGACTAGCGGTGACCGTGCATAATCTGGAAGCGTTTTACGGCGATACCAAGGCCGTCAAAGGTGTCACGATCGACTTTCCGGCCAACCAAATTACGGCGCTGATCGGGCCATCAGGCTGCGGCAAATCGACGTTGGTACGCTGCATTAACCGCATGCACGAAGAAATCCCAAATGCATCGGCAAAGGGCAAGGTACTGCTGGACGACGAGAATATCTATGGATCAGAAGTTGACCCAGTCGCAGTCCGCCGGACAATCGGCATGGTATTCCAAAAGCCGAATCCATTCCCGACGATGTCAATTATCGATAACGTTATGGCTGGACCGCGCCTATCCGGCGGCAAGACGGATAATCCGCGCGAACGGGCTGAAAAGGCGCTCAAAGATGCGGGATTATGGGAAGAGGTCAAACACAAATTGAACCGTCCTGCATCCGGCCTATCTGGCGGTCAACAGCAGCGTTTGTGTATCGCCAGGGCAATCGCACTGGAACCGGAAGTACTGTTGATGGACGAACCATGCTCGGCGCTTGACCCGGTGTCGACGCAGCGTATCGAAGAGCTGATCGTCAAATTAAAAGATAGATTTACAGTGATCTTGGTGACGCATAATCTGCAGCAGGCGACGCGCGTGGCAGACCGCACGGCCTTTATGCTGGACGGCGAGCTAATCGAGATTGCATCGACCAAAAAACTCTTTGAAAAACCCCGTGATATTCGCACCAAAGAATACGTGACTGGGCGCTTTGGTTGAGTAGTGTAACCATCGGTTGTCCCTTGATAACCCTTATGGTATCATAGGTGTAATCGCATGCTAAAAACAGGGGAGAGATACAATGGATAACATACCCTTTCGGACGAGTGGGTCAGGTAATCGCAGCAGTCAACAAAGTGAAACGGAAGGTGAATCAACAGTGGAACAATCAGCGGAACGACCACATCGATCAGCTTCGGCTCATCACGCGGCACCAAAGAAATCAGACAAAAAGAAAAAGATTTTGGCAGCTATCGTCATTATCGTCATCGTTATCCTTGGTGGATTAGGGCTTTGGATGCTCAAAACCAGCGACAACACCGCCTCGGCAATTGATGGCAGCAAGTACCAGGCAATCTTTTTCACGAACGGCCAGGTGTACTTTGGCAAACTCCACACGTTTAATAGCGAATACCTGAAGCTGACGGACATATTTTACCTACAGACAAAGACAGCAGCCGTTGATCCGAAAAACCCACAAAAAACGACCGATGATTCAAACAATGTTCAGCTGATCAAACTCGGCGATGAAATTCATGGACCACAGGACGAGATGATTATTGCCAAAGACCAAGTGCTTTTCTATGAAAACCTCAAGGATAACGGCAAAGTAGCAACCTCGATCCAAAAGTACAAAAACCCTAACTAGATAGCGTAACAATGTTAAAGATCAAACAGACGCCGCGAAGTCGTATGGCTCATCATAGTCACAGGACGTTGAAGCCAGCGCTTCGTATCGTACGCAACATAGCGCTGACTATTGTGGTACTGAGCGGGATTTTGATCGGCTGCGCCGCGCTGTATACCTGGTATAGTGGCAAATACGGTGAACCGCCTAAAGCGGTTGTTGTCGCAAAGGCACCAGTGGTGAAACACACTCCGACAAAACCATCGCCGACCGGTCGGATCGGCGCTTCTGTGCCGATGCTGACATCACCGGTTGCGCCTGGCGAGAATGCGTCGATCAACGTTCATACCAATGCCGATGCCAAATGCACGATAAAGGTTGAATACAACAAAGTTGTTGCCGTTGATTCGGGGCTCGTGCCGAAAACGGCCGACGAATTCGGCACGGTGTTATGGACATGGACAGTGCCAGCGACCGCGCCGGTCGGCAAATGGCCAGTGACCGTTACCTGCGCAAATCTCAAGAATTCGGCTGTTGTTATCGGTGATCTGGTCGTCGCTAAACACACATGATCAGTTGAGTGATTCGATGTACGTGGCCCAATCCTTATCGTCAATTTTGACAGTGGATTTGATCAGGATCAACAGATTATTCTTTGTGAAAATGACTGATTGCGGACCCTTGGCTGACGTGCCGATATAGATTGCCATATCACCGGCAGATACTTTGTCGGTCGCACTAAAGCTTTTGGCCAGATCGGCGATCTTTGAATCAGTGTCCGGTTTGAATGAACTAGGGAGTGGTTGCTGACTGACGTTGATGGGCGTGCCATTGATTTTATCTACATAGGCAAACACAGGATCGCGTTCTGGTGGGCTGACTCGTTTCCAGCCACCCAGGTCGGCAATGTTTTTACCGGACGGGAGAATCGTCGCATAGTTCGGCTTTTCATCAATATGTGTCGAGGTGATTTTTCCTGGGTTTGATTCGCTACGCTTGGTAATGAGTTGCGGCAGAATGAACAGACAAATAATAATTACTATAATACCAACGATGATGAGGGCACGACGATTTGATCGGAGTGCAACGATTTTATTTTTGATAGCTGCGAATTTGATACGTTTGAGATATTTTGACGGTGAAGGTAGCGACCCCAAGCTGATATTGATATCAATAGTTTTTGGTTGTGCGTGCTGCGGGGGTGGTGTTTTGGGTTGGGGCGACTGCCGAACAGGCGGGGCCTTGGACGGTTCGTCATCTGTCGAGTCAGCCTTTAACGCCCATTTCAGATCATCTTTCCAGTGCAAAAACTCTTTATCTTTTAAAAAATTATACACAAAGAACAATTTGCGGTATCCCTTACTATCAGTGGCGTCACTCGATGTGCTAATCGGTATATCATCGAACCCGAGTTTTTGACGAACAGCTGCGAGGTCCTGAGGTTTAGTTGATGGATCTTTCGGTAAAACTGGTGTGGGTTTTGGCTGAGAAGCCGGAGGGCGAGCGAACGTTGGGATGTCTTTGATAGGTGCGATGGGCTTATCTTGCATTCGACGCGACGGCACGACAACTCTGCGTGAATCCCGTTCGCGTTTTGCGCTGTTGCTGTCTTGGTTGGCCATTAGTATGTGTCCATCATCTTGTTAGTAATACGGCGTGTCATCAGGCATCTGCAAGCCGCCAACAAAGGTGCGGCCGTGCATTAAACGTTTGGCAGGGTCAGCGGTAAAGTGCATGGTCAGGTCGGTAATCGTTGGTCCGCGGGATACATCATCCGGATAGCCGTAGGCATTTTGGCTATCGACAGACACATTGAAGTAGTAATAACGGGCACAGTTGGTATTGGTTCCGCTACCATCCTTTGGTGTGTATACGCCGGGGAGGCCAAGCGTCACATTACCAAAGTTTGTTTCCTGACCCCAGTCTGTCATGTTCGTCACGCAGTTTGTCGTGTCTGACATAGAACGGTATTTCAGCTGCCATTTGGCCCCGATCGAGTTGTCGACGCCGTTTAGTAGCCAGTGGGTCGGCGAGACGTCAGTATCGGTGTCAAACGCAATCGAGTATTTGGCGACCTGCGGCTGAGTCAGTAAGGCGCTGACCTGCGTACGGTTGGTGCTGGTGATCAACGCCGAACAGCCACCGCCCAGCGTATACACCTTGCCGTTAGAATAGGCCGCACCATTGCCGTAACGGTCGCCGGTATACTCTTGGTTCGCACGGTACCAGGCACCGACACCAGTCGGGTTGTTGCCGCTGGCGATCGTGGTATTGGCGCTGATCGGTGCGACAAACGTATTGGGCGTACAGGTCGTCGATGCAGTTCGCCCGCCAACCAGGTATATGTAGCCATTGGCGGCGAACGCGTCGCCTTGCTGAATAGGCACGGGCAGACCTTCCGAATACGTCCAGCTGCCAATAGTACCGTCGTCGGATTGTCCCGGATTCGACTTTATTTGCGCGAATTGTACATCACTCAAATAATTCGTGCCGTCGTAACCACCTAGTATGTAGAGGTTGTTGGCATAGGCCACTACACTGAGTCCGCTGCGGGCGATATTGAACGCCGTGTTGCTGGGCGACGTCGATCCGGTTGTCCAGTTGGTAGTAATATTACCACCGCTATTCAGTTGCGGACTGCTATATACGATTGAGCTGACCGCACCGCTGGAATCGTAACCACCTAGTATGTAGAGTCGGTTGTTCCAGACAGCCGCACCGAACTGTGTTCTAGCCTGGGCACCGCTACCACTATCGCCGATACCTTTTGTGGCGGTTGTCCATGTCGGCGACCCCGAACTAAAACCAGATGTATAATAAACAGTTCCAACGGCCGTCGTCGTCGCATTGCCGGTCTGACCGCCGACGTAGTAGAGCGTACCTCCGGCCGCTAAAAGTTTACCAAATGTGAGTGATGCTGGTAAGTTTGTTCCGCTATGGGTAGAGGCGTCATTCCAGGTGCCAATTGTGCCGTCAGCGTTGATCGGCGCATAATAATTTGTATTGGTAAACGCAGTACAGCCGATATTTGTACAGCCGCCAGCGTAGTAGATGTAACCGTTCAGGATGGCGGTGCTTCCACCAATACGATCAACAGCGATGTCATTTCCTGTCGCATAACTGGCCGTCGCACCACTATCGTTATTGTATACCTGGAATGTTTGGACCGAGTTCGTTGCCGTTGAACAGGTCGGGGCAGAGCCGCTCGAACAACCGCCGATCACATACGCGTACGAGTTGGACACTGGCACGCTTAGTCCCCAGCGCTGATTGATTGTGACAGCTGATGCATGCCAACCATCGGAAGCACTGCCCAGGCTGCCGTCACTAGTATTGACCTTGATGAATTCGATATCATTCAATATACCACTGCCACCGCCGTTATAGCCACCGACGACATATAGATAGCCGTTGTAGCCGAATGCCGAAGCCCGCTGGCGTGCCGTAGCCAAAGTATTCGTCGATTTTACCCAGCCGCTACTGGTTGTCACGATATTATTACTATTGTCAATTTTCGCGTAAATGACGGAGTTCAAGTCTGAGAAGTCGGGTGTTGTACCTCCTACCAGATAAACATAGTTGGCATAGACCGTGCCGCTCAGCGCCCCGATTCCCGCGTTGGTACCACCCGGATATGTACCAATCTGTAATTGGCTGGTAGTACTACAGCTGGCCGGTGCACCGGTTGTGCCGATATTACATTTATAGACGTTCCCCGTATAGGTGCTGCATCCGATACCGCTTAGTGCCGAACAACCACCAAAAATGTATAGATTACCGGGGTTAGTGCCGGCCGATGATGGGTTGGACCTGGCGTATGCGTAGGTGTAGGAAACAGACGTCGCGCCAATAGTGGCTAGACTAGCTGATGACCAGGCTCCAACGCTACCGTCGCTTGCCACGCTCGTATAGTAAATATTACCGATGTTTACGAAGCTTCCTCCGTTTGCTCCGCCGATCAAATAGATTCTTCCATTAAAGACCACTGGGCTGGCTGCGGCGATACCTCCACTGATCGTGTGCACATTATCGACGCACCAAATATTTCCCTGATAGCCACCTGACGGGCAGGTAGCCGGTTTGGACGGGATGCCGCTACTGTTGATTGCCGCGTAGGCGATGTTGCCGCTCTGGGCGTTGCAGTTGGTGCTGGTACAGCCGCCAATGACATACAGATAGCCGTTATACACGACCGATGCTGACAGCAGGTTGCCGATATTGCCCGTGCCAGGCAGATCGCAGTTTGTCGGCGCGCCGCCGGTACATGTACCCGATCCGCTGGCGCTAGAGGTGCCGACGGTCGACGCATCGCCGTCCTGGTTGACGGCGCCATAGTTAATCGTCGCCAGTAGGGTGTCACAGTTGCCGGTAGTCGCATTTTGGGCGCTGCATCCACCGATCTCGTATATATTGTCGCGCCAGGCGACCAAGTTGTGAGCTATCCGGGAATCCGACACGCCGCTCATCGTGTTCCAGGCGTCCAAACTGCCGTCGGCATTGATACTGGCGACTTCGGCATCGGAGCGGATCGTCGTACAATAGCCGCTGCCGTTCACCACACTACAGCCGCTGGATACGTACATATAGCCCCCCCATATGACCGAGAAATTACCGCCGATTGCCATGCGTGCGGTCGTAAAGCTGTTACTGTTTTGGGTCCAACTATTAAGCGTGCCGTCGCTGTTGATTTTGTTGTAGAACACATTGCCATTCGGTGCGCCACCGACAGTGGCCGCTCCTCCCATCGAATACAGACGGTCATTATAGACCTGGACACTGTTGCCATAAACAGCAGTGCCGAGTGCAGTACTTGATGTCCAGGTGCCCAGCTTGCCGTTCGGCGTGATATTGGCGTACTCGACGGTTGCGACCGGCGCGCTTGCCCCGATACCACCAACCAAATACATGTGGTTATTGTAGGCGACTGCTCCCGCGTAGGCGCGGATCGAACTGAGGTTCGTGTCTTGGTACCAATACACCCAGTTGGCTTTGTTGGTGTCGGTCGGATGCCATAGCCGCGGCTCGCCGTTGGCGCCCAATTTGGAAATTAATACCGTATTTTGCCGTGTACCGTTCGCGTCGGTTCCACCTATCACATAGAGGAATCCGTTATAGGCGACAAGAGAATAATTTGACCGTCCTCCGACGGATCCAGCCGTCACTGGTAAGTTGTAATCGGAAGTCGAGCACCAGCCACTACAGGTACCGCTGCCCGGGTCGGCGTTATCAATCGTACCACTACTGGTGTTGAATTTTGCCCAGCTGACTGTTTGGGCGGCCTTGGTGCTACCACCGGTCGTAATAAGGACTATTCCATTTGATCCGGCAGATCCGTTGGCAGCTGTGCCACCACCGCTAGCGCCATTACCGGCGCCACCGCGATCCGTATCGCTTGAGTTGCCTGGTGTCGCACCGCTCCCTATTGTCGTGGTAACGCTTGTACCGCCTGCGTCGGTATAGCTAGCACCACCACCACCACCACCACCGGAGTTTCCAGATGAGTTAGTAGTCGAGCCACCACCACCACCACCGAAGTAACCGGCGCCACCGGCGCCACCACCTGGACGTGTCGTCGTAAGGTTTGCCAAACCACCGGCACCACCAGTAGCCAAACCACCAGTTGCACCACTACCGTCAACGCCCTGGCTGCCTCGTCCGTCGGCACCCGCACCACCCGTTAGTGATGAACCGGCAGAACCATCATTGTTACCACCCGCACCACCCGCACCACCAGCACTATTCGTTGCACCACTACCAAGGAGACCGTTACTTCCGCTAGCCGTCGTGCCGTTACAAGACGTGCCCGAACTAGTACAGCCACCCGGGCCAGCGGCACCACCAGCACTATTCTGACGTCCACCACCACCACCGGCACCGCCAGCTGCGACAGCAAGTTTGAGATTGCTTGCCGTTTGATTGATGATACTACTGTAGCCGCCGCCGCTACCACCACCACCGGCACCCGATCCATTGGCATCATAGGTTCCACCCTGTCCGGCACCACCGACGTAAATGTTCAGAGTATCGCCAGGGGTGACGGCAAATGTCCCAGTGACGTAACCCGCACCACCACCCGCACCACCACCCGCACCACCACCACCAGCACCACTACCGCCACCGCCGCCCCATGCCTTTACGACAATGCTTGTCGTGCCGCTTGGTACGGTGTACGTGCCTGCACCCTGGCTGGTAAAGACTTGACCACTAAACGAAGCGCCGCCAATCGTATAAATATAGCCTCCGGCTGCAACGGATCCTCCACCGGATACACCAGCTGTCAGGGAGGTCGTAGAGGTCCATGAGTTAAATCGGGCTCCTGTCGTACGGCCTTTTTTGATCAGTTTGTTCGCAACGTCAAAATTGATATTCGTCTCGTTGTTGCCATACATAAACTGCGATGCTGTCACGACATAGATACTCGGGTCAATCGCGATTGGATAGTTGCCCTTTTTCAGTCCGGTGACGCTCATGGTCAGCGTATCGCCGTCGAGCGAATATGATCCGCTGACCCCTTTTGCCTGGCCGCTACTGCCCATGATGGCAGGTCGGGGGATAACGAATAGTAACGTGTTTTTCGGTGCGTTCTGGCGGGCTTTTTGCAGCAACTGGGCATCCTTGTCAGTACCAGTCGTAATGTTGCCTGCAAACAAGGTATTGCCGTAGATACCCAGACTACCGTCACTTTCAATTTTGGCGCTCATACTGCTACCGAGCCCTAGCCGGTACTTGTATGACATTGTATCGCCTGGTGCATAGTTCAGTACGATATCTTCTTTGACGCCAACGCCTTGCATCGTATAGACAGCCCAGCCGCTGCCGTCCATCAACGGGTAGACGATACGGTCCTTTTGCTGTTTGCCCGCTGCCAGATGGTAGAGGGGCGTCATAGTAAAGTCGATGTTATTTTTTGGGTCGCTGACCGTAATGCCTTTGCTGGCATCTTTGTGCAGTACCGAAGGGGCCGTCATGTCACGCCCGATCATGCCAGCGGTCTGTGACTGCTGCGCGTTAAAATTAAAAGCCTGCTGCGCGTTATCAAACTTGACCTTGCCAGCCATGATTGGGCTGGATTCGGGGAGAAGTGATTCACTCTTGCCGAGTGCATAGGAATAATCTTGAAAATAGGGTGACAGCACACCGTAAATTTCGGCGAGAACCATTATCGCGACTGCTACGAGGAATCGATAGCGCAGCTTCATATTCATTATCCGAATGACTGCATTTTTGGGAGCTTCAAGCAGTGCTTTGCCGATAGTGACAAAGTCAGGTTTTTGAAACTTGATCCGAAGGACAATCTTTTGTCGTCCGTCCGTTTGCTTGTTTGTGTACCTCATATCCCTCGCTGAGCACAAAATAGTGCTTAACTACTGTGGTCATTTTAGCATAACAGGGATAGAATAACCAATGATTTTACCTGTTGCTGAAGGCGAAGCCGATGTTGCCGACATACGCGTTGGAGTTGGATTTTGTTGACACGGTGATCTTGAAGAGGATGCTGCTATTTGCTACAAAAGCACAAGTGGATGGGTCGGCTGAACCGGTTGCCGTGCCAGTTTGCCATGCATTGTTGGATGAAGTGACCGCTACCGAACCGCCACAGGCTGTCAAAGCGCTGCCGGTATTAACGTAGATCTGGTATACGACGCTTGCGTTTGTTGTGTTATCAACTCGCCCGACGAGCTTGGTTGACCCGGAGTTAAAGGACTTGAACGTGCTGGGCAGCTGGTACGTTACGTAGATGCTATACGCTTGCGCGGTGGATTGCGGCGAGGTCCAGTTGTAGTAGTTGTACGTTTCACCACTCGCACAGATTGAAGTATTGATACTGAGTGTTCCGTTTGAGCAGAGGTCGGATGTCATCGTCCCGACACCCGTACCATGCATCACGGCGTTGGTATATTCGGGGCTGATAGTGATGATGTTGTCTGGTGCCGCACCGCAAGATCCCCAGCCCGAGGCCTGGAAACATTGGATTTTGCCAAGTGTTGTGTCGTAGTACATCGATCCCAGCAGGGATGTGTTGTCGTTAGCAATAGGTGCGCCTGCACCTTTGTCTAGCGTGAAGAGAGTTGTTGGACCACCGTTGATCCCGCCGCCAACCTGGACGTTTGGAGTAGTGCTGTTGGCAATTGTCATTGACATAGTATCAACAAATAGCGAGCCACTACCTGTATTACGTGCAGTCGTATCACCCTGTTCAAAGTAAAGGTATGGGTTGGAAGCTGCAGTAGTATCTGTCTGGATGATACAGGTTATTTTCGTAAAGGCTGTTGAGGAAACCGAGACGGCTTGTGTATTGTAGTCTACGCAATTCACAAAGTTTGTACCGTTATCACGCGAGTACTGGACAGTAAATGCTGTAAGGGCAGTGACCTGAGTTTGAACATAGGCCGTCACACGATAGAGGTAGGTTGTGCCGCCGGTGCTGGCAAGTGGGCTGACAGCTAATTTGTTCTTGGCACCAGATGCTGTCGACGTGTTTGTCGAGATTTGGACACTATCACTTGCATCGTTACCGAACGACGTGCTGCGAGTGATAGTAGCACCACTGTTTAGCACATAGTTTGTAGCAAAGTTGGTGTTGTCATCAACGCCACCATCCGTCACATAGCTTTGACTAGCCGCTGCTGTGACGCTGAGGTTGTCTACATAGAACGTACGTACGACACCAGTATTTTGACGAATGAACATTGCGTTACTAGAGTTAGAGCCGGTAGGAACGGTAAACGAGCAGCTAATCTTAGTCCAACTTTTCGTCACAATTTGCTGAGCCGTAGCACAGCTGGTCGTGGCAGAACCGTCCTTTGAGTAGTCGACGATTAAGTCGTTGAATGTACCGCTTGAAAGAAGTGCAGTGAATGAAACGTTATACGTCAGGCCTGGTGTCAAAGTGCTTGTCAGTAGGTTATTTACACCATCATTGGCATTTGCGGTAGTGGTCACAGAGACTGATCCCTGTCCAGTTGCGATGTTCGCTGCAGTCGTGTTGCGGCTGACGGCAACACTGGCATTGCCTTGCTTTGCCCAGGTGCTGGATGGGAAGGTGCTGGATGATGCCCCGGCCGTTTCAGCACCTGGGTCGCTGGCATATTCTGCCAAGTTGCTGCTGACCGAGAACAGGTTAGCGGCCGTATTACTCTGGACGCTGAGCAGTGCGCCGTTGACGGGATTGGCTGAACTGTCACGGATAGTGAGGCCATTCGTATTCGATGTCTTGGCGACTACCAATTCGGCACCACCGGCGCTTTGCAAGGTGTTGTCATACGCAGCTTGCATGGTTGTCGAGCTGGATGCGCCGGCCGCTGTCCAGCCGCCTGGACCCCAAACCATGGTGGCGCTGGTATTGTTGCGCATAGAGATTTGGTTGGTGACGCCGACACCACCATTAACGGCAAGCGTGAAGTCGGCGGTACTAGCGGATGTTACATAGACCAAGCGTCCGTATGCAGATGATCCCGAGATTGTTGGATTAGGGAGCGATACGACGTATCCTGATCCGGATGTATTAATAACGATGACACTACTATTATCTACGTTTGCCTGGGTGATCGTACAAGGCGTACTGGCACAGGTTTGCGTGGCTGCTGTTTGGAAGGTTGGGGTTGTAACTACCACCAGACCATTTGCGCCTGTTCCGACGCCCGCACCACCACTGAGAGTCAAGTTGCCACCATTTGCGTTACCCGTGGTGGCACCGCCGCCCTGGATGGTTAACGCGCCACCGCTGACTGCCGTTGTGGTGCTGGTCGTTCCTTGGATGGTGAAATTAGCAGGTGCGGCGTTGGTCGCGCCGTTACCGACATATAGGTTACCGCTGGTGTCAAAGGTTGCTCGTGCGACGCCGTTTGTACTGATCGTCGTGTTACCTTTCGATTGAATTGCCGTTGTGCCCCCAGTTGCCGAACTACTTGAACCAATCGTCACATTGGTGGTGCCGGTCGTTACAGTGCCGATATTGATAGCGCTTGTATTGGTGGTTCCAATGTTGATGTTGCCACCAACGCCTGTACCGACTCCTGCACCGCCGTTAAATGTCAAATCACCACCGTTTGCATTACCTGTATTGGCAGCCCCGCCTTGGATGGTGATTGACGCACCCGCAACAGCGGTTGTCGTGCTTGCGGTTCCCTGGATCGTGAAATTGCTCGGCGCAGCATTGGTGGTCCCGTTGCCAACATATAGGTTACCGTTGGTATCAAAGATTGCTCGGTTGACACCATTCGTTGCGATATTAACGTTACCACTGGTACCGCTACCTGTCTTGACGCCACCCGCAACGGTGATATCGCCACCACCGCCATTTGTACCGCCGCCATTACCACCTTGGATGGTTAGTGCGCCACCGGCAAATCCAGTCCCTGTGCCTCCTTGGCCAGCTTGAATAGAAAGTGTTCCACCGGTCGTGCTGGCGGCGGCTTGTGTTAGACCAATGGTCGAGTTGGCCTGGCCAAACGTGTGCGCCGTCGCAGTCAATGTACCGCCGGAAACACTACCACCGCTGAATGTACCGCCGCTCAAGCTACCACCACTAATAGCTGCATTATTGATATTGCCGGTTGTGGTGAACGTCCCGGCGACGCTGGCACCGCTGGTTGTAACCGCAAAATAGTTGGTGGACTGTGCGTTGTTTTGTACCGCAAACAGGTTGCCGCCAACAGTGCTGGATGCATCGCGGATCAGCATCCCATGACCTGTGGTATCTAATGTGATCAGAGGTGTCGCGCCCGAGTTGTTATAGGCATTTTGAAGCGTTGTGGCACTACCGCTACCGATGAGGGTACACGTACCACCAGTGACGATTCCACCCTGGACAACTTGCGCGTCTACATAATAACCAGCCGAACAGGAGGTCGTGGCACCGGACGTGCCATTGAATTTATATCCGCTGGTTGCGTTGATGGTGCTGCTGGCACTGACTTGGCCGGTCAAAGTAATGCCACCGGTACCACCTTGGATCGTTGTTGTGCTACCGCTGGTCGTGCTACCGATCGTGACTGTCGAAACACCGCTGCTGGAAGCAAGGGTACCGACATTAATGGATTGAGTTCCACTTGAATAACTATTACTACCGACCTGAATAGTTCCAACGTTTGAATTACCGATATAGACTTTTCCGACCGTACCAGAACCGGCATTGGCACCACCGTTAATGACGATATCACCGCCGTTTGCGTTACCGGACGTCGCCGCTCCGCCTTGGAGTGATAAATTAGCACCGGCTACCCCCGATGTCGAACTACCTGTACTCGCAATCGTAAAGTTGTTTGGCGAGCCTGAAGTAATGCCGTTTCCAACATAAAGGTTGTTTGACGTATCAAATGTCGCGCGCGTTATACCATTAGTTGCCACGGTCGTATTGTTCTTTGACTGGATTGCAGTCGCGCCGGCGCTCGCCGAAGATCCAGCACCGATCGTGACATCGGTACTGCTACTTGCCGTGTTGTTGGTGCCGATGTTAATAGTCTGCGCAATAGCACTCGATGTACTACCAATTTGAATAGTGCTGGCGTGCGAGGTGCCTATGTTGAGGGCGCCGTCAGTACCCGTGCCAGTCTTGGCACCTGCATCAAGTGAAAGGTTGCCGCCGTTTGCGCTGGTGCCACCAGCTGCGCCACCTTGGAGGACCAAGTCGCCACCAGCGCTACCTGTTCCGGAGCCGCCCGTGCCACTACTGATAGTTAATGATTTACCGGCCGTGCTTGCTGCAGATGTTGTGACCGACAGGGTATGGTTGGCGTTATTGCCAAATGCCAAATCACCGGCGTTGCCGATGGTAAAGACATCAGTTGCGGTATTTTGTAGCTGCAACAGGTTGCCCGTGCTGGTCTTGTTGATAAAAATACTGCTGGTGTTAGAGCTGGCATCGGTCTGGACGCCTTGTGCTAATTGGACAAAATTCGATGCCGTGAGCGTGCCGAGTTTGTTGGCACTGTCAGCTTGCAGTGCGTATGGCGATGTCGTCATACGTTTCATTGGCAACATTTCACCGTCAGCCGTACATGGCGAAGACCCGTAAGTCGTACAGGCTGTGGCAGTACCAGCGACGTTCATTGATAGGAATAATGTGTCCTGATTCCAGTCGACGCTGCCACCGAATGGGTTAATAGATCCGAGGTTCACGGACAAAAAGCCGTTCTTGACTTGGACGGCTCCGGTAGGTGAGCCGTTGTTGATATAGCTTTCCGTCCATTTCAGTGACCCACTTGGACTACCGGTGGTGTCACCGGCGCTCAGCCCGTCACCATCCTGATAAATCTTGAACTGAATATTATAATAACCATCAGGAACAGTAGCGCCAGTGCTGGTTAGCAAGCGCCCCTGAAAATTGATGGTTTTGTTGATACCGGCTGTTGCGTGCGATACGTGGCTAATAATTAGCGTTGTAATAAACGCAATAAATAGCGAAGTTAGCGCTAACGTAAATAGCGCACGACGACGACCAATACCAGTGGGGAGGTGGCACCACATTCTTTATTTTTGTTTTCTACATCTGTTAGATGTGAGGAAAATGTTTATTTCACTTGGATGTGTGGTGCCATCAAAAGCTTGGCGTTATTGTAACATAAGCGTCTCTATTGGACAACAACCTATTGATCTGGTGAACAGAGTATACGACACATTATGTCCGATCGGACATAATGTGTCGTATACCAGAATGGTACTTCGTAGGCTACGTCTGTGGATTGAGTTGACCGTGTTGTTCTAGAACGTGCTTTTCGCGTCGTTCACCCAGCCAAAAACTCACAACGATAGCAACGGTTGATACATAGAGAGGCCATAGTGCGATCAGGAAGTTGGGCGATACCGGGTTGTCAGTCGCCGTTGTGCCGACTGGATCGGGTTGGCCGTTGACTATCGCAGCAACGGTGATAAAGGCAACGCGGCCATCGGCATCAGTCGCCTGTACGCTGATCGCGTATGTTCCGGCTTTGGTATAGACATGCGTATTGGCAAAGACAGCATTGTTGTTGCGCGGTACCAACGTATGCGCCGAATCACCCCACTGAATGTTAACAGCGTACGGTGCGCGTCCGCCCAATACGGTAATAGGCATGGTCATTTCTCTGTTCGGGAACACACCGCGGAACACAGCGTCCGTGTTGATGAGCAGTTGCGCATTACCAAAGTCTAGTCCGGCAATACCGCTTGCCTGCGCACCCAGGACATCGTAGTACACCGTAACGGTTGTTGAATCCGGACTCTGTTGATTGAGGGCGTCATACACTCGGGCGACCAGGTCGTTTTTGCCGTACATCAGGTCAATGTCAAACGAGTATTTACCGTTGACATCACACATGGTTGACCCGGCGAAGATGTCGTTTTTGTACACCTCGACCAGTGTTCCAGCCGGACAAGTACCTTTCACAGTAACAGGGGTGGTAGTGAAATGCTGGCCGTTGCCAGGTGATGTGATAGTTGGTGGATCTGCCGGTGGTTTACCAGGCATGATGCCGGTCAGACCAACCGAACCGCTTTGTGGCCCTGGGCTGGCAAAGGAGGTATAGACGGTCAGCAAAAAGCCAACGACAACGAGCACGAGAGCAAGTGGCAGATACGACGTGTGCTGGTGGGGCAACAGTTTGCCGCTATGTTGGTGTTGGCTAAGAGCGAACCGGTGTAGCATAAGCGTTATTATATTCGATTGTGGTTGTAATGTCAAGAGGTATAACAGAGGAAGTCGTGGACTATCGTCGGCGGCCGCCACGTGACTGGTTGAGGACACGCTGAGCGTAGCGGCGAAGGGCGTATCGGACGAGGAAGAATAGTGCGATCAGGCCGATGATAATGGCAGCGATCAATTTGTATGGGATAACCCAGAATTCGACCGTTGCTGTCAGAGGTTGCACGCCTGATCCATAGGTCATGTCCAGTTTGGCGGTGTATTTACCAAACAGGAATTTGTTTCCAATGACACTACTGTCCAGCGGTTGTTCAAATTTACGAATACTACCCGGCAGGACATTGCGCGGCGGTTGGTTGACGGGGACTGTTGCGAGTGTTTTACCGAACATGTCAGTGACAGTAACCATGCCAGTTGGCTGTTCATGAATGTTACCACTGTTTTTGATACGTTCGACAAAGTTAAGCGGTGCTGATTCAAATAACGAATTCTTGTGGCTGCCACTGGCAGTGAAAAATTCTGCGATTGATAACTGTTCTTTGGCGTCGCCGTTGACTTTCATCAACACCAATGAACCCAGGCTTGCTGATAATGATACGCCCGTACCTTCCAGTCCAGGAGGCGTACCAGTAAAGCGAATGACGCCGTAATAACCACCAGGCGCGGCACTTTTAGGAATCTTGACGGTAATCGTCAGGGTTTGAATTTGCTTTGGTACCAGAGTAAATTTAGGCAGTGGGCTAATCCATGATTTGATTGAATAAGGATTTGGCTCTTTGCCGTCTAGCAAAATCTTGGGCGTTCCATCTTCGCCTGCTGCAACGAAATCGTTAATCTCGTTGCTGACAACTAGTTTGGTCGGGGATACGTCGCGTAGATTAATCTTGGCGCTGACAGTTTGTCCGGGGTCGCCCGAAAGGTTAACGACTGGTGGACCGATCTCAAGAGCCTGGCCACCACCAGGTGCGGCTGGCGCAGCAGATTTAGACGCTGTCTGCGCAAAAGCTAATCCGGCCGGAACGGAGAGCACGATTGCTAGAGTGGTGATGGTGAGGGTAAGAATTCTTTTCATATTTTAAAATGTCGGCGTACATACATAGTTGATGGTGGCGACATAGGTTCCTGGGGGCTGGCTACCAGACACGTCGGTGAAATAGGATATGGTGTAGCGTTGGGCATCGGTTGGAACAGGTGAACCAGGGGTAGAGAAATCGCTTTTTGCGATCACTGTTGCACCAGTTAGGTCAAGCGCAAACGAATCTGCTGTCGCAAAATTAGTTGTTGGATTTGCTTGCAAAGTTGCACCACCAGATGCTGGGGCGATTGCCCCACCAACAGCAGGGTTAGACGCAGTTGTGGTATTGGCGACGAGGTTGATACCAAATTTACTTGTGCCACGGGCGCCAGCGACAGCGGTTGCCGTGCCGCCTACTGTAGGTATAGAGAAAGACCCTGATGTTAATGTGGTGCCTGTGGCCACGATGACATAGCCGGAAACCGCATTTGTCGATGCTGCCATTTGCGATGTTGCTGATGACGTGTCAGATGGTGAAAATTCCTGGTTGAAAGTGATTGCACCGCTGGTTGCGGTTGTGCAGTCAGGGATGGTACCACCACCACCGACCAAGGTAATCGTTGCGCCGGTACAAAAGGCGAGGTATTCAGGCATGGTGCCGGTAACGACAATCGCGTTAGATGTGCTGACAGCAACAACACCCGCGTCGGTTGCGCCTGTCGTTGCAGTCGAGGACGTATAGGTTGTAATACGAGCAAAGAAGGTTGTATTCGTAGGGCTCGGGTTATAGACTGCTGCCAATGTCGCTTCAATAGTCGTTGCCGTAGGGTCTGCGGTGAAATGAATGTATGGTGCAGAGGTAGCAGTCGTGATAGCAGGGCTACCAGCGAGTCCTACGGTTGCTCCTAGCGTTGCACTGCCAGCGGTTAAGTCAGTCGGAGCGGTACAGGTACCGGTTGCCGTTGTACAGTACTGGAATCCGATTGAGCGAATACCACTTGTAGTTGTAACGGTAAATTTGAAGTGATGGTCAGCTTTACCGGTAGCATCCGCGTGACCAGCAATGGAAGGTGCGGATCCGGTAGGTAACTTTGCAGCAAGTGCGGCAGCATTTGATTGAAGGGTCAATGACCTGCTTGTGATTTGGACGGCGTGCGCAGTATCAAACTGTAGTACGGACGTAACCGTAGTAAACAACAATACCATACATAACAGTACTCGCGTACGTGCTCCACTCACTCTCATGTGACAGATTGTACCATAAGCGTTGAACAAGCGTCAACGAAATTCGGCTATTGTGGATAAGATTAAAAGGTCGGCGTACAGATGTAGGTCAGCGTGGTGCTGTACGTTCCAGCAGGCTGGCTACCAGGTACATTCGCTATGTAGGATACGGTGAAAATCTGTGAGTCGGATCCGCCAACGGTGGTGAAATCACTAGCCGCAACCGTGTCACCCGAGGTGAATTTGAATGTATCGGCAGTATCATAGCCTGCCTTCGGTTGGCCTCTGAAATTCAGACCTCCTGATAAGTTAGCCGCTGGTGCAACATTGGCACTTATGTAGGGGGCAACAGTACCCGGGAAACCGGAGGCCGCCGCGGCCGTATTGGCCATCAAGTTTATGCCGAATTGGCTGTGGTTGACAGTACTTGCCCCAGCCGTACCCATCGCCGTAATCGTATTGCCACCCGAGGTTAGTGTCGCTCCGTTGACGGTAATCGCATATCCCGCTCCGGCGTTGGTTGATGCGGACATTTGCGATTCGGCAATTGCCGTATCGATCGGAGAGAACAGCTGATTAAAGCTGATCACGCCGCTTGTTGCCGTCGTACAGTCTGGCGCACCGCCAGTAGTTAAGACCTGCTCGCCGGTACAAAAGACGAGCGATTCGGGCATAGTACCCGTCAGGACGATCGGTTCGGCGGTGCTGGCGGTGACGGTACCGGCGTCAGTCGCAGCGCCGGTTGCGTTATTAGTGACATAGGTAGTGATCCGGACAAAGAAGGATGTATTATTGGCTGTCGGGTTGGTAACGCCGTTTAATTGGTAAGTAACGGCGGTACCAGCGGTAACGGACGCGGCCGAACGGGTGATATACGGTGCGCCGTTGGTGGCGAGCGTTGTACCGTTTACGGTGAAGCCAGTTGCACCGCTTTGGGCGCTAAGGGTTGCCGACGTAGTGACGATACCGGTTGGCGTGACACAGGCAGGGACAGCGGGCGTATTGGCCGCAGTCGTACAGTATTCGAATTTGATAGATCCGACGTTAGTGTTGCCTACCGATGGTAATGTAAAGCTAAATAAGTGATTAACGACTCCGAGGGCTTTGGAACCACCATCACTGGCTCCAGCGATAAGGGTCAGGCTACGGGCGGTAATTTGCGCAGCATAGGTTGTACTGGTAAAAATTGGTATAAAAGAGGCAGCAACCAACAATAGCAGGCTTAACAGTACCCTTGCACGCGCTCCATTCATAAGAGCGATTGTACCATAAGCACTACATTGATGTTAACAGCTTGCTACGTGGGGTGTAGATTCTAGAATGTCGGAGTACAGATGTAGGTCAGTGTCGTCGTGTACGAACCGGCAGGCTGACTACCAGGTACGTTTACGATATAGCTAGCAGTGAAGATCTGCGAGTCGGTACCACCGGGTGCGGTGAAGTCACTGGCTGCTACCGTGTCACCTGAGGTGAATTTGAATGTGTCAGCAGTATTATAGCCTGCCTTCGGCTGACCCCTGTAGTTAACTCCTGTCAAGTTTGCGGCTGGTGCGACATCGGCACTTATGTAAGGGGCAACAGTACCCGGGAAACCGGAGGCCGCCGCGGCCGTGTTGGCCTTCAGGTTCATGCCGAATTGGCTGATGTTTTTGACACTCGCTGCAGCTGTACCCATTGCCGTAATCGTATTGCCACCAGAGGTTAGTGTCGCTCCGTTGACGGTAATAATGTATCCTGATCCAGCATTGGTACTGGCCGCCATTTGTGATTCGGCGATTGCCGTATCAACAGGCGTGAACAGCTGGTTAAAGGTAATGGTGCCCGCAGTGGCAGTGGCGCAGTCTGGCACACCAACGGTCAGACCGACCTGCTCGCCGGTACAAAAGACGAGCGATTCAGGCATGGTACCCGTCAGGACGATTGGCGTGGCGGTGCTGGCGGTCACGGTACCAAGGTCGGTTGCGCTACCGGTGGTGTCGATGCTTGCGTAACTTGAGATCCGGACAAAGAAGGATGTATTATTGGCTGTCGGGTTGGTAACACCATCTAATTGGTAAGTAACGGGAGTACCAGCGGTAACGGACGCGGCCGAACGGG
>OUNO010000188.1_pt2 | contig 22991 bp, 24 predicted proteins | sample 1779811 | NCBI WGS metagenome assembly OUNO01 (sample SAMEA3914804, study PRJEB12502) | metagenome | biome: forest; material: soil | place: Canada | collected 2010-06-25 | depth 0.3 m | reverse complement strand
GTGCCGATGACAGGACTTGAACCTGTCATTGCGCGACCTTCAAATCCACGCCTTTAGTTGATATCGTAGCTGGAATTACGGGTAAAAGGCGTCCTTTCGTTCTGACAATTATGGACGCAATCGGACACGAATTGCCACGAGTTAGGTCACGTGGAGGTCACGAAATGCGGGGTAAGTCAGATGGCTCGAATGGCAGGATCAGAGAAACAGCGACTCGCGCACTCGCTTGAGCGAAGGCGAAAAGGAGGTCGAGGAGACTTCGGCACGATTGATCAGTTGGCCTCCGGGCGACTTCGTGTCAGATACATCGGATCGGATGAACGCCGCTATACCGCGCCGCGTACTTTCGACAATCTCGGAGATGCGGACACTTGGCTTGTTGGCGTGCGACGGGACATGGCGCTTGGGACGTGGCGATCGCCCCAAGAAATCGAGTCCGAGCGTCGCAAGGCTGAGATCCGCGGGACGACGGTTGACCAAATGTTCGAGTCCTATCTTGCCGAGAGCGACCTGAGGCCGCGCTCGAGAGACTTGTACGAATATCAATGGTGGCGACTGGTCTCCCCGATTCTCGGGTCATCCGCAGTAGTCGGCCTGAGTCCGACGGACGTCGCCGAGTGGCGGGAGTCTCTACCGGCCGCGCCCAGGCAGCGTGAGCAGGTTTCTGACCTGCTGCGTGCTGTGCTGAACCTTTCGGTCGAGCGCGAGCTGATCGATCGAAACCCGGCCGCGCGCTCACGACGCAAGGTGAAGGGTCGAACCTCGCGAGTCAGGCGGCGGGAGGTCCCGAGACTCACGCGGGAGGAGGTTGCGTTGATCGCGTCGCATATGCCAGATGAACGACAGTTCGCTGTGCTGCTGGCTGCGTACACCGGGCTCCGCTTCGGGGAACTAGCAGCATTGAGAAGGACAGATCTTGCCTTGCGTCGTTTAGAAGATGGTCCTTTGATCGGCGCGACTCTGACCGTTTCACGTGCCGTGACGAGGCCCAAGGGAAGTGACGGTATACGACGCAGTGTCGAGGGCGACACAAAATCTGAGGCGGCACGACGGTCGCTTGAGATTCCGTCGGGGCTCCTTTCGAGTCTGGATCGCCATTTGAGGGAAGGGACTCAGCAAGGTCCGCACGGCCTTTTGTTTCCCACGTCTGCAGGCAATCTGCTGACTCCAACGGCCCTGTATGGAGAGAAGCCCGGATTGGCGAAGCATGGCCAAGGCAGATTGCACCCGACGAAAGGCCGCGGATTCTATGCCGCTCGGGTAGCCGCAGGGCGTCCAGATGCGAATTGGCACCAACTTCGAGCCTTCGCGATAAGTGAGGCGGTAGACGCTGGCGCTAGTCAGGCCGACCTGCTGCGGCGCTTCGGTCACACAGATATGAGGACATCCGGTTTGTACCAGCGAGCTGCTCAGGAAGCCGATGCTGCACTGGCGTCTCGAATTCAAGTCTCGCTCCCATTCCCCGAATTTGAACGCGAATCGGCCACCAACGAGGAATGAATCGCACGCAAGGCCTGAAGTCCGAAATCTGAACTCCTTTGATCTCCGCAGGCAACGGTCCGAGCAGTTCGCAACCTTCCGGTTGTCCACTCATGCGATCAAGTCGACCTTTCGGATCAGGCTGACTCGCCTGGCTCGATTTGCTCAAAAGCGAAAGTGCGCAGCCTGACTTGGATTGGAGGTCTGTCAGATGATCAAGATCGCGGAGCGCAAGTTGCTAACGCTTGCCGAGGCCGCAGATTCGCTCGCAGTGTCGCAGCGGACTGCCCGCCGGTATATCGCGGCAGGTTATCTCGACGCTGTCCGTCTTGGCGGACGGACGATAAGAGTCAAAGCGGAATCGATCGAACGGTTCTCAAACGCTGCGCCACTTGGACACTCGGCATGACGCAGGTCAGCTCGTCTTCGCCACGGAACTCTCAACTCCCAGCTTCCACACCTCGCTGGCGTCGTCCATTGCTGCGGTGACATTGGACGGCCCCGGCGCACGATCGGGGTGAAGGTCTGCCGGGGCCTGCGAGTTGTGTTGAGCTCGCGTTGTTGAGGCTAACCCGGCTCGGGCATGGATGTCGAGTGGGCAGGTGGGTTGCTGTGCATAGGCGTGGAGGCGTTCTTCCGAGCCTGTTCGAACGCGGGAATGATCTGACTGTTGTCGGCGCCGGCGAGGATCAGCAGGGCTGCGGCGTAGACCGTTGCCGGGTGTGAGGTTCGGGGCTCGGCGATGTAGCCACCGAGTATCCCGCCGGCTGCGAGACCTGCAAGGTCGGTCCGGTTGCCCATGATCTCCTTGAGCTCGGCGACGGCTTCGCTCGGGAGAGTGCCGTCACAAGAGCGCCTCGTAGCGGTGCCGTGCAGGCTGATCTCGAGGAATCGGTCAGGATCAAGGCGTCGTTTCCTGGTGAATCCCATACCGTTATCGTAAACCCTTGTGTCGAACATGCGTTCGACGAAATGTCGGGAGACTCTGCAACCTACATTCGCAATTGTGTGCAGCACGCCTGGTGATATTGATCCATCACCATTTCGAATCCTTGACCTGGGTACTAGGCACGCGTCAAGTTCGAGATTAGGGTCGAAGCATTGAACGTTGTCCACCCAGGTTGGCGTTTTGGCCTGTGGATAGAGAAAAGAGTCGGCCTGAAATAAGTGACACGATCGGTGAATCTCGCGGATTGCGAGCACCGAACGGGGGGAGTCATGAAGAAACAGTTGCGCAAGAAGGTGCGATTCGCTGCTGTGGCCATCGTCGCGGCGATGCTGTTTGGCGGCTGCGGCGGGTCTGAGAAAGACGACCCACCGTCGACCACGAGACCGACGTCAACGGCGACCGCAACGACACCGGCATGGCAGGCGAAGTATTCCAAGGCTGAACTGAAGGCCTACGAAAATGCGCTCGCCGCGTGGAACAACTACTTAGACGCCAGCGAGCCGATTTGGGCGGCAGGCAAACAAACTGCCGGTGCGAAGAAGATGTTTCAGACCTACTTCGTTCCTTGGCAGGTGTACTACGCGCAGCTCGGCTTCTATGAAAAGCACGGTCTCACCCGGACAGGTCGAGCGAAGGTACTGAGTTCTCAGGCCTCCCGGATTGAGCTGTCTAAGGACAGCGGTGCTGTCACTATCCGCCAGTGCTTGGACTCTGCCAAGTCTCTGACAGTGACCCAGAACGGCAGGCTAGTAAGACCAGCGACTCTCGAGCCTCAGTACCAGACAGTCGAACTAGATAGATACAAGAGCCGATGGTTGATCGTGAAGCTGACCGAGTCTTCCGGCGAAAGTCCATGCGCGGCGTAGCGCGATTAGGGGTCGCGGCTATCGTGTTGGCCGCAGGATTGGTCGCACTGGCCGAACCTGCAGTCGCAGAGTGCCCATCTGGGGAGACGCCTGTGCCGGGAACCTCGGGTCAGATATGTATTCCGGCCGTCGAGGATGGTGGAGGCGGTAGTGGCGATACCGGCGGCAACCAAGGCGGCGGCCCTGTCACTTGCAGTTTTCGCGGCTCGAAAGTGCCTTGCTCGGACCCGGACCGCGGCACTTGGTCCCAAAACAGGCAGTGCTATCTGCTTCTCATGATTCCGCAGCCCAGGCCGGAATCGGCGATTTGGGTCGAGGCTGGTGGATCGCCTGCCGACGGTCGAATGTTTCTGTGCATTAGACCAGATGTTCCTGGAAACCCGACGTACGTCTTTATGAGGGGCGGTGGAGCGCCGAATCCGGTCAATCTTGCTCGTCGAGCACTCGGTCAGTTGCAGCTTGCTAGGCCTGAGATTCACCTTGCGCCGGCGTTGCCGCATCGCACCTACGTCGGTGTGGACACGTGGCTTTGGATCCCTCCGGGTCAATGGGCGACGTTGAGGAAGTCGGTCTCTGCTGGTGCTACGACCGTGACCGTCACGGCCGTTCCGGATCACGTGGTCTGGGATATGGGTCCGTCGTCGAAGACTTGCTACTCCGCGGGCAGGGAGTGGCAGGTCGGTCGTATGTCGAAGGGCTCAACCACCAGCTGCTCGTACAAGTATTCACAGGTCTCCGACTTCGAGCCGGGCAACGTCTTCAAAGTGACTGCAACGTTGACGTATCAAGTCGATTGGCGCTGCACAGGCACGTGTCCGGCAACGTCGGGAAGCCTCGGGCAGGTTGACGGCCTGCCCAGCACGACACAAGAGCAGGTCGGCGAGCGCCAGTCGGTGGTCGTAAACGGGAAGGACTGAACGATGACCGTGACGACGGATCGTAAGCCGAAGGCGAAAGGCGCTCGTGGCGCCGACGCGTCGAGCTTCGTGACAAGGGGGCGGCTCAACGAGCGTGGTTTGCGTACCAAGCCACGGCGCACCGGATTGATGTCGGCCGCGGCCCTTCTGATCATTGGCTGCGGCCTCTCATTCGCGCTCCTGCTGGCACAGGCCGGCCACAAAACTGAGGTCCTGGCAATCGGTCACCCTGTCGCCAAGGGCCACGCGGTCGAACGCAACGACCTGGTGACCCGCCAGGTGGCCGGCGTGCAGGGCGTCATACCGATAGATCAGGTAAGCCAGATCGTTGGCAAGACTGCCTCGGTCGACTTGGTGGAAGGGCAGATTCTCACCCCCGCGATGGTCACCGCCGACCCGGTCCCGGGCAAGGGCCGCGCCCTTGTCGGGCTCGCTCTCGATCCGACACAAGTCCCGACAGATGGACTCAAGTCCGGCGACCAAATCAGGGTCATCGCCGTCCCGAGCGACAACAGCGGGGGCGGCACTCTCGATGCGCCGCCGGTGCTGTCCGACGACGCGACTGTGTACAGCGTGGGCGGCGACACGGTCGAGGGCGGGTCGATCGCGGTGACCGTGATCGTCGACGATGCCGATGCGGGCAAGATCGCCGCCTACTCGGCCAACAAGCTCGTCGCGGTCGTCGGCATCTCAACGGCCAGTGTGGGGGCATCAGGGTGATCTTGAGCGTGTGTTCGACTAAAGGATCGCCCGGTGTCACGTCAGCGGCGCTAACACTCGCTGCGGCATGGCCCCGTCAGGTCCTCTTGGTCGAAGCGGACCCTTCCGGCGGAGTTTTGGCATATCGGTGCGCCTCTGCATCCGGTGGACCTCTCGCGGAGTCGCCGAGCATCATTGGCTTGGCAGCCGCCGCGCGATCGGACCAGCCTCGCGTTTTGAGTGACTTCGCCCAGAACCTGGCTTGCGGCGTGCCGATCGTTCAAGGTGTCACCACCCCTGCCCAAGGACGCGGTCTGGCAGACCTCTGGCCCGCAATCGCTGGAGCCTTGAGAGTGCCCGATGTGGACGTGATCATCGACGTCGGCCGCCTCGACGTCGCCGATTCTTCGATGGCACTGGCGACCGCTTCGGACCGTGTTCTTGTAGCTCATACGCCTTCGATGGAGTCGGTCATCCACGCACGGGAGGCGTTGCTCGAGTACGCCTCTTCGATCGACTCACCGCTCACGGACCCGCGACTTGTACCGCTCATGATCGGTCCGGCACGTCACGCCTCGAATGACCGCCGTGACGTCGATTCCGTCTTTGCAGTATCGGGTTTGGCTTTAGCGCCCACTGTGCACCTGCCGCTCGACCGAGCGGCCCTGGATCGTCTGGAGGCCGGAGAACGCGCGGACGGACGCCTGTCGCGCACGATACTTCTGCGCGCCGCAGTCGCTCTCGCGCACCAGTTGACGACGACCAGGACCGCGGAGGTGCCCGCATGATCGACATGGAACTGGTCAGGCGTTTGCATCAGCTTGCCGGCGACCGCGTGCAAGCAGAACAGAACGCCAGGCGTGGAGTCGGTACCCGGACCTTGGACGGCGATGCCGAACGGCAATACGCCCGCGCGGTAATTGCCGATGTCATCCAGTCCTATGCCGAACAACAACTTAGTGCTGGCGCCGCACCGCTGGAGTTGTCGTTGGAGGAGGAGATTTCCGAGGCGATCTTCGCCCGCATGTTCGGAGCCGGACGACTCCAAAAGCTTCTGGATGACGAAACGATCGAGAACATCGACATCAACGGCGCAGATGAGGTATGGATCAGCAGGGTCGGGGAGGACCACGCCAAACGGGCAGAGCCAATCGCTTCCAGCGACGAGGAAGTTGTCGAACTCGTCCAGACCCTAGCCGCGTATTCGGGTCTGTCGTCGAGACCCTTCGATGCCGCCAACCCACACTTGGACCTGCAACTGCCTGACGGATCGCGCCTCGCGGCGGTCATGTCGGTGACGGCGCGACCCACCGTCTCGATCCGGAGGCACCGATTCACCGATGTCACCCTCGACGACCTCGCCGAACTCGACACGATGAGTAGCGAGGTTTCGGACTTTCTGCGCGCCGTCGTCAAAGCCCGCTTCAACGTTGTTATCGCCGGCGGAACAAACGGTGGCAAGACCACATTGCTGCGTGCCATGGCCTCAGACATTGCGCCAGATGAACGAATCATCACCATCGAAAAGGCCTTCGAGCTGGGGCTGCGGCAGAACGTCCTCCGCCACCCGAACACCGTCGCGCTCGAGTCCCGCAACGCGAACTCCGAAGGCGCAGGCGAAGTCACCGTCGCCGAACTGGTGAGGCGCACCCTGAGGTTGAATCCAGATCGGGTGATCGTCGGTGAAGTCCTGGGCGACGAAATCGTGCCCATGCTCAACGCCATGAGCCAGGGCAACGACGGTTCCTTGTCGACGATCCACGTCGACGCCGCACGTGAAGTGTTCTCGAGAATCTCCTCCTATGCACAACAGGCCGAAGGGCTGCCCAGGTCTGTTGTTCACGAGATGATCGCCGGCGCAATCGACTTCGTCGTGTTCATTTCCCGCGATCGCCGTGGCGGTGGACGAAGAAGGATCCGGACGATCCTCGAAGTCACTGGCTACGACGATGACATTGGGGTGTCCTCATCGGAGATCTTCACTACTGATGAGAACGGCGACGCCGTGCGCGTGGAGGAGATCGCGATCGCCCGGGCCGTCGATCTGGTCGCCGCAGGTTGGAAGCCCCGAGACTCCCAAGCGTGGGGGTGGAACGCCTCATGAGTATCTATGTGATCGCGGGCCTGGTCCTCGGTGTTGGCGTCGCCGGCGGCATTGTCTTGGGGATGGCGGCTTGGAACGGCTGGTCGCCCGCCGCAAGGATCCCGACGGGGCGAGGCTCCCGATTCCACCTGAGCGAAACCCTGCGGCGCCGCATCGCGGTCACCTCTGGCATTGCCGTGATCGTGGCTGTCCTCACCCGATGGCCGGTCGCTGTTGCTGCCGCCGGCACTCTGGTGTGGCTCTGGCCTTCGATGTTCGGTGCCAGTCGCATCGCGGCGCTCCAGATCGCGCGCCTCGAAGCACTCGCTACGTGGACAGAATCGTTGCGAGACACAATTGCCGGATCTATCGGTCTTGAACAGGCGATCATCGCCACCACCAATGCGGCGCCCGATGAAATCCGTGGGCCGTTGCGCCGGCTTGTGGGCCGGCTGCGATCACACCTGCCGCTACCTCAGGCACTTTCGGCATTCGCGGAGGAATTTGACGACGTGTCGGTTGACTTGGTCGTCGCCGCGCTGATCCTGAATGCGCGGTTGCGTGGCCCGGGTCTGGTCAACACTCTCACCGCATTGGCGACCTCGGCCCGCGAGGAACTCGACATGCGCCGCGGAGTCGAGGAAGGAAGAAAGAACCTGCGTCGCGCGGCGACGATCATTGTCACCGTCACCGTGACGTTTGCTGGCGGGCTGATCCTTTTCTCGCGTTCCTACCTCGCCCCGTACGGAACCGTTCCTGGGCAGGTCGTCCTGCTCATGGTGGTTGCCATTTTCGCGGCCGGGTTCATGTGGATTCGGGCCGCGGCCACCGGCAAGACAGCCGAGCGATTCCTCGTCGATGCGGCAACTCTCGAACATTCTGGAGGTGGGCTCCGATGATCCTCGCCTTGTTGTGTGGCGCCGGCATCGGCGTGGCAATTCTCTTGCTCAGCCTCGCGTTCGCCCCGCCGCGAACAGACCTTGTGGCAGCTGTTGGCCGGTGGGAATCTCAACGCGACTACAAAGCGAACGCCTCACCAGTCCTCGATCGTCTGGAGTGGCGTGACCGGCTTGGCGGCCGGCTGGTGATCGAACTTCGTCAGCGTGGGATCAGCTTGGCACACAGGCGCTCCGACTTGGTGCTGGTAGGCCGCACCCTCGAGGAGCACCTGAGCGCGAAGGTTCTGCTCGGCGTATTTGGGATGTTGCTGCCCAGCCTGTTCTCGGGCGTCATGGCCTTGGCCGGAATTGGCCTCTCTCTGGCGCTTCCGGCGATCGTCGGCGTCGCCTTGGGCATCGTGCTGTTTGTGGTTCCTGACCTGTCTTTGGTCGCTGAGGCACGCGGTAAGCGCGACGAACTGCGTCGGGCGTTGTCGTGCTATCTCGATCTCGTGTCCATGACCCTTGCCGGTGGTCGGGGCGCTCCTGAAGCATTGCCGATGGCCGCTGCCATCGGGCGGGGTTGGGCGTTCGAACTGTTCGCCGAAACCATCTCGCGGGCACGATACGCGGGCATCACCCCGTGGGAAGCCTTGGGCGATCTCGGCGAGCGGATCGACCTCCCTGAACTCCGCGACCTCGGCAGCGCCTTGAGCCTGGTTGCCGACGACGGTGCCAAAGTGCGACAGTCGCTCGCTTCTCGAGCGGCAACGCAGCGGCGCCGCCAACTGGCCGAAGCCGCGGGCGCGGCCGAGAAGGCAGATCAGTCGATCCAATTGGCACAGATTGTCCTGGCCGCCGGATTCTTGTTGTTTTTGTCCTATCCAGCCGTAGTCAACGTGCTGGTTCTCTGAAAGCGGGGGTAGATCAATGTCGGAGATTCAAGTGTGGGCAATGTGGCTGAGGCTGCAAGCCCAGGCGACGGTGCGGGACCGAAGGCACGATGAGCGTGGCGACATAGTGCAGACGGTGATCATCGTGGCCCTCTTCGCAGCCGGTGCGATCGCCATCTGCGCCATCATCATCAAGAAATTCACCGACAAGGCGAACTCAATTCCAACCGGGTGACGCACGTGGGTTGGCGTAGGCATGACGAGGTCGGGGCGGCGTCTGTCGTCCAGACGGTCATTGTCGCGCCCGCGCTTCTGCTCATGCTGATGGTCATCGTCCAGTTCGCGCTCTTCGAGCACGCCCAATCGGTCGCCGAAGATGCCGCCCAACAAGGTGCCGAAGTCGCTCGCAGGTTCGACGGATCAGAAGCCACAGCACACGACGAAGCCGAGCGGTACCTGACAGCTCTCGGGCCGAAGATGCTCACTTCGCACTCGATAACAGTCCGCCGGACTCAGCAGCAAGCAACAGTGACGATCACAGGACGGGTGATCTCCCTCGTTCCGGGGATCCATCTGCGAATCAGGGAAACATCGGTAGGGCCGACCGAGCGGTACGTACCCCCAACGGAGGAGAACTGATGCGACGCCGACACCGCGAATGCGGCACCGCGGCCGTCGAATTCGTGTTCGTTGCACCGATCCTGATCGTCGTGTTCCTGCTCATTGTGGGGCTCGGCCGTATGGCCCACGCCAGACAGCAGGTCGAGGGCGTTGCCGCCGATGCCGCCCGGGCGGCATCTCTGGAACGCAACACCAGCTTGTCGAAAAGCGCCGGTATGGCCAGTGCCAAGTCAGCCCTGGCCGACGCCGGCCTGGCCTGCACCTCACTGGATGTGAATGTCGACATTTCGGACTACCGGCCCGGAGGGGCAGTGACCGCGACCGTCACCTGCGTCGCTCAACTGGGCGACGTGACACTCTCCGGGCTGCCTGGGAAACGGACCTTCGTCGCACGATCGAGCGTGCCAATCGAAACCTACCGGTCGAAATGATGCAGACGATTCGGCGAACACATGACGAGACTGGCATTGCTGCGGTGTTCATCGTCTTCATCGCGGTCGCACTGATGGCTATGGCCGGCCTGGTCGTCGATGGCGGCTATGCCATGGCGGGCAACCGACGGCTCACCAACCAGGCAGCGCAAGCCGCACGGGTCGGAGCCGACGCACTGGATCAAGACAGTCTGCGCGACGGGGGAGCGATAGCGGTCGATCGCGGCCGAGCGATCTCCGCAGTTCGCCACTACTTGGCGAACGTCGGTGCGCCGACACCTGAGATCAGCTTCAACGGAGGGACCGTCACCGTGAAGCTCAAAGACGAACAAAAGACGTCGATCATGTCCGCCGTCGGCATCACGACATTGCCGATCCAAGGCCAAGCATCGGCCGAGTCAATCGATCAGGACGGGCCATGAACGAGTCAACTTCCAGAGACGAAATCGAAGATCGAACGACGAGCACTTCCACTAATCAGTCGGTACGTAGGGGGCACACGATGCGGTATCTCAAAGCAACATCTGCACTGGTGGCGCTTCTGGTGGTCGTCGCTGCGCCACCGTTGCTCCTGGTGCGGTTCATCGGGAATCCGTGGCCTGCCGGTGGCATCGACCTCGGCGCACCACTGAGCGACGACGCGATCAACGGACTCCTCGCCGTCGTGGCGTGGGTCCTCTGGGTGCAAGTCCTGGTCTGTGTCGTCGTCGAAACGGTTGCCACCGTCCGGGCAAGCAGCGTCGACGTTCGGATCCCCGGTGTCTTGGGGGTCCAGCAGCACCTCGCCCGGACCCTGATCACGGCGATCGCGATCACCTTGGTCTCCGTGCCGGCCGCAATGCGTCCCCCGACAGCGGCGGCCGCGCCGGTAGCAGCCGTACCAACGCCCCAGACGGGGGATGTCGTTCGAACACCACAGCCAGTCGACGAGCATGCTCCGGTCGACAATCAGGGCTCGCTACAGAACGAGGCTGATTCGCACGAAGTCACTGTCGTCCGGGGGGACACACTCTGGTCGATCGCTGAACGACACCTCGGCTACGGGGAACGCTGGCCCGAGATCGCGCAGCTCAATGAAGGCCGAACCATGGCGGCAAATCAGACCTTCCGTTCAGCTGACCTGATTCGCCCCGGATGGGCTCTACTCATTCCTGGCAAAGCCAGTGCCGCATCCAAGGCACCCGATGCTGATGGCGACTACACCGTTCAGCCCGGCGACACCCTCTCTGAGATAGCCCTCGAACACGTCGGCAACGCCGACGCATGGCACACGATCTTCGAAGACTCCCAAAAACTCGACCAACCAGTGCCACTGACCGACCCTGACCTGATCTACCCCGGTCAGCAGATCGACCTTCCCAACATCGATGCGCCCAAGAGCCCGACATTGGACAATCCCGGACCCGCACCGGCTCCAGAAACCATTCCACAGAGTCGGCCACCGGCCCCGCGTGACCTCGCTGAGAATGGCCTTTCCGGACATGAGCCGAAATCACCCCGCGCAATCGAGGGCGAGACAACCGAACCACCTGTCACAGTCAGCCACGCGCCAACCGGCTCCTCCAGTTCTCGTGCCGGCTCCCGCACGGAAGGCGCTGACGCCGAATCAGGCTCTCAACTGCCCGGCTGGGTCATGCCAGGACTCCTCGGTGCTGGAACCATGCTGGCCGGTTCGCTCCTGCTCGCACTCAAGAAGCGGCGAGCGCACCAGCACCGCAACCGCCGCCCCGGACACACCACCCCCACCCTCAGCAAACCGCTCTCTGCGGTCGAAAAATCGGTCACCGTGGCCGGTGCGTCGACTACCCCCACGGTCGAACTCCTCGACGCTCTGCTGAAGCGTCTCGCAAGCTCCCTCGCCTCCAACGGTGACGCACTTCCAGACCTGGCCGCGGTCGAGATCACCGACACGGCAGTCGCGATCCATCTCAGGAAAACCGCTGTCCGCCCGGATTTGCCCTGGGTTATCTCTCACGACGGACTGTGCTGGGTCATCGACAAGAACATCGACCTGAGTTCAGTCGGACCCGACCCGGCCGACATGCCGCCGCCGTGGCCTTTGCTGGTCACTATCGGCCAAGACGAGCAGGGTGGCATGTGGCTCCTCAACATCGAGGACCTGAATGTTCACGTGACCGGAGACTCATTGGCTATGGGGGACTTCGCACGGTTCCTCGCCGCCGAAGTCGCGTGCAACCCGTGGTCCAGTCACACCGCCCTCGACCTCGTCGGAATCGCCGCGGAAATCGCGCCGATTAGTCCTGACCGCATCCGTGCTGACCACGAAAGGGCCACGACAGCTGAAGCGGTTGCCGAAGCGGTCAAGACAATCGACCGACTAGCCGAACAAGACACGACCACACCTACTGCTCGAGCCCGCCAAGACGATCCGGACCCATGGCCATCCAGACTGGTCATCGTCGGTGATCGCGACACAACGGACGAACTGACCCAGCTGATGAAACTGGTCTGCGATCACCGCGGCCGCTCCTCCACCTCGGTCCTGCTCGCAGGGACCGCTGCCGGGCCCGCCGCAGTGGACGAGTTCGAGATTCACATTGATGAGCGCCGTCAATTGGTTATCCCGTCGGTAAACCTCAGAGTCAACGGTGTCGGTTTGACCTCCGACGAAGCACACGGGTGCGCCGCGCTCCTGGCCCAGGCCGACCAGACTGAAGACGCGCCCGCACCGGAACTGCCCGGCGATCACGCGTGGCAAGCAATGGCCACCGCCACGGGTTCCCTTCGCGACCAATATCGCATCGGCCGCGACATTGCCACGCTCGAACCGTCCTCTTCGCTCCTGGAAGAGGATGACGAGGTTTACGTCGGTGTTGCGGCGACGACACGTGAGGACCTCGACGCCGTTGCACCCAAGGTCACCAGCAGCGTCAGCCGAGAAGTCGCCGATGCCGATCCGGGCCTCGACTCCGATCTTGAGCAGTGGTCCTCCGCGGACTGCGCCAGGCCGCGGTTGACGCTGCTCGGCCCGGTCGGTGCACGCACCAGCGGCACAGCAATTGATCGTCGCAAACCGTTCTACACCGAACTGTTTGCCTACATCGCCACCCGGCCACACGGGGCAACCACTGACGAGGTCGCGGCAGCCTTCGACCTCACTCCAGCTCGCGTACGGACCGATATCAACACCCTGCGACGTTGGCTGGGTACCGACGCAGCGACTGGCGAAGGGTTCTTGCCTGATGCCCGAAACGCTCCCTCGGCACAGCGTCGCGGTATCGGCGTGTACGAAGTTCCTGACGCATTGGTCGATGCCGATCTGTTCCGTCGCCTGCGCGTCCGCGGTGAGAGCCGAGGCCCCGACGGCATTGATGACTTGATTCAGGCGTTGCAATTGGTCACCGGCCGCCCGCTCGAGAAGCTACGTCTTGGAGGTTGGGCTTGGCTTCTGGAGGGCGACCGGCTGGATGAGCATCTGGTGTGCGCAATCGCCGATGTCGCCCACGTCGTGGTGACCCACAGCCTGCACGCCGGCACCATTGACCAAGCTCGATCTGCTGTCGAGATTGCCGTCCTGGCCGCCCCGGACGAAGAGATCTCGCGCCTCGATCTTGCTGCCGTACTTGACGCTCAGGGCCACCACACAGCAGCCGAACGACTCGTCCTCGACGAAGTGTGCAATCGCACCGATGACGGCGACGCTCCGACCGAACTTCCCGCTCGAACCGAACGAATCGTTCGTGCACGCGGGTGGCTCAACCGCGCGGCAATCTAACTCACAACCCTTGGAAGAATCGCACTGGCGGCGACCAATAGGTCGCTGCCAGCGCGATTCATAACCACTCAGCACGTGATCCCGACAGAATTCTCAATGTCATCTCTCAGGACATCGGTGACGAATCTGTGTCAGGACATCGGTGACAGTTCCGGGGTTTTTTGTGGTGACACTTCCCCCGGGTGAACGGGTTGGAGCGAGGGTCGCTCGACTTGGTCGATGTCGAAGAACGAGCCTGTTGATGCCCGAATCCGTTTAGCAATCGCACAGTGGCCCCAGGACGCGCCGCGTGGGTCGGTGACGACGTTTTGTGCCGAGCACCAGATTTCCCGCAAGACGTTCTACGCGATCTTGGCCCGCGCCCGCGACGAGGGCCAAGCGGCCGCGCTGGAGCCGCGTAGTCGCCGTCCCAAGACCAGTCCGAGCAAGCTCAGCTCCGCGGTCAGAGAGCAGGCGTTGGGGTGCGGGCTGCGTTGGAGTCCTCGGGCCTTGACCATGGGCCGATAAGCGTCCACGACAAGATGTGTTCGCTGGGTATGGACGCACCGTCGGTGGCGTCGCTGGCCAGGATCTTCCGTCAGACAGGCGTGGCCCGGAACGAGCCGAAGAAGAAACCCCGGTCGGCGTGGCGCCGGTTCGTCTACCCTGCGCCGAACGCGTGCTGGCAACTTGATGCGACCGAGTATGTCCTATCCGGTGGACGCACGTGTGTGATCTTCCAGCTCCTCGACGACCACTCCCGCTACGCCCTGGCGTCGCTCGTGGCGCCCGGCGAGACCGTCGACGCCGCGATCACCGTCGTCAAGAAAGGAATCCGAGCCCACGGAGTTCCCCAACGGCTACTCACCGACAACGGCCTGGCGTTGAACCCGTCCCGGCGTGGATTGGTCGGCCGGCTCGTCACCTACGTCACCGGACTGGGTGTCGAGGCAATCACGGGCAAGCCCTACAAGCCGACCACCCAGGGCAAGAACGAGCGGCTTCACCAGACCCTGTTTCGGTTCCTCGACAAACAACCCCTGGCCGGCAGCCTCGCCGAACTCCAGGCCCAGGTCGATGCCTTCGACGTCATCTACAACACCGAACGGCCCCACCAGAGTCTGCCCGGACGCATCACCCCACTGCAGGCCTGGACCGCCACAGCCAAAGCCGAGCCACCCCGCCCTGCGCCGGGAGCCCCATCCTCGGGGCACAGCAAGCACGCCGTCGACGGCGTCCGCACCACGACCGTCCGTGTCAACGGCACAGTCCGGGCCCGCAGAATCGATTTCAATATCGGCCGCCGCTACGCCGGCCAACTCGTCTACGTCATCTACCGAAACGCGACGATCGAGTTCTTCGACCACCAAGGCGCCCTCATCGCCGAAGCCGACTGGCCCACCCCCGATAGCAACTACGTCAGCGCCAGCCAACTCCGCCTGGAGCGAACTGACACCGATGTCCTGACACATCAAGCGTCACCCATGTCCTGATGCGCAACTGTCACCGATGTCCTGAGACATCACAGACAGAATTCTCAACTTTCGGGGGAACGTCGACTGACCTGCACAAACACAACGTTCCCCCCTCCGCATCCCCGTCGAAACCATCGAAGGGGGGAACGAATCCGGTGACATCGATCAGCGACCTTCCTGTCATACCCATGACACAGGAAGGAACTTGCAATGAGTGTTGCGACGATGCTCGGCGTCGATGACGTCAATTCCCCAGCCATGATCGAGGCCCGGCGAAGCTGGGATCGGTGGGTGGCCATTGAGCCATCGCTTGCGGTTGTCGATGACCTGCTCTCACTGCGTGAGTGGACCTGCCACGCAGAACGCGAGGACAAGGATGCGGCCATCCGTGCGTTGGCGAAACTCGGTTCGCCGACGGGCGCTGCGGACCCTGCCGCCACGACGGCCCTCACGTGGGCGTTGGTGCCTGGCGCAGCGAGTCTTGCCCGCCAGTTGTTTGACCTCAGCAGCAACATTGACGAGCTCGTGGCGAGTTACCTGTGGACCTCTGCCAAGACGTTCGACTGGGAACGTCGCCGCTCGGCTGCGGCTTCAATTTTGCGGGACACTCGTCGCAGCGTTCTTGCCGAGCTGGGAGTGGGGGAGTGGGCGCGACGCCAAGACCATGCGTGGTCGGCGACGGTCCGCCTCGAACCGTCCTCTCCTGCCTGGCAACACGTTGTCGACGAGCCCAGCGATCAGATGTCCGACGACGCCGTGACCGACTTACTCGAGTTGCTCGAGGGCGCCACTTGGGCCGGAGTCATCACCGTCGCCGATCGCAAGCTGCTCGTAGATCTGGCGATTGCGGCAGACAAGGCTGGTGTCGCAGCCGGTCGTGGCCGGGCTGGCATGACCGCGCCTGCTGCGACCGACGTCGTCGCGAACCGTTCGGGCATGACCCCAAGATCAGTGCGTCGTCGCGCTTCCAAGTCGATCGACCGTTTGGCCGCGTACTGCGGTGTGCCCCATAGGCAATCCCTACCGGCTGTGGCCACCTGCCCCGAACATTTGGCCTTGGGAGCGTGAGGTGATGACAATGCACATCAACCCAGACAGCGTCAGTCTCCTTGATACCGGCGCCGAGCAGGGGACGTCCCGTGAGTAGCCCAGTGTCGGTGGTTGAGCTGCAGCGCGCTTGGGCGGCCGTGAGCGCCGGTGAGTTTCGGAGCCGCGAATCGGGCAACCGGCGGCGCCACTCAGCCGATACGTGGTCACCGACCGAACCCGTCGTCGTTGTCGCCGGTGCCACCGGACGGGTCGGAGCATCCACAATTGCCCTGGCGATCGCGACCGCATCCGAGCGACGGGTACGACTCATCGAGTGCGCCTCCATGCGTGCCACGGGTCTGGCGGCCGCCACCACCGCCGAGCTCGGAGTCACGAACACCGGCTGGCGGCGAGGGAACCGCGACCAAATCCTCATCGAGCGCACCACCACCGGCACGTATCAGCGACCTGACGACCTGCCTGCTCCAGACGAAGCCGATTGTGACCTGACAATCGTCGACGCGAGTTGGGATCTCGCCACCATCGGCCTCGGGGACTCTTGGCTGACTACGGCCATCGAAACCGCACCGCTGGTGGTCGTGACCGTGGCCACCGTCCCCGGCCTGCGCATGCTCGACAATGCCCTGCACATGATCGGTCACCCGGCGGACACGTGGTCCGTGGTGATCGGCCCCAAATACAAGAAGTGGCCCCCACCCTTGCGTCTAGCGACCACCCACACCATCGAGGAAGCCATCGCATCCGGCCGGCTGATCACCGTCCCCACCACGCCGTCGCTCGCCCTGAAGGGCCTGACCCCCGACCCACTCCCGGCGGGTCTGGTGAACGCATGCCGACCCATCCTCGACCAGGCGGTCGGGCTTCCGAAAGGACACCATCATGATGTTTGAACCTGAGGCCGAGACGGCCAATCAACTGGCGACCGTGTGCCCGAAGGCGCCACCAGGCGCTCAGGGGTACGTGAACGACATCACCGGCTACATCCAATGGGGCGTACTTTCGATCCTGGCTGCGGGAGTCATTGTCGCAATCGGAGCGATTGCGGCCGGCCGTATGTTCGGCATGCCCCACGCATCCAAGGTCGGCATCATTTCCGGTGTCGTTATCTTCTTCGCCGCAGTCGGATACATGGTCGTTCCCGCCATGGTCCACGGGGTCACCGGAAGCGGATGCCTTTGATGTCCACACCGGGAGCACCGAACGAGTGGGACCGCCGACACTTGTTGATCGTGCTATCCGCCGTTCTGGCGGTGGTGATTTTGCTCGTCGCCGGACTCATCTTCGCGGTGGCACAGGCGCTCAATGTTGACAACACTGCCGGCTCGCCTGCGGCTCAGTCGCCGAACAGGGCGTGGCCCATCAACGCCGCCGGGGTTCGCGGAAACCATTACAGGGATGCGGTCGCCGCACACCCAATGTTGAAGTCGACCGCCGATGACATGCAACCCTCTGCGCCTGCACTGGATCGTCCCGGCCAAATGATCATCGGGCCTTCCACCGCAGGAGGGCCTGCCGGAGTCCCCTCCGGTTTCGCCCACACACCCCAAGGTGCCGTAGCCCAACTCGCGTCGATCGAGATCGCTACCTTGGCGCCGATGTCGCTCGACTACGCCCACGACGTCTACCAACGGTGGGCGATGAAGGGAGCGTCGTTCGAGAAGTGGGAGATCGCCCAAGCCATTCAGGCGTTCCACGTCAGCGCTGGGACCGTCGACGGGGACGGCTCCGTGAGTGTCACGGCCATCCCAGTCGGCGCTCAGATAAAGGGCACTGATGGTCCTGATTGGGTGTTGGCTTGTGTCCAGCTCGACGTCACCGCAATCGTCGTCGAACAATCCCGGTTCGGGTACGGGCACTGCGAACGCATGCAGTGGACTGGCGGGCGCTGGATGATCGGCGCCGGTGAGCCGCCGGCACCAGCCCCGTCGACCTGGCCCGGTTCGCGACGCAGCCTCAAGGCAGGGTGGCTCCTGTGGGTCAACCAGAAGGCTGACTCATGACGTATGGGTTACCCGATCCGATTTCAGTGCTGGGAAAGTTCAACCCCTTTGGCGTCGCGGGCGACCTTGCCGGCAAAGTCGCCGCCGATAGCTGGACCGGCATCATGCTGTCGCTGTGGTCCGCGGGCCTGTGGGTGCTGCAGTTCGCGCTCAGTGTCATGGACCAATGGATGACCCCAGACATCTCCGCCGATGGACCAGCGGCAGAGGTCTATGCGACAACGTTCTGGGGTGCGGGTGCCCTCGTACTCATCATGGCGCTGGTGCAGGTGGGAATCGCGGCGTTCAGACGAGACGGCAAGAGTCTCGCGAGAGTGCTGATTGGTGCTGCGCAATTCACCATGGTCTGGGGTGCGTGGATCGTGTACGGCATTGCGGTGATCGCCGCGTGCGGCGGATTGGCCAGGGCGATGATGCTCAGCCTCCTCAACATCAACACCTGGTCACAATGGCAACCAATGCCGAACTACGACTTCGCCAAAGGCGGAATCCAGGTCGGCCTGGCGACTGTCCTGGGCATCCTCGGCCTGTTCCTCTGGATCGCAGCGATTGGACACTTTGTTGTCATGCTCACCCGGGCCGCCGCACTGCTTGTCCTCACCGCTGTGACACCGATCGCAGCCGCCGGCCTGGTCTCCGATGCCGGCCGAGGATGGTTCTGGAAATCATTGCGCTGGTTTCACGCCGCCGCATTCACCCCCGTGTTGACCGTTCTGGTGATGGGGCTGGGCGTCAAACTGACCAGCGGCGTCGCCCAAGGAGGCACCCAGTCCGCGCAAGCCGCAATAGGAACAGCCTTTCCCGGCGTCATGCTGATCCTGGTATCGGTCGTCGCGCCGGTCGCGTTGTTCAAACTCTTGGCATTCGTCGACCCGGGTACGAGTTCGGGCGCTTCCATGAGGGCCGGAATGTCGGCCGCTGGCGGATTGCAAGGCCTTCTCTCCGGCGGCGCCGGTGGGCAGGGAAGCATGTCGTCGGCCGCATCGACCAGCAGTGGAAATCAGTCACAAGGGGAAGCGCAAACCAACGCGGCGACGGCGAACAGATTCGGCTCGGCAATGTCGAGTCTGGGCGGCATCGGCTCGGCATTCGCATCAGGACTGGGCACCGTCACCGCCATCGGTGCGACAGCCGCGTCGGCCGGCATCGATGACATGAACCAGACAGGTGTCGGTGATTCGTCCTACTTCCCTGACTACCAGCGAGGCGGGCAACGATTCAACCCCGACCAGCGCGACCCCAGCAACAGTGACCCGGGCAGCAATGGCGACGGTGGTGAACAAAGCTCCACGGGAAGCGATTCATCGGCCGGTCCGCCGCCCACATTTCCGACACCTGGCGTGGCGTCCGGCTCCCACTCCGGAGGACCAACTCACGGCCCAGCCCCGATGAGTCCCCACGGCGCCGGTGGTGGTGGCACTGGGTCAGGTGTCGCGGGGGCTGCGGCTGAAGTCCCACCGGTTGCTTGAAACAGCCGACGGCGCAGTGTCCATCGGCTACTCAAGATCGGCCTTGTGGGTCGAGGGAAAGGACCTGGCGTGGCAATCTACGACGACTACTCACGAGCGAAGGTCGGATGGTTTTTCGGACTGTCGGGGTGGCAACTGGGCACAGTCTCGTTGTCGATGCTGTCGATCTTCTGGTCGATCCAACGCCAAAACTGGGAATCGGCCCTCATCTGCCTTGTCGCGTGGGTTGCATTGGCCACGATCGTGATAGTCCCGGTGCGTGGACGGTCAGCGACCGGCTGGTTCATCGCGATGCTCAGATACGGAATCGGCGGACTCACTGGCCGCACCCCGTTCCGCGCACGTGCGGCCCGCGGTCAAACCATCGACCTCGCCAAGGCAGATCTTCCGGGGGTTCTCAACGCTGTCGAAATCCACGACGGTCCACCCACAGGTACCTCGCAAGTCCGCATTGCGATCATCCAGAACCATGCAACGAAAACGTGGGCGGTGACCGCATCGGTCATCCACCCCGGCATAGGAATGGCAAGTGCTGACGAACGCCGCCGCTTCGGTTCGGGCCTCAGCGACCTGCTCGACTTGTGCTCCCGCACCGAACTCATCGACGAACTGTTGATGATGGTGCGCACCGTCCCCGATGACGGTGCTGAACGCGGGCAATGGATGACCAACCATCGACGAGAGAGCGGCCCAGACCTGTCGAGGCAGGTCAACGACGATATGCACGCCGCGCTCGCTCGAGCGTCGGTGCGCACGGAGGCCTACGTGACGTTGGTCGTACCAGAAGCTCGTTTGGCCAAGGAAGCCAAAGAGGCCGGCGGCGGGCTCGAGGGGCGGGCTCGTGTCTTGTACCTACTCATGGGTGAGGTCGAAGCCCAGTTGCGGGGCAGTGTCGGCATGACGACCGTCAGTTGGCTCAGTTCGCCAGAATTGGCGGCCGCGTGCCGTACTGGTTTCGCACCCGCAGAACGCGCCGGAATCATCGAAGCTCTCATGTCACGTCAGGCTGACGCCGGTGTGAACGCTGACGTCCCGTGGGCATTGGCCGGCCCTTCGGGTGCCGACCAACTGATCCGGCACTACTCCCACGACGCGTGGAACTCGATCAGTGCAACGATCAAACTGCCCGTCAAAGGCGCGCTGATGGGGGCACTCGCACCGATCCTGACACCCACCGAGGCAGGGGAGCGGCGCAGTTTCGTCGTGTCCTTCCCGATCCTTCGCCAGTCCACCGCAGACCGGAAGTCGGCATCGAGCGAATGGGCAGCCGACCTGGGCGAGGCGCTACGTGACAAGGCAAAGGTCAAGCAGCGAACAAAGGCCCGCGATGAAGCCGACAGAGTGCGGGCTCTCGATCGAAAGCTCGCCCGCGGCAACTCGATGACCCAGCCGTACGCGGTGTGCACGGTGACGGTTCCCAAGACGCAACGGATCGCCGAGTTCGGACGACGCCTCGACTCGTCGATCCGCCGCGCCGGTTTCGCCCCGCTGCGACTAGACCTGTCTCAAGACGCTGGATTTGCCACGTCGACAGTTCCCCTCGGAGTGAGCCTGACCAGAGGAACCGGCTGATGCGCACCAGAGGGGCCAGGCCGGGTCGTGATGTGAACCGGCTGATGCTCGACTTCGGCCACCACCTGCCGCCTGCGCCCGAACCACTGACTGGGGTCAAGGATCCGCGAATGTTCCGATACGGATCGATGCGCGGCGAGTTCAAGCATGGTCGCGGCTGGTCGCCCGCCAAAGCTCCCGTCGCGGCGTGGAGGATGACCAGCGATCAGGCACCCGTGTTGTGGCCGTTCATCTCCACCCCGGGCCTGCCGCCCAGTGGCGCACAGATCGGTGTCGACCATCTCTCTGGCGGCGCGTTTTATGTTGACCCGATCGGCTGGGTCCTCGACGACGACATTCCGGTCACGAACCCCAACATCTTCTCCTTCGGCAAGCCCGGCCGCGGAAAATCCGCCACCACCAAGGCATTCATTTTGCGGATGATGGACTTCGGTTACCGCAGCCTTATCCTGGGCGACACCAAAGATGAATATGAACTCCTGTGTCGAGCGTTTGGTGTCGAACCGTTCGCTGTCGGCCACGGACTGGCCACCCGTATCAACCCTTTGGCCATCGGCCCCCTCGGACAGGGCTGGGATCAACTCAACGCCGAAAGGGCACAAGGACGCGCGGCGATTGTGTTCTCACGCTGGCTGACCCTCGTTCGGGGCCTCGTCGGTAGCCAACGCATCGGAGACCAGCGGGTCCCGTTCGGTCCGACCGAGGAAGCCGTGGTCAAACAGGCTCTGAAGATGCTCACCGGCTATTCGGCCGGAAACACCCATCTGCGAGAAGCCACCATCCCTGAACTGTGGCACCTCCTGGACGAACCAACCCCTGACCTGATCGCCCAAACCCGTTACGCCTCCGTACGTCATTTTCTCGACGAAACCCGACTGCTCCGCGATGCCCTGGGTCAACTCGTCACCGGCGCGCTGGCGGGCCTGTTCGACGACCACACCACGATCGATGTCGACTGGAATGCACCGATCCAGTCACTCAGCCTCTCCCGGCTGGAACCACTCGGCGACGAAGCCGTCGGCATCGCGTTGACCTGCCTGAACTCGTGGGGGAGGGGAATGCGCGAAATGGCGCAACCGGGAGACCTGCGGATCGTGGTGCGAGATGAGTCCTGGAAGCAACTGCGTCTGGGTCCCGAAGCAGTCAAGAGCTTCGACGCCGACCTGCGACTGTCTCGGCGGGACGGCGACGTCCAATTCGCCGTCGCCCACAAACCTTCCGACATGCTTTCGGCCGGTGACACCGGCAGCCAAGCACAAGCGATCGCCAAAGACCTCCTGCACCTGGCCGATATCAAAATCCTTCACGGCCAAGACCTCGGTATCGCGCGCGAGCTCCAAGACATGTTGGGACTCGGGCCGATCGCCCAGGACATCGTCACCACGTGGGCGATGCAGGGCAAGGGCCGCGCCCTGTGGTGTGTCGGCGATCAGCACTACAAGGTCCAGACGATCCTCCACCCAGCCGAGCAACGGCTGACCTACACCAACGAGAACATCGCCAGCGGCGGCTGAAATGAAGATCGGGGCCGTAGCGATCGGCGGACTCGTGGCGCTCCTGCTGATACCCATACTGGCGATCGGCACGATCGCGGGCGCGATCATCCCTGCCGCTTCGATTGGCTGTTTATCGCCCGTGGCAGACGTGTCGGGCAGTTGGCGGCCACCATTGATCAGCAGGTACGTGATCACCAGCGAATTCGGAATGCGGTACCACCCCGTGCTCCACACCACCAAGCTGCACACCGGCATCGACCTGGTCGCCACGGCTGACAAGACCGTTGTCGCTGCTTCCGGCGGAACAGTGAAGACCCGGGGGTACAACACGGCATATGGGAACCAGGTGGTCATCGACCACGGCGGCGGCATCTGGACACGGTATGCACATATGGCCT
>OUNO011323076.1_pt1 | contig 23003 bp, 26 predicted proteins | sample 1779811 | NCBI WGS metagenome assembly OUNO01 (sample SAMEA3914804, study PRJEB12502) | metagenome | biome: forest; material: soil | place: Canada | collected 2010-06-25 | depth 0.3 m | reverse complement strand
ATGGTCGCCGAGCACTTCGGCCGCAACGTCAAGCGGCTTCGGCGTCGAGCGGATCTCTCCCAAGAAGAACTGAGCCACCGCGCCGACCTGCACCGAACCGAGATCGGGATGCTGGAGCGCGGCATCCGCCTGCCCCGACTGGACACGATCATCAAAGTCGCCGGGACGCTCGAAGTCGAAGCCGGGGAGTTGTTCGACGGGCTCTACTGGACGCCGGGACAGAGCGTCATCGGTGCTTTCAGCGCACCGCCGTTGACCCGAGTCCCACAGCGCCGGGGGAGGGAGGGCTGATGGATGTCGCAGGACGCTTCGGCGACAACCTCGTGCGCTGCCGCAAGGTCGCGGGCCTCTCCCAGGACGAGCTGAGCGTCCGCGCTTCTGTCCATCGCACGGAGATCAGCCAGCTTGAGCGCGGTCTTCGCTTGGCTCGAATCGACACCGTGGCCAAGCTCTGCGGCAGCCTCGAAACGGAGCCCAACGAGCTGCTGGTCGGGATTCTCTGGCTGCCCGGCGACATTCGGATTGGCCGATTCACGGAGGTGGAGGATGGCTGAGGGCATCCGGAAGCGGCATTCGAAGGGCTGTGCGGCGAGAAAAGGTGGGCGCTGCCGCTGTCGAGGTGGATATGAGGCATCGGTCTATTCCCCCCGCGATGATCGAAGGATCTACAAGACTTTCGACCGCGAAGTAGATGCGAAGTCTTGGAGAGCGGACGCAAAGCGTGCATTGGACCGAGGTGTCTTGCGGGCGCCGACCGCGAGAACCTTGCGCGAGGCGGCAGAAGACTGGCTTGTAGGAGTCGAGCGTGGCGAGATCCGAAATCGATCCGGCAGAATCTTCAAGCCGTCGACCCGTCGTGGCTACCGAACGGCGCTGGTCGATCGGGTCCTTCCCGCTATCGGCAACGAGAAGCTAAATGGGGTGACTACCTCCCATCTCCAGGGTCTCGTGGATGGGTGGCAGCGCGAAGGCCATGCACCGTCAACGATCCGCAATTGGATCAAGCCGTTGCAGGCCATCTATCGACGGGCCCGATCGCGAGATGGCATCCCCGTCAACCCGACCCACGATCTTGAACTTCCGGCAGCCGAACCGAGCGAGGTTGAGATCGTCGCCCCCGAGGTCGCCGCGGAACTACTTGAAGCCCTCCCGGTCGATGATCGCGCGGTGTGGGCCACGGCCTTGTATGCGGGGCTTCGGTACGGGGAGTTGCGGGCACTCAGGAGCGGCGCTGTCGATCTCAGAGCAGGGACGATCCGTGTCCGCGAGTCGTGGGACCCGAGGGAGGGTTCGATTGCCCCCAAGACTCGGACTTCTCAGCGAACGACGCCGGTCCCCGGCATCTTGCGCGAGTACCTCCTTGAACATCGCCAAGATGGCGCAGTCGCAGACGATGGGTTCCTGTTTTCGGGGGGCGATGGGAATCCGTTTCACGCCGCGAGCCTTTACCGCCGGGCCGACCGAGCTTGGATCAAGGCCGGATTGACCGAGCGGCTGCGCTTGCATCAGGCTCGTCACACCTATGCCTCATTCATGATCGCCGCCGGGGTTAACGCAAAGGCCCTGTCTGTGTTCATGGGCCACTCGTCGATCAAGGTCACGTTCGATCTCTACGGGCACCTGATGCCGGGATCCGAGGCCGAGGCCGCCGCGCTAATGGATCGCTTTCTCAGTCCTGTCTGAGGTTGCGGTGGTGTGTAGGCACATGTTCCGACCGGCGGTCTATCTACGGTGAAATACATGGCTCTTTCCCGACTGGAGAAGAAGGTCACCCGGCTCGCGGTTGATTTGCCCGCGCCGGACCCTGCCCTCCAGCTCCTCCTTCTCTTGACCGACCTTGACGACACCGGCTATATCGGGCTTGCGATCTCGGTCGTGACCGGCGGGAAGGTAATTCGCGGGAACTTGATGGGGACCAAGGCCTACGCCGAGCGACTTGACAAGGACCTGGGAGAGGCGATGGACAATTTCGCTGCAGGCTTGCCGGAGGATGATTCGAAGCGCCGGGTAGCCGAGGAATGGCGCGACGCTATCGCTGGCGGGTTTGCCGCTCGCTATCGCAGCGGGCTCGATGATGAGAAGGAGCACGACGAGATGCTCGACCGCATTTCCGACGAGCGGGACACCGACCGCGATGCCCTCCTCCTTGACGACCTTCCTGATGATGTTGCCGAAGCCGACATTGCGCTGCACCCCGCCCCAGCACGGGCCGCGCTTACGCTTGAGAACGCGGTGCTGATGACCCCGCCGATCCGGGAAGACTCCATCGGCATTGTTCGCATACCTATCTCTCAGATCGGTGCCTGGTGGCTCAACGTGGGCCTGGGAACCGAGGATCCCGACTCAGAGGACTAGGTGGCATGGAGTTCTTTTTCCCAGGTCCCGACGGACAAGGCCGCTGCGATTCGGAGAAAGCCGAGGAGCTATGGCAGGCGTGCCGGAAGGGCACTGAGACTGAAACTGGCTGGGAGGCCCTGTCGCGCCGGGTCTACCGCCTCCGCTATCAGCACAACGGCAGGACCATGGAGGCGACGGTTGGTGAGCGAGAGGACTACTACGAGCGCGAACGGGTTATGGCAATCATCGCCTTTCCCAACTGCTACAAAATCTGCTGCATGGTCCGGGGGTTCCTGAAAATTGGCGACACCCCGATGGTCGGCCTTGGTGACGTCTTCGAGGTCGAGGACTTCGACAACCCGGCCTGAGGCTGGCCAGACGAGGTGCCGGGTTGGCAACGACGTTGGCATCGAATACCTGAACCGCTTCGGAATGGGAAAAACCCCGCACTTGCCCGGGCCTGCAAAGCCGTTTACACCAGTTCGATTCTGGTAGGCGCCTTTTTCGTCTGAGCAGGGATTTTGGCTTGCTAGAGCCCGATGTGGCCAAATCTGTCGGCCGTGTCTTGTCCGGCTGATTCCGGTTGTATCCGGTTATTTCATGGCATGACTGGCCCATTTGTGGCCCACGAGGTTGCCGGCGTGGACCAACTTGCTCTGAGATTTCATTCGGTAGTACCTGGGTGCAACAATGTCCAAGCGATGAAGCCCCAGGCTCCAACTGCCTCGCCCGCCGACAAAGGCAAGCTCCGCTTTGGCCTACCTGGCAGCACCAAGGAGCGCAGCGGCAGGATCAAGGCCGCGATCCGGGCCAATCGCGAGACGCTGCGCCGACTCGCGAAGTAGCCGGTGACGGTCTACTTGGAGTTGGGCGACTACTGTGAGGTCGCTGCAGAGATCCTCGGGACGAGTGCTGAGCAGATTGCTCGCCTGCCGAGAATCTCCCTCGCCGATTCGGCTCTTGCTACCCCGCGTGCGGGCGTCGGTGACCAGGACGTCTATCCGACCCTGATCGAAAAGGCCGCCGTCATAGTCGAGCACTTGGCTCGCAATCATCCGCTTCCCGACGGCAACAAGCGCGCAGCTTTCCTTTCGGTGTGGCTGTTCATGGAACTGAACGGCCGGCCTTTCGCGGGAGAAGACCCCGACACCGACGTGCCAATGGTGGAGCAGATCGCTGCTGGCGAAGCCACCCCCAACGAGATCATTGGTTGGCTGGAGCAGCGCACCGTACGCGTTTGATTCATCTGGGCAAGGACTTCTTGCGGCGACAGACGCGGCTTGTGAAAAGGACTGAGAAAACGCAGGCGCCGGTGTGGCGCTTAACGCTTTAGCGCGGTCGGCCCGCCGAGTCCAGCATTCGTCGGCTTCCCGGGGTTCTGCGGTGGAGGCGGGACGGGATTCGGCGACGCCTGCTGAGGACCGCGCATGCCCGGCTTGCCTGGATTTTTCGGATCGGGGCTCATATCTAGTGACCGACTGCCAGCTGGATGCACCCAAATATGACGGCGGCCCCGACGGAAATGGCGGCCGCTTGGAACCATCGATAGAGGCCGAGCAGTCGCTTTTCGTTTTTATCGTAGTCGTCCTCTAGACATTCGGCGAGGAACAGCGGCATTGACTTGCCTTTCTGCTCGGCCTTGACCCAATCCTTGATGAGTTGTTTGGGGCTATTGACGAAGATCCAGGCGTCCTCCCCCGGTGGCCAGAGGACGACGATGCAGGAGGCGACGCCGAAGGCGAAGGGACCACTGCGGCTCCGCCCAGGAAGCCGAATCCTACGCTGGCCTTTGCGGCCGCCGCGCCGAGGAAGGAGCCGGATAGCGCAGCCGCAGCGAGCAGGATGCCAGTACGCGATCGCAGCTCGTCTAGGGCGGAGACTTGAACGTCGATTGCCCTGCGCGCCTCCTCGAGTATTACGTTCTCGTAGCGCTCGCTCATACGTCCAAGCTAGCCAGCCAGCCCGTCGGAACGGCTCTGTCCCCTCAGTTGGCTGTCGATCCATTTCATGGGACCCGAAGGAGGGGTCAATCGCGCCGAAGACCAGGACCTCGCAGCGGACGACCCCAGTTCCGGGATTGCTGCGCGACCACCTGATGGATCGTCGCCTCTCCATCGAGGCCATCAACAACGAGGCGCTCGTCTTCGGCGTCACGGAGGCGAGCCGTTTCAGGCGGCAGTTGTCTACCGGCGTGCCGATCGAGCTTGGGCAAGAGAAGGGCTCAGAAACCTCCGGTTGCACCAGGCACGACACACCTACGCCTCGTTCATGATCGCCGCTGGCGTCAACGCGAAAGCACTTTCGGCCTTCATGGGCCATTCCTCAATCAAGGTCACCTTCGACCTTTACGGCCACCTAATGCCCGGCACGGAGGCCGAGGCGGCTTCTCTGATGGATCGATATCTGAGTTCTCAGGTGGCCGCCGGAGAAGATATTGCGCGAATGACTGGCGGATTCGCGCAGTAAGGGAACTTGTCTGTGCGTCCCTTGAAAACATCGTGTCCGTTCTAGAAATAGGATCGGGGCATGCAATCGCTTTCCCCGGAGGGCCTTCTCCAGCTCGCTCAGTATCAGCCGTATCGGGACGGTGGCGAGAGCCGCGAACAGACCTTCCGTCAAATGGTCGGCCCTGTCCTTATGGAGGACGGCGGCAGAGTCGGCAGTGCTGGTGAGCTTCGTGAGTCCTTCAAGACTCTGTTTGGTGTCGAAGTTGATCAGGAGGAGCTGAAGGGCTGGCTGAAGCATCTGGAAGCCAAAGGGGCAATCGAACGAAATGGCCGCGAAATAGCCGTAACCGATCGTGCACGAGCCCTGCTTGAAAGCGCGCGGACTAGCTTCGAAGATCTGTCGGCGGCGGCTAAGAAGGAGTGGCGCGCCAACCTGATTGCGATCGATCCCGGGTTGACCGACGAAGAGATCGGCCATCTTGATGCCGACCTCGATCAACTGATCGCCCTGATCGTTGCTTACCACGGTGCCGAGGCTGCGGTGATCTTGTTTCCGGAGCAAGAGCGCTCGGGGGCGCTGCGTGAGACCCTGAGGAGCAAGACGGAGTCGCTGCCTAGGCGCTCAACCAAGCTGGACGAGGTTCGTAGGCAGGGCCTTGCGAAGTTCTTCTACGAACCGACCCAGAACCAGAGGCGCTATTTGGCCGATCGCCTGGATCATGGGTTCTTCGCGACGGTTGGAACCCTTAGGCCAGAGGGTGCAGCCGCCGTTCACGACGAGCTAGCCGGCCAGCGCTTGTATCTGGATACCAATGTCCTGATCGGCGCCTTTGGCTTGGCAGGCCGCGAGATCAATGAGTCGATCAAGCGACTTCTTGACTTGAGTAAGGGCCTTGGAGTCGAATTCGCCGTAACGTCACGCACGGTCGAGGAGTTCAGGCACAGCCTTGACCGCGCTAAGGAGCAAATCGTTTCAAGAGGCTTGCCGAGCCGTCGCTACGCAAATGTACTGCGGGATGCTGCGAGGGAAATCGGTGGCGTGAGCCTGCTGGAGGGGTACTACGAGAGCTACGGCGAGCATGGATCGACGCCGGACGATTGGTTCCGCCGCGCGTCTCAGTTCGAGCCGATCTTCAAAGAGCTCGACATCTCGGTCGAGGATGAAGGGCTAGCCAATGTGCTCAAAACTGAAGGTCCACGGATTAATGACTACGTCGTGCTGCTCAATCGCGAGGCTGCGTTTCGCAGCGGTCGTGCTCGGGACGATTTGCCCATGCAGCACGACGCGATCCATCGGGCACTTATCGAGCGGCTTAGGGGCGAGGGCCATCGTCGATTTGGCACGGCCCAATACTGGTTCTTGACCGAGGACAAGATCCTTCCGCGGTTCGGGCAGTTGGCGCTTGAAGGTGAGCGAGCCCCGGACGTTCCCTTCTGCATCTCGGGAGCAGCGTGGCGGCAGATAGCTCGGTGTTTTACTCCACGCACTGAGGACTTCGATCAGACCATCACCGATCTCCTTGCCAGCCCCTACCTCCGGTTCGGGAAAGCCCGGGATCTAGGGGAAGTGCAGCAGGCCGTCGCCAGGATTTCGACTCTTCTGGGAGAGGACGGATCTCCAGCTGTCGTGGCGGCTGCGGTAAGTGACGAGACGCTTGAGGCTGCGGCGGGCGCTGATGGTGGGGATGCCAGGGATGAGGTTCTGCTTGGCGCGTATCAGCAGAGCGAGGACGCGCTGGCCAAGCGGATGGAGTCCCTCCAAGGCAGGGTCGAGGCGATGGAGGGGAGGCTCGACGACGAACGCGAGAAACACGTCATGTCCGCCGCAGAAATCGCAACCGTCGAGGAAGGAAAGCGAGAGCTTGAGGCAAGAGTCGCGGAGCAGGAACAGGAACTTAAGGAAGGTCGGGAGGCTCTAGACCGGGAGCGGTCGTTGAGCGCCGAGGAGATTGAGCGGCTGAAGTCCGAGCAGGAGGACAAAGAGCGTCAGGACGCCGAAGTTCGCATAAAGCGCCGTCGCGCTCTCACGGTCCTCCTAGCGGTGATTGTGCTGCTGGTCGCAATTGGTCTCTTTGTCGGAGATGTCATTTCGGCTGGCGCAGCGATCTTGGGTGGAGGCATGGTCGCCGCGCTTCTAATCGCGCCGTTTATCGAGAAGTCGAAGTGGGCCTGGAGGGCTGGGTTTCTCCTAGGGGTCCTTGCAGTGATCGTGGCGGTCATCCCTCTCTTGAAGTAAGCGGAACGTTCTCCGGAAAGAGATTCCGAGGCCCGTGTAGCGCGCCTTCGCGTGTCGAACTTGTGGCGTGGCTGGCCCATCGACCGGCCCACCTGGAGCCAAGATGGCTCTGTCAAGCGGAAAAACGACCTATATTTCCGGCCTGCAAAGCCGTTTACACCAGTTCGATTCTGGTAGGCGCCTTAGTCATATGTATTGACCCGACACCTACGGGGATCTAGGTTCATAGGAACCAGACAACTGCAACGCCCTAAGGGGGACGATGGTTCTCGCAGACATCAGCTTCGGTGAATTTCTTCTTCTCGTCTTCGAGTTCTTCCTGCTGTTCGCCTGGATCTGGATCCTGATCTCAGTCATCATGGATCTCTTCCGCGATCACCAACTCTCCGGCGTGGCAAAGGCCGTCTGGGTCTTCTTCCTGGTCTTCCTGCCGTTCCTTGGAGTGCTGCTCTACCTGATCGTTCGCGGGAACGGGATGCGCGACCGGACGCTCAAAGAGCGGGCTGATACGAAAAAGCACTTCGACAGCTACGTTCGCGAGCAGGCGCAGGTCGGCTCGCCCGCCGACGAGCTGCACAAGCTGAACGACCTCAAGGAGAAGGGTGCGCTCTCCGCCGATGAGTTCGAGCAGGCAAAGGCGAAGCTGCTTGCCTGAACCCCGGCAATCGGCGCTTGGCCTTTGTCGCTGGGTCGCGTCCGTCGCCTTGATCACGGCAGTGGTGGTTGGTCTCCCTTTTCCGGCACTGAGTCAAGGCGGTGTCAGGGCGACCCACTACTGCGGCACGACGACCAGAGGGGACGGCTTCTATCTCGAAGCCGGCAGCAAGCCTCGCTTGACGACCTGTGCGTTTGCGCGGGCGACGTATCGGGCTTACTGGAAGTGGGGCCTCGAGCACGTCGCTGGGTACGCTCACTTTCAGCTCCGGGTCGCGGGGCGCCGTCTCTTTTGCAATCGGGGAGTCCATGAAGCCGAAGTCGGCGAATCCGTCTTCGAGGTCCGCTGCCACGGCGGCACCAGGTTCATCGATATGTCCTCTGAAGTAGGTCCCTAGCGCGATTACCGGTGTTGGGTTCATGGGTTGGCGCGCCCCGGCTGCGCCGTTCGCGCAACCGGGGGGAGGCTTAGCTGGGCGCTCCGCCTCAGGCGCTGAGGCTGCTGATGGCGTCGCGGATGACCCCGGTGACGACGTCGGGATGGGAGATCATCGCCACGTGCGAGGAGCCCTCGATCTCGGTGACGGTCGCGCCCGAGCGCTCATAGGAGAAGCGGTGCAGCTCGGGGCTGATCGCGTTGTCGGCGGTCGGCAGAACGGCCCAGGACGGCTTCGACTTCCAGGCGGCGGCGCTGGCCGGTTCTTCGAAGACCGAGGCCGAGAGCGGGCGCTGGGAGATGCCCATGAAGGCAGCGTCGTCGGCTGGGACGTCGGCGCAGAAGGACTCATGGAAGGACGGGAAGTCGAAGGCGAGCTCGGCGCCGCCTCCGGGCAGTGGGGCGGGCTGCAGATGCGGCTGGCCCGACGGTTCGGGGAATTTCCCGGCGAGCGGGCCGAGTGCCTCCCCCTCGTCGGGGCAGAAGCCGGCGACGTAGACGAGCCCGACCACCGCGTCGTTGACGCCGGCGACGGTAATCACGGCACCGCCGTAGGAGTGGCCGACCAGCAGGATGGGCCCGCCGATCTGGTCGAGCACCGAGGAGATGTACTCGGCGTCGGGCACGAGGCCCCGCAGGGGATTCGGCGGCGCGAGGAGCGTCCCGACCTCGCCCTTCAGTTCGTCGTGGACCGGTCGCCAGCCGGAGGCGTCCGCGAACGCTCCGTGGACGAGGACGACTTTCAGATCTGCCATGAGCGCCTGCTTTCGGCTAGGGAGGCTTCTTCTGCCGGGACTATACGTCGGCAAAAAACAAGGGCTGGAGACTTTTCGTAAACGCGGTCAGGCCGAGTGCTCCTCGTCGCCGACCAAGCCAATAGCCTCGCGCGATGAATTCGATTGAAGCGATCGTCCTTGGCCTGGTCCAGGGGCTGACCGAGTTCCTGCCGATCTCCTCCAGTGGGCACCTGCGGATCATTCCGGCGATGCTGGGCTGGGAAGACCCGGGGGCGGGGTTCACGGCAGTGATCCAGCTCGGGACGATGGCGGCGGTGCTGCTCTATTTCCGCGCTGACCTCTGGAACATTGCGACGGCCTGGGTGCGGGAACTGCGCAAGCCCTTCCGGGAGCGCAGCCATGAGGCGAACCTGGGCTGGTTCATCGTCCTCGGCACGATCCCGATCGCGATCTTCGGCTTCATCTTCAAAGACCAGATCGAGTCTGGGGCTCGCAACCTCTACCTGATCGGCTCGGCGCTGATCCTCTTCTCCTTCGTGATGCTCGCCGCCGACCGGATCGGCACCCGGCGGCGGGAACTGGCGGACCTCGACGGGCGCGATGGCATCTTCATCGGCGTCGCCCAAGCGCTCGCCCTGGTGCCCGGCGTCTCACGCTCGGGCGCGACGATCTCGGCCGGCCTGTTCCGCGGCTTTGACCGGGTCGCGGCGGCCCGCTACTCGTTCCTGCTCTCGGTCCCGGCGGTGGTGCTGAGTGGGCTCTTCGAGCTGCGCAAGGTCGGCGAAAAGGGCAGCCCCTCGGCGGGGGCGACGGCGATCGCCACCCTGGTCGCCTTCGTCACCGGCTACGCCGCGATCGCCTGGCTGATCCGCTACCTCGGCAACCACAACCTCAACATCTTCATCGTCTACCGGATCGCCCTCGGGGCGCTGGTCATCGGTCTCACCGCGGCGGGCGCGATCAGCTGACGATCCCGGGCGAGCGGCGGCGTATCCTCGGGATCCCGACGAAAGGAACCCGATGAAGTTCAAGTCCCTCTTCGACAAAGCGAAGAAAACGGTCGACGACCGCGGCGGCGTTCAGAGCCTCAAGGAGGACGCCGAAGAGCTGAAGCAGGTCGCCACCGGCAAAGGCAGCCTCAGCGACAAAGCCAAGGGCGCGGCGGCGGCGATCAAGGATCCGGGTACTCCGGGCGCGAAAGCGGGCGAGAAACCGGAGGTCAAGAAAGCCCCTTAGGAGAGTTCCCCAGGCGCGCGAGTACTGGGGTTGACACAGCGGTTCCCAAAGCGGATAGGTTGCGTTGGGATGGCGACCATCATTCATTTCGTCGGTCGGGACCAGGTAATGGTCCGCGAGGACGAGGGAGAGGTCCAAACCGCGTTCAACGAGAGCGACGGTCGTCCGGTGGCGCTGACACATCACCGCACCGGCAACCCGGTCTTCGTCAGCCTCGGCCAGGTCACCTACTGGCAGGGCCGCGGCGCCCGCGACGGCAGCCCGCTGCCCTGGTCCGGCGTCGCCCGCATCTCGACCCCGCGCTGAGCGCCGCTCCGGCCAGCCGTTTCAGCCGCCGGCCAGGCGCCAGTTCGGACAGAGGTGGGCCTCCTTGAAGCCGGCCCGGAGGATGTTGCGGTAGCTGGCCGCGGGCTGGCCCTCGACCCGCTCGCCGGTCTCGACGAAGAGGGTGTGGCAGCCGGCCTCGGCGGCGTCGACGATGCGGCGGCGCAGCAGCGCCAACTGGCAGCCGCGGCGGCGGGCAGGCTCCAGCGTCGCGCCGACGCCGAAGGCGGCGACGCCATCGTCGATCAGCATCGCCCCGCAGGCCTGCGCCTCGCCGTCGACCTTGGCGACGTAGCAGCGCCAGCCCTCGCGGCCCGGCAGCTCGGCGAAGAAGGCCGCGGCCCAGGCCGGCATCTCGAAGCCGGTCGCGGCGATCATCCCGAACGGCTCCTGCGATGGGTCGGTCAGCTCGACGACCTCGACGTCATCGGGCGCGGCGAAGCGCGGTGGGTGGGGGTCGCGGACGAATTTCATCCAGGCGAAGGCGGGGACGTACCCGTTCTCGGCGAGCCAGGATTCGGCCGGCTCGGTGTCCGCCCGGCCGGGCGCGACGGAGACGTAGGGGGAGACGCCGCGCGAGCGCACCCACTCGAGCGCGGCGCCGAGCTGGCCGCCGGCGATCGCCCCGGGGTCGGTGGCGCCGAAGACCAGGTTCAGCATCCCGACCCGCGGCAGGTCGGTGACCAGCGTGGCCTGAACCGGGCCGAAGTCGCGCCGCTCGATCCCGTGCTCGGCGGCGATCGGCGCCGGGACCGAGTCCCAGATGTCGCGCCAGAAGAGCCGCTCGATCCGTCGCACCGCGGGCGCGGCGGAATCGATCCCCCTGTCGGTGTCCCCGGCTGCCATCGCTACGGCTCAGCATAGGACGCGGCTCGCTCCCTGGCCAGGGCTCGCATCTGTCAGCCTGAGGGGAGTGAGCGTCGCAACCGCAAGCGCCAGCGCCGACTCGGCGGCCAGCCAGATCCCCGCGGACCAGGTGATCGTCCTCTTCGGCGCGACCGGCGACCTGGCCAGGCGCAAGCTGCTGCCGGGAATGTTCCACCTCGCCCAGGTCGGCCTGATGCCGGAGCGCTTCCGGATCATCGGCGCCGCACGGCGGCCGGTCGAGCTCGAGGAGTTTCGCGAGCTGGCCCGCGAGTCGGTCCAGGGCTCGGGGCGCAGGACGCTCGACGACGAGGCCTGGGAGCGCTTCGCCGACTCGCTGCGCTTCGCCGCCGTCGGCGACGGCTTCGACCCGCTCGCCGAGGCGATCTCGGCGGCCGGCGACGAACTCGGCGATGACTCGGGTGTCCTCTTCTACCTCTCGCTTCCCCCCGGCGCCGCCGCCGGCACGGTCGAGCAGATCGGTCGGCTCGGGCTCGGCGACCGCGCCCGGGTCCTGACCGAGAAGCCGTTCGGGACCGACCTCGCCTCGGCCCGCAAGCTGAACAGCCAGCTGCACGAGGTCTTCGGCGAGCGCAACATCTACCGGATCGACCATTACCTCGGCCGCGAGGCGGTCCAGAACCTGCTGGCGCTGCGCTTTGCCAACGGGATGTTCGAGCCGGTCTGGAACCGCAACCACATCGACCACATCCAGATCGACATCCCGGAGACGCTCTCGATCGAGATGCGCGGCAGCTTCTACGAGGAGACGGGGGCCTTTCGCGACATGGTCGTGACGCACCTCTTCCAGGTGCTCGGCTTCGTCGCGATGGAGCCGCCGACCTCACTGGAGGCGAAAGCGCTCGGGATCGAGCGCGAGAAGGTCTTCGACTCGATGTCCCCGCTCTCCCCGGACGATGTCGTCCGCGGCCAGTACGCCGGCTACCGCGAGGAGGACGGCGTCGCCGCCGACTCGGAGACCGAGACCTTCGTCGCCGTCAAAGCGACGATCGACAACTGGCGCTGGGAGGGCGTGCCGTTCTACCTGCGCTCCGGCAAGCTGCTGGCCGAGAGCAAACACCTGCTGACCGTCGCCTTCCGGCCGCCGGCGCGGAAGATGTTCCCGCTCGACTGCGACCAGGTGGTCGAGTCATTCGGCCACGACCACCTGACCTTCGAGCTCGGCGACCCGGGCAGTATCTCGGCCTCCTTCCTCGCCAAGGTCCCCGGCCCGACGATCGAGCTCGGCGAGGCGCATATGCAGTTCAGCTACGCCGACACCTTCGGCGGCAACGAGCACGCGCTCGACCCCTACGAGAAGCTGATCCACGACGTGATGGTCGGCGACCGCACCCTCTTCACCAGCTCCACCGCGGTCGAGCGCCTCTGGGAGATCTCGACCCCGGTGCTGGAGGACCCGCCGCCGGTGCGGACCTACCCTGCCGGCAGCTGGGGACCGCCAGAGGCCGACGCGCTGATCGCGCCGCGCCGCTGGCACCTGCCCAGCGACCACGTCTGAATCCCTGCCGGGAACGGAAAAGGGCCCCATTGAAGGGGCCCCTTGTTTCCGAAGGACGTGCCACCAGAGAGTTTGAAATCGCTGGCTCGTCGGTCCTCGAGCTTTGAAGTTCTAGCTGCCGCAGCTTGTGCAACGGACTTATAAACACTGGTGGGACAGAAAAGTTGCACTAACCGCATCGGCTCGTGCGGCGCCGATCTTTAGCTATTCGACGGCAGTCGTCCGTGTCCGCTTTGTCGCTGCTAGATTCACGCTTCCCGGGCGTTTAGCTCAGTTGGGAGAGCGCTACCTCGACAAGGTAGAGGTCACTGGTTCGAGCCCAGTAACGCCCACTCTCCGGTCATCGCCTCAGGCGGTGGCCGGCAGTTTCACCTGGGTCAGGCGGATCGCGTTGCCCGAGGGGTCGCGGAAGCCGGAGTCGATCCCGTAGGGGCGCTCTTCCGGCGCTTCGGTGAACTCGACGCCGCGGCCCTTGAGCTCCTCGTAGTCGGCACGGCAGTCGTCAGTCGAGAAGAAGACGGTGCCGCAGAAGCCCTTCGCCATCAGGTTCTCGATCTCGCCGACGGTGCCCTCGTCGATCATCGGCGGTCCCGGGATCGCCATCAGCACGATTGCCACGTCCTCCTGCCCGGGCGGTCCCACGGTGAGCCAGCGGAAGTCGCCCATCTCCGGCAAGGTCACGTCGGACCTCACCTCGAGGCCGACCTTCTCGGTGTAGAAGGCGAGTGCCTCGTCTTGGTCATGGACCCACAGCTGCGCGTTGGCGATCTTCATCGGAACCTCCTGGTTGGAATCTGCTTGGCCGCGATGCTAGGAAGCTGGGCTGGCGCTGTCTTCTCGAAACGTGCGGTGTTGCGGGCGCCCGTAGGCGCGGACGAAGCAGGCCGGCACCACCGCGTGGCTGGCGGCCGGCGGGTAGGCCGCTCGGTAGGCGGTCGGCGTCATCCCGTGGGTGCGCTTGAAGCTGGTCGTAAAGGAGCCGACGCTGGTGAGTCCGACGTCGAGGCAGATCTCGGCCACCGAGCGGTCGGTGTTGCGCAGCAGCGCCGCGGCGCGCTCCAGGCGCCTGGTCAGCAGATAGGCGTGGGGGGAGACGCCGAAGGTTCGGCGGAACTCACGGCTGAAGTGGGCGCGGGAGAGGCCGGCCGCGGCGGCGAGGTCGTCGACCTCCAGGGCATCGAAGTAGCGGGCGTCCGCCAGGTCCCTGGCACGGAGCAGATGTCGGGCGGGCGGGACGAACGCCATCTCCGCAGTCTAGGGTCGCGTTTCTGCGGTCGCGGCCGCTCGCCGAGGGTTGGGGTAGCTTCCAATACTTGAGAAACACTGAGTTACGGATAGGGGCCTGATGTGACCGCGAAGCGCGCCATCGCGCTGTTCCTCGGCACGGCAATGCTGCTGACCGGGTGCGGTAGCGGCGGGGACACGAGCGACGCGCCGCCGCCACTGACCACGGCGGCCGTCAAGGGTTGCCTCTTGGAGGCTGGGGCGGCCCCGGAGGCACTCTCTCCCCAGCGGCCAAAAGGGGCTCCCCGTCACGTCCAGCACGTCTTCTTCGAAGGGCCGGTGACCGGCCACATCGCGATTTTCCTCGCCTCCGAGCCGGTCTTCGGCCAGGGGCTCGCGAGGGCCTACACGGACTTGAACGAATACCGGGCGACCGTCGCCCGCGGTGGCCGGGCGCTGATTCTGCTGGACCCGGAATCGCCGAATCCGAACCGGGCGCTCGCGTTCAAGTGCGTCGTGGGCTGACGCCTCCCGGCTGAAGGCGGCGCTGGAGTCACAGGGTGGGTCGCGGTGGTCCTTTAGGCTCGCCGCCTCGTGATCGGGACCTACGCAGCGGTATTGGCGGTGTGCGGGGCGTCGCTGGCGCTCGGCCAGGCGGCGGTCGAACTCTGCGGCCACCGCGGCTGGTCGTGGCTCTCGCCGGCGGTGGGACTGGCGCTGCTCGGCGCTGTCTGCTGGGGGACGGTGCGGCTGCCCGGCGACGGGACGATCTCGGCGATCGTCGTGCTCCTCCTCGTGGTCGCCTCGATCATCTACCTGTGGGGGCGGCTGGAGGACGGGGTGGAGGCTCTGCGCGCCGGTTGGCCGGTTGCCCTCGTGGCGCTGCTGGCGGCCTCGTTGCCGTTCGCGGTCGAAGGCCACTTCGGGATCCTTGGCACCAGCTTCAACCCCGATATGTCCCAGCACCTGCTTGCCGCCGACCGGCTCGCCGACGGCCAGACCTCGGAGTTGCTGCGCCAGGGCTACCCGCTCGGCCCGCACGCGATCGTCGTCGCCCTCAACAAGGGTCTCGGCGTCGGCTTGGTCCAGGGCTTCAGCGGCCTCACCGTCGCCGTCGCCATCCTTGCCCCGCTCACCGCCCTCGCCGCTTTCAAGGACTTCCGCCCGTTGCCGCGCACGGCCGCGGCTCTCGTCGTCGGCCTCGCCTACATAGTCGCTTCCTACTTCGCCCAGGGCGCCTTCAAGGAGACGATCGAGGCCCTCCTCGTCCTCGCCTTCGCCCTCTCCTTAAGGGAGGCGACGACCGCCCCCTGGCGCACCCTCAGCCTCCGCTTCGTCCCATCCGCCCTGATCGCCGCAGGCGCCGTCTACACCTACAGCTTCCCCGGCCTCATCTGGCTGATCGCCACCTTCGTCATCTGGGCAGCCGCAGAATTCGCCGTCAGTCGGCTCGGTCACACCGGAGGGGATGACATGGGGAGGGAGTCCGAGAACGGAGCCAGTTTGCCCCGCCCGCAGGACTCCCTCCCAATGGCGTCCCCTCCGACCGCCCGCCCCGTCCTCCTCGCATTCCTCGTCTTCCTGGTCCTGATCGCTCCCGAGATCGGCCGGATGATCGACTTCCACAGCTTCGAGACCTTCGACCCCAACGGCCCCGGCCTCGGCAACCTCTTCGGCCAGGTCTCGCCCTTCGAGGCGCTCGGCATCTGGCCCTCGGGCGATTTCCGGCTCGCCCCCGGCGACGGCGCCGTGCCGGCCTTCGGCTACTACCTCGGCGCCGCCTTCGCCCTGGTGCTGCTCATCTACGGAATCGGCCGCTGCTGGCGCCGCCGCGAGACCGCGGTCCTCGCCGGTCTCGCCGCCGCGGCGCTCGCCTACGCCGCCGCCCGCGCCGGCGGCACCCCATATACCGCCGCCAAGGCGATCGAGGTCGGCGCCCCGCTGGTCGCGCTGACGATCGTCCTGTCGCTGCTCACCGATGCGCGGTTCGAAATGCACTCTGATCGTGCAATAGGAACCGCACTCCGGGCTCGGTTGGCCGGTGTGGCGCTGGTGCTTTTCGTCGCGGCCGCCGGCGTCTGCTCGCTGCTCGCGCTCGCCAACGCGCCGGTCGGGCCGACCTCCTACTCGCCGGCGCTGACCGGGCTGCGGCCGCTGGTCGCCAACGGCTCGACCCTCGTCCTCGCCTCGAAGCAGCTGCTCGCCGACGAACACGGCACGCCCTATATCGCCTGGGAGCTGCGCGGCGGCCGCGTCTGCATCGAGACCGAGGCCGAAGCCCGGGGGAAGCCGCCCCCCGGCGTTCGCTTCGTCGTCACCCGCGGCGAGGACAGCCAGCCGCCGTTCCCGTACCTGCGGGTCCGCAAGGTCGCGCCGCCCTACCTCCTCTGGGAAGCGACCGAGCGCCTCGGCGGCAAGAGCCCCTGCCCGCTGATCGCCGTGCGCCAGGCGCGCCAGGGGCCAGCGCGTTGAGTGCGGCAGTCCTTTTGCTCGGATAGCGAGACAAAAGACTGCCGCGTTCAGGGGGCATTGGCGCTAGGGCGACGCCTGGGTACGATGGCCGCCGTGGAGGCCGCGACCGAGAAGATCACCGTCACCCTGCCCGACGGCAAGCCGTTGGAGCTGGCCGCAGGCGCGACCGGCGCCGACGCGGCGGCGGCAATTGGGCCCGGCCTCGCCAAGGCGGCGCTGGCGATCAAGGTGGGGGAGGAGCTGCTCGACCTCTCGGCGCCGCTGCCCGATGGCGGTGAGATCGCGATCGTCACCGACCGCTCGCCCGAGGCGCTGGAGCTGATCCGCCACGACGCCGCTCATGTTCTCGCCGAGGCGGTTCTCGATCTCTACCCCGGGACCAAGGTGACGATCGGGCCGCCGATCGACTCCGGCTTCTACTACGACTTCGAGTTCCCGCCCGACACAAAGATCACCGAGGACGAGCTCGGCAAGATCGAGAAGGCGATGCTGGCCCACATCAAGGCCGACGAGAGCTTCGGTCGCCGCGACGTCACCCCGGCGGAGGCGATCGAGATCTTCCGCGCCCAGAACCAGGACTTCAAGGTCGAGCTGATCGAGGACCTGGTCGCCAAGGAAGGGGTCGAGACCGTCTCGCTGTATCGCAACGGCGAGTTCGAGGATCTCTGTCGCGGGCCGCACGGCCCCTCTACCGGCCGGATCAAGGCGATCAAGCTCAACTCGGTCGCCGGCGCCTACTGGCGCGGCGATGAGAACCGCGAGAGCCTGACCCGGATCTACGGCACCGCCTTCTTCTCCAAGCAGGACCTCGAGGAGCACCTGGAGCGGATCGAGGAGGCGAAGGCCCGCGACCACCGCCGGCTCGGCCCCCAGCTCGGCATCTTCATGCTGCGCGACGAGGCGCCGGGCATGCCCTTCTGGCTGCCGAACGGGACGACGCTGCTGCGGCTGATCGAAACCGAGGTCCGCGACCAGCTGCGCAAGCGCGAATACAAAGAGATCGCCACCCCGCAGGTCCTCGACGAGGCCCTCTGGCACCGCTCCGGGCACTGGGACAACTACAAGGACGACATGTACTTCATGGACGACGGCGATCGTCGCTACGCGCTGCGGCCGATGAACTGTCCCGGCGCCTGCCTCGTCTACGCCGCCGACCGTCACTCCTACCGCGAGCTGCCGCTGCGCCTGGCCGAGTTCGGTCGCGTCTCCCGCAACGAGCGCGAGGGCGTCCTGCACGGCCTGCTGCGGGTCCGCGCCTTCACCCAGGACGACGCCCACGTCTACTGCACCGAGGACCAGATCACGGCCGAGGTGGCGAGCATCTGCGAGGCGATCGACGAGCTCTACGCGCGCTTCGGCTTCGAGGACGTCAAAGTCGAGCTCTCGACCCGGCCGGAGAAGTCGATGGGCAGTGAGGAGCAGTGGGCGAAAGCCGAGGCGGCGCTGGCCGAGGCGCTCGACAGTCAGGGGCGCGAGTACGAGCTGAACCCCGGCGACGGTGCCTTCTACGGCCCGAAGATCGACTTCCACATCACCGACGCGCTGGGCCGCTCCTGGCAGTGCGGCACCTGCCAGCTCGACTTCCAGATGCCGGAGCGCTTCGAGCTGTACTTCACCGACAAAGAGGACAAACAGCAGCGGCCGGTGATGATCCATCGCGCCCTGCTGGGCTCGATGGAGCGCTTCGCCGGGATCCTGATCGAGCACTACGCCGGCCGCTTCCCGGTCTGGCTGGCGCCAATCCAGGCGATCGTGCTGCCGATCTCCGACCGCCACAACGAGTACGCGGTGCGGGCGATGACCGAGCTGCGCGACGCCGGCGTCCGGGTCGCCGTCGACGACCGCTCGGAGTCGATCGGCAAGAAGATCCGCGACAGCTCGATCGGCCGCTACCCCTACATGCTGGTCGTCGGCGACCGCGAGGAGGAGACCGGCGCGGTTGCCGTGCGATCCCATTCCGACGGTGATCTGGGGGAGATGCCGATCGCCGAGTTCGCCGCCCGGGTGCGAGCCGAAACTGGCACAAGCTGATGGCCCAGGCTTGCCAGGCGCGCTCGTGCCTCTATACTTGGCGCTACTTGACTGCTGGCCCCCCAAATCACCGCCGCCGCTGAGCGCCCTGTGCCTGCGTCTCGATCCCTCGTCCTCTTGAAGCTCCACCGCTCCTTCAGCTAGTGCCGGTCCCGCGTAGGTTCGATCGGCGCCCACCAGAGCGCGACACGACGAGGATCAACGAGCGGATCCGCGTCCCCCAGGTGCGCCTGATCGGCGCCGACGGTGAGCAGCTCGGCATCGTCGACATCAACGATGCGCTGAAACGCGCCCAGGACGCCGACCTCGATCTGGTCGAGGTGGCCCCGAACAACAAGCCGCCGGTGACCCGCCTGCTCGACTACTCGAAGTACAAGTACGAGCAGGAGCAGAAGCAGAAGCAGGCGCGCAAGCACCAGCAGCAGGTCAACATCCGCGAAATCAAGCTGCGGCCGAAGATCGCGGTGCACGACTACGCGACCAAGAAAGGCCACGTCGAGCGCTTCCTCAAGCACCACGACAAGGTCAAGGTGACGATCATGTTCCGCGGTCGTGAGCAGGCTCACCCCGAGCGCGGCCGGGCGCTGCTGCAGAAACTCTTCGAGGACCTCGGCGGCATCGCCGTGATCGAGTCGGCACCGCTGCAGGAAGGCCGCAACATGAGCATGCTGCTGGCCCCGAGCAAAGAGGTCGACAAAGTCGAGGCGCCCGCTGCCGATGGCGAGGCTCCTGCCGCTGAGGCTCCCAAAGCCGATGGCGTCGCCAAAGCCGATGCTCCGGCCGATCCTGCGCCCGAGGCCGACGCACCGGCCGCTGCCGTGCCCGAGGCTGAGGCATCAGCAACTGACGAGGCGCCTGAGGCAGACGAAGCGCCCGCCGCCGACGATGCACCAGCGGCCGATGATGCACCCGCGGACGCCGAGGCTCCGGCCGACGCGCCCGCCGCTGACGCTTAAGCGTCAGCCACGATTACATCGGCGATTCGCTCCGCCGCGTGGCCGTCCCAGAGGGGCGGTGGCTCGCTGGGAGCACTGCCACGGGCCGCCAGTGCCGCCGGGATTCCGGCGATCGCCGCTGGGTCGAGGCCGAGCAGGGTGTTGGTGCCGGCGCGGATCGTCACCGGGCGCTCGGTGTTGTCGCGCAGGGTGAAGCAGGGGATGCCGAGATAGGTCGTCTCCTCCTGGATGCCGCCGGAGTCGGTGAGGACGGCGCCGGCGTCGGCCAGCAGCGAGAGGAAGTCGAGGTAGCCGAGCGGCTCGCTCAGCAGCAGCCCGGGATGGCCCGTGCCGGCGCCCTCCATCATCTTGCGGGTCCGCGGGTGGACTGGGAAGACGACCGGCATCTGCGCGGCGAGGGCCTCCAGTTGAGCCACGGTCTCGGCCAGCAACGGGCCGTCGACCAGGGCCGGGCGGTGCAGGGTGACGAGCGCGTAGGAGCCGGGCTCGACGCCGAGGCGCGCCGCCGTGCCGGCGCCGCGGAAGCGGTCTTCGAGCGCCACCAGGGTGTCGATCATCGTGTTGCCGACCAGGTGCATGCGCTCATCGGCGATGCCCTCGGCTCGCAGGTTCTCAACGCCCTCGTCGCTGTGGATGAAGAGGTCGCGGCTGAAGCGGTCGGCGACGATCCGGTTGACCTCCTCCGGCATCGTCATGTCGAAGCTGCGCAGGCCGGACTCGACGTGGGCGACCGGGATCCCCATCTTCACCGCGGTGAGGACCGCGGCCAGGGTCGAGTTGACGTCGCCGGGGACGATCACCAGGTCGGGGCGCTCCTCGGTCAGGACCGGCTCCAGGCGCTCCATCGTCCGCGCCGTCTGCACCGCGTGGCTGCCGGAGCCGACCTCGAGCATGTGGTCGGGAGCCGGCACGCCGAGCTGCTCGAGGAAGACCTCCGACATCAGCCGGTCGTAGTGCTGGCCGGTGTGGACGATCGCGTGGCGGCCCCCGGGCAGGCGGGCGCGCAGGGCGCCGATCACCGGCGCCGTCTTGACGAAGTTGGGCCTGGTTCCGACTATGTAGACGATCCGCATCGCGGCGCCAGCGTACCCGCGAGGGGGGACCTAGGAAGGTCTAGCGAAACTCGCGTCCACGGTGGCGGCAGACAGTTGGCTTCGCTCAGGCGTCGTCTTCTGCTTCAATAGCGAACCCGATGCCGAAGATGAAAACCCATTCGGGCGCCAAGAAGCGCTTTCGCAAGACCGCAACCGGCAAGCTCCGGGGTCGTCGCGCGTACTCCAGCCACATCCTGGAGAAAAAGTCGCCGAAGCGGAAGCGGAAGATGGCGAAGCCGGTTGACATCTCGCCGCACGACGCGCCGACGGTGCGGAAGCTGCTGGGAGGCAAGTAGATGGCCCGCGTAAAGCGCTCCGTCCACGCGCGCAAGAAGCGCCGCAAGGTCCTGAAGGAAGCGAAGGGCTACTTCGGGCGCAAGCATTCCTCTTACCGCTTCGCCAAAGAGCAGGTGCAGCGGTCGGGCATGTACGCCTACCGCGACCGGCGCAACAAAAAGCGGACCTTCCGTCGCCTCTGGATCACCAGGATCAACGCCGCCGCGCGCCTGGAGGGCATGAGCTATTCCGAACTTATCCACGGCCTCGGTAAAGCCGAAGTCGAGGTAAACCGCAAGATGCTGGCCGAGATCGCCGTCTCCGACCGCGATGCCTTCCGCCGATTTGTGGAGCTAGCCCGGGAGGGTGCGGCCGCCTAGCGGCACACCGACACTCCACTTTCCCGGGCGGGCCGCAAGATTGCGGCCCGTTTTGCGTTCCAGGACTAATAACCGCAGACCCGAAGAGACAAAACCGAGACCAAGACGATGATCGCCAGCCCCCAAAACGAGAAGCTGAAGCTGGTCCGCAAGCTGCGGGAGCGCAAGCACCGCGAGCGCGAGGGGCTGTTCGCGACCGAGGGCGAGGACCTGGTCGAGGCCGGCCTGGCGGCTGGAATCGAGCCGAAGTTCGTCTTGACCGCGGCCGGGGGCGATTCGCCCGCGAGCTGGAACGGCGAGGAGGTCGAGCCGGAGCTGTTGGCGGGCGTCTCCTCGCTGGGCTCGGGGACGCGGGCGATCGCGGTCTGGCCGCTGGGCTGGTTGGAGCAACCGGCCTCGCCGTGCCTCTACCTGCACGGGGTCGGCGATCCAGGGAACGTGGGGACGATCATCCGCACGGTCGACGCGTTGATCGGCAGCTCGGTGGTTCTCGGGCCGGAATGCGCCGACCCCTACTCGCCCAAGGCCGTGCGGGCGACGATGGGCTCGATCTTCTCCCAGCCCCCGACGGCAGCCGGGATCGAGGCGACTCGCGGGCCACGGGCCGCCCTGGTCGCTCACGGCGGTGAGGGGCTGGACGCTCTCGTTGGCGCCGGGACGATCTGTCTCGGGGCGGAGCGGGAAGGGCTGCCCGAAGAGGTCATCGCGCAGTGCGATACCCGGGTCACGATTCCACTGCGCGGCGGTGCCGAGTCACTCAACGTCGCCGCCGCTGCGGCGATCGCCTGCCAGCGCGTTGCGGGCGCTGCGCCGATATCGTCGCCCACCATGCCCGAGGACGCGGCCGATGCTTGAGCGGATCGAGGAGATCAGGGGTGAGGCCGTGGCGGCGATCGGCGCCGCTGCGTCCAGCGCCGAGCTGGAGGAGCTGCGGGTCCGCTACCTGGGGCGCAAAGCCGAGCTGACCTCGATCCTGCGGGGGATCGCCGACCTCGCTCCGGAGGAACGCGGCAAGGTCGGCGGCGCCGCGAACAAGGCGCGCAAGGAGCTGGAGGCGCTGCTGGAGAGCGCCGCCGAGACCCAGGACGCGGCCGAGCTCGACTCGAAGCTGCTCGCCGACCAGGTCGACGTCACCCTGCCCGGAGCGCCGCCGCGGACGGTCGGCCACGCCCACCTGATCGCGCGGACGACGCGGCAGCTGGAGGACATCATGGTCGGGCTCGGATACCACGTCGCCGAAGGTCCGGAGATCGAGCACGACTACTACAACTTCACCGCCCTCAACCACCCCGAGGGCCACCCGGCGCGGATGCTCCAGGACACCTTCTACGTCCAGTCGCACCCCGACGTGCTGCTCCGCACCCACACCTCGCCGATGCAGATCCGGGCGATGGAGACGCAGCCGCCGCCGATCTTCATCGTCATCCCCGGCAAGGTCTACCGGCGCGATTCCGACGCCACCCACAGCCCGATGTTCCACCAGATGGAGGGCCTGGCGATCGCCGAGGGCCTGACCCTGGCCGACCTGCAGGGGACGTTGCTGGCGATGTGCCGGGGGATCTTCGGCGGCGAGCGTGAGCTGCGCCTGCGGCCCCACTTCTTCCCCTTCACCGAGCCCAGTGTCGAGGTCGACGTCTCCTGCTTCCAGTGCGAGGGGACCGGGTCGTTGCCCGGCGGCGAGCGCTGCAACCTCTGCAAGGGCCAGGGCTGGATCGAGATCCTCGGCGCCGGCATGGTCGACCCCAACGTGCTCGGCTTCGTCGCCGAGCACGGCTACGAC
>OUNO010006524.1_pt1 | contig 23029 bp, 16 predicted proteins | sample 1779811 | NCBI WGS metagenome assembly OUNO01 (sample SAMEA3914804, study PRJEB12502) | metagenome | biome: forest; material: soil | place: Canada | collected 2010-06-25 | depth 0.3 m | reverse complement strand
CGACCCGGCCGAGGTCGGCCGCCACTACCTGCAGCTGAACTTCGAACGCAGCGCCGACGGGGCCCGCCAGCTCGGCCAGAGCGAGGAAGTGCGGCTGCACGGCGTCTGGATCGAGGACGCCGACGGGAACCCGCTCAGCAACGTCGAAGGCGGCAAGCCGATCCGCCTGCGGGCCGAGTTCGAGGCGCTGCGCGACGCGGCCGACCTCTCGCTCGGCTTCATCGTCGCCAACGCCGACGGGATCGGGGTCTTCCAGTTCGGCACCGGGGTCGAAAGGCCGGACGGCACCTCGAAGCTGGTGGCCGGCGAGCGGGTCAAGGTCAGCGCCGAGGTCGAGAACCTGCTCACCGCCGGGCGCTACTTCGTCCACTGCGGGATCAACAGCACCAGGGCCGGCGTCGCCCTCTACGTCAACAACGCCGCCGACTTCGTCGTCTTCGGCGGCGAGGGGACCTCGCACGGGATCGTCAACCTGCCGCACGAGATCGAGGCCGTGGTTGAGAGCGGCGGTGAGCGATGAGCGAGGAGGTCGCAGCGGTGGCGCCCCTCCGCGACGTCCGCGGCCCCTCGGCCCTGGGCGGCGGCTGGCGCCGCTTCTTCGACCTGCTCTGGCTGGTCTCGGTAACCGAGTTCCGGCGCGTCTACTTCGGCACCGTGCTCGGCTACCTCTGGTCGCTGATCCGGCCGCTGGCGCTGTTCGGCGTCCTGCTCTTCATCTTCACCAACGTCTTCAAAGCCGGCAGCGCCGAAGTCGAGCACTACCCGGTGATGCTGCTGCTGGGGATCGTCCTCTTCACCTTCTTCCAGGAATCGAGCACCAACGCGGTCCAGTCGGTCGTCAGCCAGGAGGGGATCGTCCGCAAGACCCAGTTCCCGCGGCTGGTGATCCCGCTCGCCACCGTCCTCACCGGCGCCTTCAACCTCGCCCTCAACCTCGTCGTCGTCTTCGCCTTCGTCGTCGCCTTCGGCGTCACCCCCGCCTGGAGCTGGCTGCTCTTCCCCTTCGCCCTCGCGGCCCTCTTCGTCCTCACCGCGACGGTCAGCATGGCCCTCTCGGTCCTCTACGTCCGCTTCCGCGACGTCGCGATCATGTGGGTGGTCCTCGCCCAGATGCTCTTCTACGGGACGCCGATCCTCTATCCGATCTCGGTCTTCCACAACCCGACGACCGAAAAGCTCCTGATGCTCAACCCCCTGGCGGTGATCTTCGTCCAGGTCCGCCTCTGGATCCTGCATGAACCCCGCACGGCAGCAGACCCCGCGACCGAAGCCCACGCCTCAAGCGCGGTCGAAATAGCCGGCGGCTGGCTGCACCTTCTGCCCGCCGCCGCGATCTTCGTCGGCATCTGCATCTTCGGCGTCTGGATCTTCAAGCGGGATGCGCCGAGGGTTGCCGAGGATCTTTAGGGGTTACCGGACGAGCACGCGTCAGTCGTCGTCCTTCCACTGATTCCAGCCTTCATCTTCAGCCCGGCGCACCCGAGCGCTGATGGCGAGAATCACCATCACGGCGACAAACAGCAAGACCAGGACGCGAAAGCCGGACTGAACCACGTCCTTGACCGCACCATCCGGAATCAACTGGGTCAAGCCGAGCAGGCCGAATATCACGCAGGCGATCAGCAGGGCGCCCAGCACGACCTGCTTCGTCGGTCGCCACGGGAAGGACAGCCACATCAGGTGGGCGCCATCTCTAGGTGCTCGCTCCAGCGTCTCGGCTCATGTAGTAGCGCCGAGTGACGGGAAGTAGGAGCAGCACCACCGCGATTACGGTCGTCGCATAACCCTCCCACGTGACGGACCCAAAGAGGGCCTGAGGAATCGTCAGCCCGTAGATCCCAAGAGTAGCGAGCCAAAGCCAGCGAATTCCTCGCAGAAGAAAGTAAAGCCACGCCATCATGATGATTGGAAGGAGTGCGACCGCCAAAAAGGGCCCAGATACTTTCATCATGACAGACCCAACACCGAGGAGCGTAACGGCGCAGTAGGCCCAGAGAGGCCACGGAACTCTTTGCCAGTCAATCACGTGATCGACGGCTCTCACCAACTCGCCCAGCACCACGGCGACGGGCACCATGCGCTGTCACCCCGTCACCCTGAAGTACCTATTACCTTGCTGACAGCCCTTGTGAACCGGAGTATTGAAGCTCCCGAGGAAGGAGAACAGTGCCACACACCACCTGGACCTCGAACAGTTTCGCTTCCCCACATATTGTCCGCCGGCATGAACACGCCCGCCATAATCGTGTATCTGCCGAAGGCCGTCAAATCGGATCAACTGTGGCGCGCTCGTACAAGAACATACTTCTTGCCTTGGGTGCACTTGACGGCAATCCTCCGCGACCTTTCGCGGGGCAAGACGCGGCAAAGCCAGTTTTTGCCGGAAGACTCGCTCATCGGGAACTTACCACTGGCATGGGGAAGGACAAGAAGCATCGACTGGCTTTCGCCGCAGGACAGTCCGCTGCTCCGAGGAACGATCTCCTCGTTCGAGCCCACCCTGCAGGAGTCTCTAGAGACGGCGGAGACTGAATCGCCACAGCCAAAGGCCATCACTCCCAGGACTGCAAACAGCGCTACGACACCTGATTTACCCCTTGCAACGCGAACTCGCTCAACCATAGTCTTTAGACAGTGCATTCGGGCGCCATTATCCAGGGACGCTCCCGTCTGCCGATCTCACAATGGAGCGTCAATGACCGGCCTTGCCCGCCCAGTGACTCCTAGCACTCATCTCGGCCGAGCATTTGGATGGTGATTCTGCGGCTGACCGGCTGGCTGACTGGCGATGTTCATGCCAACCATGAGAATCAGAATGATGACCAGCACAGCGCTTATGATCGCGAGTTTAGTTTTCATACCTTAGGCCGCTCCTCTGAGCTACTTACTCGGCAGTATACGCGAGTGGTACCGCTCACTCCGGATTGAGCAGTGGATCGTACTTGTGGATGTGCTGACCCTGGTAGCCGTCCCCGTAGAGGTGGTCTTGCATGTTGTAGTGATTGTCCACAATTTCGGTGATATTGAACCAGCTGACGTGGAAGTTGCACCATAGATTCAGATGAGCCCCGTAACCGTAGGGAGCCGGGTTGGGTCCAGCCCAGCCAATCCTTATCGGACCCGAACCGAACAGCGGTCCATCGCTCGTATAGCACCTCGACGTGGTATCTCCCTGCCACGCAAAGCCCCCAACAACATGTTCTTGGCCATTCCAGAACCAGGTTCCAACCTCCCATGCGTGCCAGTAGTCACATGAGACCTGCGAGCAATAGCTCGTCGTTGCTTTGGATCTCCGTTTGCGAGTGGACCAGTCGAGCAGGACCGGAGCGTCGACGATCGTTCGCATAAGGTGAGGGCGATGCGGTTCTTTGGGGTCAATGTCTTCCAATCCTTCCCCCGGCGGCTCGTCCCCTGAGCCAGCTTCCGCTTCGTGTTCCCATTCACGTTCCGCCTGTTCGCGCAGTTCTTGTTCAATGCGTTCCCGTTCTTCGCGAAGCTCCTGTTCGTCTTTAGGTCCCGCGACAATGGCAGTGGTAAATCCACCTTCCCAACCAGTACCGCCCACTACTGGATACACGAACGCTCCAGACTGGTGTTCAACAGTTAGAGTCACGGTATTTCCACTGCTAACTGAGATCGTCGTTGGAACGGTAGTGCCAACCGCATCATGGGCCAGTTCCGCACTAATTACATACGCCTCATGGCCCCCAGCGTAGAAAACGCCGGCGTCCAGTGGATCCAAAGATTTCAGGGTTTGCCCGCTGGCTAGATCCACTTCCCATGAGAAAGTTTCGGGTGCAGAGACATTTCGAATGCTCTGAAAGGTCGTGACTCCGTTGTATTTGGGTCGGACGACGGCATCTACATTCGGAGTCGTGTTGCCAGAAATTGCGGCGCTATTTGCCGCAACGACCATTTCGGTAGCTCCTGGGTTGACTTTCACGGGCGTCGCGCTTATCGACGTGTCCGGGAGGGCCACGGTAAATCCTTCGTCGGGATCTTTTGCAATTGCGGACGGATCCGCCGCGCCACTGCTTTCCAGTTGGTCCCCGGCATTTTCTAGGCTCGGGTTGTTGCCGTCGGCCCTCTCTTCGGCGCTAATTGACTCTGCCGTAGGCGCCACGACGGTCGATCCGCTGGTTCCGTCGGCGGCTTCCAACGTATCTTCGGCTTCGGCCGCAGAGATATGCCCTTCGGGATCAACGTTGATCGTCCAGTTCTGCACGGTCGTGTTCCCGGCGCCGTCTTTGGCTATGACCTCGGCCGGATGCGCTCCGCCGTCATAGGCGGCCATATTGATCGTCTGTTGTAGATGCGCTTCGCAGCCGCCATCCGGGCAATCCAAGGGAGTCGTTGCCGCAGCCTGTTTGCCGTCGATCTTGAGTTCGATCGAGGTGGCTCCGGAGCCGGCGTCTTTGGCCAAGGCATTGACGCCGTAGCCGTCCTGTTCGACCCACCCTTCGGGCGCGTTGATCAGAGATCCGCCGGCTTCGATGGTCGGTTTGGTCGTGTCTTTCTGGACCCCGATCGACAGCGATTTGCTGTTCGTGTTGCCGAGCCCATCGGTCGCTTTGACGAGGACCGTGTGGCTGCCTTCGTTGCCGGGCGCTTCGAGAGTCCATTGCTTTGCGATCGGGCAGTGTTCGCTGGTGCATCCCGCCGCGGCAGCCTGGACCCGTTTACCGTCGAGGAATACTTCGGTGGAAACCTGGGCCGAGGAACCGTGGACCTTCCACTTCTGCACGCGGTTGTTGCCAGTGTCGCCGACCCAGAGGTTTCCGCGAGCATCGACTGCAAGCCCTCCGCGGAAGACTTCAAAACTGAACTGGCCCGGTCCAGAGCCGCCCGCGCCGAAGTGCCCGGCAAAGGCGCCCCCCGAACTGAAGCGATCGATGCCCCCACTGCCGTACTCGGCGACCCAGACTTCGCCACTTTCATCGACGGCGATGTCACTCGGGTTGCTGAAGCCTCCGGGGGGAGCTGCCAACTGGCCTTTGAAGCTGCCGTCGGAGCCGAGCTTCTCAACGGCATTGGTGATCGGGTCCGCTACCCAAATGGTGCCGTCGGGGCCAGCGGCGATTGACGTCGGCCAGAAGAGGCTGCCCGAACCTTTGAATGCACCGAGGAGAACCCCCTGGGGGCTGAACTCCTCCACCCGGTTGCTCCAGGTGTCAACGACCCAGATCTTGCCGCTTGGGTCGACCGCGAGACCGTGGGGTTCGCCGAGTTTGTTGGCGCCCGTGCCGGTGAAGGAACTGAGCAACTGACCTTCTTCGTTGTACTCGACGACCCTTCCGCCGGCGGTGTCAGAGACCCAGAGGTGCCCGCTGGGGGCGATTGCTACGGCCGATGGCTCGTTGAGCTGACCCGAGCCGAATTTCTTCACGAATTCGCCGTTCTGATTGAACTCCTCAATGCGGTCGTTCCCGGTGTCGGCGACGAACAGATGCCCTTCGGCTCCGACGGCAACGCCCGAGGGAATGCTGAACTGGCCGTTGCCAGTTCCGCTCGCCCCCAGCGAGGACGAATAGATCGGCACTGAGCCTGGGACCACCCACCTCTGCACCCGATTGTTGTTGGTGTCGGTGATCCAGAGGTTGCCCTGAGCGTCCGCCGCCATCCCAATGGGATAGCTGAAGGTGAACTGGCCTGCTCCGGCGCCTTTGCTGCCGAACTGCGTCAGGTATTCGCCGCTCTGATTGAAGCCCTGGATGCGACCGTTGTTCTGATCGCCGACCCAGACGGTCCCGCCGCTGTCGATGGTGATCGCGTCAGGCTGGTTGAACTGACCGTTGCCGGTTCCCTGGGTGCCGAAGGAGCGCACTAGGCCACCGGCTTCATTGAACTCGACTACGCGGTTGTTTGCCCAGTCGGCGACCCAGACGTTGCCACCGGGTCCGGCGTCGATCCCCGTCGGTTCGATTGCCCCGAGGCCAGAGGGGTTGACGACTTTGATGAATTCGCCGGCGGAGTTCAGCTCCTGGACGCGGTAGTTGTAGGTGTCAGTGACCCAGATGTTGCCTTTGGCATCGATCGCGATGCCTTCGGGGCGGTTGAATTGGCCATTGCCTGACCCCAACGAGCCGACCGCTTTGACAAATGCACCACTGGCGCTGAACTTCTCGAGGCGGCTGTTTTCAGAATCGGCGACCCAGAAGCTGCCATCGGCGGCGAAAGCGATCGATTTGGGCGTCCTGAACTGGCCGTTGCCCGAACCCGAGGAGCCGATCGATTTGACGAATTCGCCTTTGGCGTTGACTACTTGCAGGCGGTTATTGCCCTCGTCAACAACCCAGAGGCTGCCACTCGAATCGACGGCGACATCGGCCGGATGACCGAACTGGCCGTTGCCGGTGCCGTAGGAACCGAAGGAACTCAGGTAGGACGGGGTCAACGCTGCGACTGGTTCTCCAGCCTGCGAGGCGGCGACGACATTCAGGACGTACCGGGGCCGAGTGGTCCCGAGGCTCGCCTGTTCGCTCATGGTGCCCGACAGCGAGAGTTCCGGCGGCGAGGGTTTCAGCGTCACTTTGCGTTCTTCGCTGGTCGAGATACCGACCGCGTCGGTCGCGATGACCTTGATCGAGTGTTCCCCGGCCACATATTTGCTCGATTCGATCGCCCATTCGAGTCCCAGCGAGCAATTCTGGGTGGAGCAGCCTGGTTCGGACTGTTTGACGGCGCTCCCGTCGAACTGGATCGCGATTTTCGCCGCACCGGACTGCGATGCCGCCGACGTGCCATCGGTCGCGTTGACTTTGACCATGTAGGCCGGGCGCTTGGTGCCTAGCGTGGCCTGTTCCGTCGCCGTGCCCGAGATCGAGACCGTCGGCGCCGTGTGGTCGACACGGACCAGCGCCGAGGCGGCAGAGGATTTGTTGCCGACGGGGTCTTCAACGACGACGTTGAGGAAGTCTTCGCCGGCCGGCAAGAGCGCTGGTTCGACTTTAAGCGCCGGGTGCCCAGCTTCGCTGGAAAGCCATTTTCGCGGACAGGCGGCATCGGCAACTCCGAGGCAGCCGTAGGTGGCTTTCCAGGAATGGAGCGGCTGCCCGTTGGAGCCGAGCTGTTCGGTGCTGGCGGTAACAGAGGAGACACCCAGGCCGGTATCTGCGGCCGTGAAACCAATTTGCGAAGCGGCCTGGTTAACCCATTGCGAAGGTCCAGTGGCAATTGGCTGCTGGGGGACATCTTTGTCTTCCAGTCGGATTGCTGCCGAGCCGACATAGACGTCAGTGTTCTGCGTTGACTGAGTTTCGGTCGCACGAATCCCGACGTAGCCGACCTTGGCGTCCGTGTTCTGGTTGGTGACCTGTTCCCCGTTCCAGGTGCCGCTGGTGAATTCGTAGGGGTGGGCCATATCGGAGACGCTGTGCCCCGCCCCGCCTTCATGGGTGTAATAGCTGACCCACTGGCTTTTGTTCGGCGACCAGAGCCCCATGTAGAGATAGGGACTCGGGTGCGCGCTGAACGCCTGCCAGAGGACGTTCGACAAGGTCATTTTCGAGATGTAGCTCGTCGGCGTCGCGCCACCGTAATTTTCCTGATCCGTGAAGTAGCGCGGGACGGTGTAAAGCCAGTTGCCCTGATCGCCCGCCGTCAGCATGTCCGTGGATCGGATGAACAGCCCCGGCGTGCCCTGTTCAACATAGAGCGGTGCGGTCCCCCAGAACTGAACGTCCGGTTTGATGGGCGGAGGCCAGGCATGGGAGTAGCCTTCAGAGCCCCACTCTTCGCGGTTGTTGCACGGGTTGTAAGAGTGATATTCAATGCTGCTGCTGCAGATCCCGTCCTGCCAGGTTTTCGTCCCTTCTTTCATCCATTCATAGGTCTGGAAAAGGGGGTCGACTAGAACCGGGAACGAGGTCGAGGAATCCGGCGAGACGGTGAGCACCAGCGAGTCCCCCGAGACTTCAAGGCTTACCGGGACGGATTCGCCACCCGCGTCGAGCGCCGTCGGCGCCTGGACGCCGACCAGCGTGTCTTCGCCAGTGACGACCGCGGCGCCCCCGTCCTCGGTCGCTTCCAGTTTGGCGCCGGCCGGGAGATCGAGTTCGAGCGTCTGCGAGCGGGGCGCGTCGGAGCTCCGAAGTTGCGTCAGCGTCTCGACCCCGGTCGTCGTTGGTACAACAGCAAAGTCGGTGTCCGGCGCCACGTTCGGGTAGAAGGCGACGCTGTCATCGACCGTCGAAGGAGCTCGGCCCGTAGGGGCGTCGGCGAGTTCGATCTGTACGCCTGCTTCGCCCAGTTGAACCCCTTCGGCCAAGTCGTCGGGCACGCCGACTTCGACAAGTGGGTTTGCCGGCTGCAATTCCCCCGAGGAATGCTCGAGGCTGAGGTCTACCGCTTCCTGATGCCCGGTGGAGCCTTCCGCTCGCAGTGGCACCGTCGACTGGACCAGGGCGGATTCGGCGAGAACCGGCCCAATTTCGTCGGCGCTCACCCAAACCCCCGCGACTGCATTGGCCGCCGACGGTGGTTTGCCTTCGCTGATCAGAACTTTCTCGGCGGCTCTCTGCGTTTCGGCGTCAACTTCTTCCGGCGCTTCAGGGCCGGACCCAGACGGCGGAGGCGAGGACTGGGTCGCGGGTTGGTCTTCTTCGCTGGGAACGAGAGCGACGGTCGGAGAGAGGTACCGCTCGGCTTCCCCTCCCTCGGCTTCGCCATTGAATTGATCGAGCACCGGCTCGAAGACGCCTTCGAGCAGATCCAGCGCTTCGCTGCGTCCGATGTCACTGCGAGGCAGTTCTTCGGCTACCGCAGGGTTGGTCAACTGGGGATCGCTGATCGAGCCGCCTGATTCAATCGCCTGGGCAACGTCGGCGGAGGTCGCGAGGCCGAAGGTTTCAGCACGGCTCTGCGAAGAAGAGGCGAGTGCGGTCGCGACCCCGCCAGCCAATACGAGCGCCAACATGGCCAGAACGACGATGCCGTGCCTGCTGCCACCTACGCCCAGGCTCCTGGCGACCGATTGAGCTGCTTTACGTGCGCGCGGTTGCGCCGAATCGTGATTCACGAGTCCCCCTGTCCTTGAGTCGCGGTCACGCCAACCGCGCCGAGCGTTGGGCATCCTTGCAGTAGTGGGGACTGATTATGTACTCAAAATTCGATCCAATCAATTTGGCCGGTTCGATCGATTTGGGCAGTCCAAACGTTTATCCCCGGTGCGAAGGGCCGCCGGCGAACAGACCAGCGTCCACCGCGGGAAGTCGGTCCGTAGCCGGAGATCCTTTAGTCGAAGAGGCGGCCGGGCGGGAGCTCTACTGCCGCGGCCAGTTTTTCTACCGTCGAGACCTGCGGGTCGCGTTTGCCGCGCTCAATCCGGCTGATCTCGCCGGCTTGAACACCGCTGCGCGCCGCCAGCTCTTCCTGAGTGAGCTTGAGGTGCTTGCGGGCCGCCCGCAGGTTGGTGCCAAGGTTGCCCACGCGGTGGATCGTCCACTTTGCGGTGCCTGGACACCATGTGAAATTTTACATTTGGGCGAGATGTCCTCGATGGGCTGGCCGCTATAGCAGCTAGAGAACCGACCTCGACCTTCCCGAGGCCGGCCTAATCGGCTTAGCCCACCTTGTAGATCATGTGATTGATCTGAACAGGTTTCGACCTTGCTCACCTTCATTGACTTTCACCTCCTCCGCCTCGCCAGTTGGGCTAGGCGCCCTTGTAGATCATCTCCGCCGCCTGGACAGAGGCCACTTTCTTGACCGTCATCTGCCTTCACCTCCTCTCTCCCTCATTCGGTCCCTAGCCGTGCTTGTAAATCTGCACGACCGGGATGGTCGGGCTTTGCCTCATGGATCGTCATCCATCTCACTCCATGTAAAATTTCACATTTTCTTGGTAATCTCCCGAGCGTTCTCACCCCTGCCAGCCACGTCGGCGAGGGGCCGATCTCAGATCCTCCAACCCCTTGGCGAGCCGAGACCGACCCCTGCCTATGCCCGCCTTTTAGGCGTTCTTGATCGTATGCACGGACGAGTAAACACGCGCAACCTTGGCGATCTTCATCGACTGCCACCCCCTTCCCTGAACTCAGCCCGGCGCGAGCCGCCGGGAAGAGGGCAAATGCTAAAGATCGTTCTAGTAACAAGCAGATACTGACTGAGAGAGATCCGCTGCTAGTAGACGCCGTATGCTCGGCGACTGCTGAATGTGAAAGAGAAATCAATGAAAGGAAGGGCGCGGGTGGCAGCAACAGGCGCCAGCGAAACGCAAACCCGGATCCAGCGTGGGCAGAGAGGCAAGAGCGTCGAGGAACGCATTGCCTATGCGGTAAGCCACCGCACCCGCGTCTATGTGCTCACGATCCTCAACGAAGGCGTCTACAACGCTGACGAGATCGCCAGGATCATCGGCGAGCGGACTCCGAATGTCGCCCACCACATCAAGGAACTGCTCGACGCCGGCTCGATCGAACTCGCCAAAACCGAGCAGGTGCGAAACACCCTGCAGCACTACTACCGCGCCGTCGAGATGCCGTTTTACACGGGTGAGGAGTGGGATGCGCTGACTCCAGAGGAGCGCCAGGCGACCATCGGGCTCACCATCCAATGCCTGACGGCGGAGGTGATGTCAGCTTTTTGGGCAGGGAAGATGGAGAGCGACCCTCGCCTGTGGCTCTCGTGGCGTTGGCTCAACCTGGATGAGCAAGGTCGCCAGGAACTCGAGGAGGAGCAAGAACGATCGTGGCGACGAGCGCAGGAGATTGAGGCCGAATCGACCAACCGGCGCTCCAAGACGGGTGAGGAATCTCAGTCGATCATCGTCGCGTCGGCTGGCTTCCAGCGAGAGCGCAGCTCGCCGACGCCACCAGTCAGCCTCAGAGAACGCTAACTGGCAAGCAAATGCTTCTTTGACGGGCGCGTTCCGATTTGGAACGGTGAAGTAGTCAGCCAACACCGACCGCCCCGAGACTGGCGGGGTTCGTCACCGGCCTGGGAGCCGAGCAGGGGACGTCCTGGGGTCGGGGTTGGTTGACAACCACTCGATATGAGCCCCGCCTTCCTCCGACGCCACCCCCAACGACTCAGCTGCCGACGCCACCCCCGGGTTGGCAGCTGGGTCGACGGGGAGCGACTTGGCTTTTGACTGGGCCGCGCTCGTGCCCCAGGTCCTCCACCCGCACAAGGTCGCGATCATCGAAGCGCTGCTCGAAATCGGCAAGCCGATGTCGGCGTCCGACCTCTCCAGGTGCTTCGGCGCCGCCGGCAAGGGCCTCTCCCAGATCGCCTACCACGTGAGTTCGCTGGCGGATGCCGGTGTAATCGAGAAGGTCTCCGAACGGCAGGTCCGGGGGACCAAAGAGAAGTTCTACTTCTTTCCATGAGCGTCGCCGTCACGGCCGAACAACGGGACGCGCTCTATGACCAGACCCTCGACCGACTCAGCGGGATCGGCGATATCGAAATCGCCATCCATGCCGGGAAGTTCGAGAGCGCCGAGCGCCTCAGCCGGGAGTTCTCCGACTACCTGCAGCTGCTGCTGAGCCTTGGCTTCGGCGCGGGCGACGGCGAGCCGGTCGAGCTGGCCGCGCCACCCGGTGTCCTGGCGCGGATCCTGCCGCGGATGCGCGAGGCCGCCGAGGCGCTCCGGGTCAGCCTGGAATCCGAGCTGGCCGAGGTTCGCGAGATGCGGGACCGCAGCCGCATCGTCACCGAGGCGTGCACGAGCGTCCTCGACGAGCTCGGCGGCGCGGCGGAGGCACTGAGCGGCAGCTAGCCGCCTACCCGCGCAGCCTCAGCCCGAGGAGGGGCAGACGAAGACCGGCTGGCTCGCTTCGACCTGGAGGTGCCACTGCTGGGCCGCGGTGTCGGCCGGGATCGTCAGGGTGGTGGCGGAGTCGCCCGGGGCGCCTTCGGTGGCGACCGGGTATTCGCCGGCGGCGAAGCGACGCAGGTTGAAGGCGGCGTGCGGGCCGGGGGCGACTTCGATCCTGGTCGCGCCCGGGGCTAGCGGCAGGTCGGAGGGCGCTCCGTCGCCGGCTTCGGTGCAGCTGGAGCGGTCGGCGCCGGTGTCGTAGCCACTGGTTTCGGTGTCGGTCGAGATCGGCAGCGCTTGGGCGAGGACGATGTCGGCCTGTTTGCGGCCCGGCTCGGGGGCGGCGGCCAGCTCCTCGGGTGAGTAGGCGGGGGAGCCGTATTCGTCGATCGCGGTGAGGAACTTGCCGGCGTTGATGTCGATCAGGACCGGCGTCCCGGCGACTTCCGGGCTGAGGGCGAATTCGGGGTCGACGGTGCGGCGGGCGATCTCGATCGCCGCGGTGTTGGAGCGGGCGAGGACCGTCTGTTCGGCGAAGAAGTCCTTGCCCTGCTTGAGGACGACCAGGTTGGTGGCGACGGCGAGGGCGACCGCGGCGCCGACGACGAGCAGGGCGCGGCGGCTGAGGCGGACGTCCTTGAGCAGGTTGGCGAGCAGCATCAGGACGAAGATCGCGCCGACGTACTGGTAGCGGCTGGCGGTCGGTTCGCGGCCCGGGATCTCGTTGAAGCCGGCGAGGAACCAGTTGGTCGCGGCCGCAGCGGCGACCGGCCAGAAGCCGGCCGCGACGCCAGGCTTGCGGTACTGGCGGTAGCCGAAGACGACGACCAGGGCGACGAGGATCGAGCGGCCCCAGACCGGGTCGGGGGAGCCGCCGACCGGGTTGGTACCGAGGCCGAAGACCGAGCCGACGGCGGCTGCCATCGCTTCCGCCACGTAGCGGGGCGAGGCCATCATGTTGCGCAGCGAGAGGTGCGATTCGGCGTCGTGACCCCAGCCCAGGTACCAGGCGGCGTAGAGGGCGACCGGGACGGCGACGACGAAGGCGCGGCGGCGCCAGCTCTCGCGGCCGCCCTGGAGGACGACCACGGCCCCGGCCACGGCGAAGGGGATGCCGAGGCTGGAGAAGCCGAAGGAGAGGGCGAGGAAAGCGCAGGCGGCGAAGTCGCCGCGACGGTCCTCGCGTTCGAGCGCCAGCAGCATCGCCAGGCCGAAGAGCATCGAGCCGACGTAGCTGATCTCGAAGGTCCAGAGCAGGACCTCGAAGGCGGGGCCGAGGGTGAGCAGGAGGACGGCGGCGAAGAGCGCCGGCCAGGGCCCGACCCGGCGCTTGACGTAGACGTAGAGCAGCGCCGCCGTCGCCATCAGGCCGATCGTCAGGAGGACGAATTCGGGCGTCGCCGAGGTCATCCCGAAGATCCGCAGCGAGGCCTGGGTGATCAGCACCGGGATCAGGACGATGTGCTCGTTGTGGGGCTCCAGCAGCGCGTCGGAGGTGAAGCTGCGCCGGTTCATCAGGAACTCCCAGCAGTCCCCGAAGAAGGTGAGGTGCGCGGTGAGGGCGAGGATCAGCACCGCGGAGGCGATCAGGGCCGCGCCCAGCAGCCAGGTCGGCGCATTGCGATTCATCCTCGCCATCGAGTTGCGGGAGTGTATTGGCGGCACCGGTGGGGTCGTCAGTCCGAGCGCAGGGCGACCCAGCCGAAGCCGGCGAGCGCGGCCGCGGCCGCCAGCGCCGCGATCGGCGAGTAGGAGCTGCCCGGCGGCGGGCTCAGCGCCGGCACGAATAGGACCAGGACGAAGAGCGCGTTGAGCGCCGCCAGGCCGACCCCGAGGCGGCAGTCGCAGGCATAGGCGCCGACCACGCAGCCGCAGGCGGCGAGCAGCGGCACCACCAGGCTGCCGACGTGGATCGTCGTGCCGGACCCGGGGCCGCCGAACATCAGCAGGACCCAGAGCAGGCAGGCGCCGGCGGCGAGCACGAGGGCGGTGACGGCGAAACGCCACTCCGCGCTTTGCGGGCGCCGCCCGCGGAGGCGGGTGAAGAGCATCGCCAGCGGGCCGATCAGGAGAAAGCCGAGGAACGGCAGCAGCGAGAAGAAGCGCGGGAAGCGCAGGGCGACGATCGCGCCGCCGACGCTCCCGGAGCCAAGGCTCTCGTCGGCTTCGCGCAGCGCCTTGCTCACTTCCCCGGCGCCGACCAGCTGGGTGACGTTGCCCCACTTGTTCTCGAGCGTGCCGCCGAGCCCCGCTTCGCGGTAGCCGTCGACGATCGTCTCGAGCGAGCCGCGGTCGTCGATCTCGAGCGAGCCTCCGAGCTGCCACTTGATCAGCCGGTCGCCGGGCGGGTCGGCGTACTTCTGGTAGGCCGACCAGGGCGCCAGCAGCGCCACCGCGACCAGCGCCGCGATCCCCAGCCAGCGCCAGTCCGGCAACCCCCGGATGGCGCCCAGCACCAGCAGCGGCACGAGGAAGAAGACGCTCGAGCCGTGGGCCAGCATCGCCAGCGCGCAGAGCGCGGCGAAAAGTGCCGCCACGGCGGGCCGGCGGCGCCAGAGCGGCCAGTCCTCCGAGAGCACGATCGCCAGCGCCGCCAGCATGAAGGCGGCGGCGATCAGCTTCGGCCAGACGAAGAAGCCGTGGACGATGACGACGTCGGTGAGCAGGGTGGCGCTGACCGCCAGTCCCCGCACGAACGGCCGCAGGCGGGCCGCGCAGAGCAGCGCCCAGAGGCCGACCACCCAGAGCTGCTGGAGCACGACTCCGAGCACCTGGTAGTGGAGATCCCCCTTGCCGCCGAAGGGGCGCTGGTAGAGGACATAGCCGATCTGCAGCGGCGGCCGGTCGCTGGAGAGCCAGTCGGCGAACGGCGGCGGCGGGCCGTTGTGGCCGTGGACGTAGAACCAGTCGGCGAAGAAGCGCGGGATCGCGTTGTCGGCCGGCAGCTGCTGGGAGAACCGGGTCCAGGACATCTCCAGCGGTTCGGCGCTGCCGCCGTGGAGGAAGCCGAGGTAGAGGATGAAGCCGCTGGCCAGGGCCCAGAGCGCCAGCGGCGAGAGCAGTGGGCGCAGGGCGCCGCGGTCGACGCCGTCGAACCAGATCCAGGCGCTGCCGGCGAGCGAGCCGAGGACGACCAGGAAGGAGAAGCTTTCGCCGAGCAGCGGCGTCGCGTAGAAGGCCCAGAAGCCGAGCATCGCGACGCAGCCCGAAGCGGCCAGGGCGACGGCGAGCAGAAGCGGCACGCTGCGCAGGCCCAGGCGCACGGCGAGCAGGGTGGCGAAAACGGCTGGAAGCCCGGTCAGCAGCAGATGCTCGGCGAGCATCCACCCCAGTTCGGCCGCCGCTCTCAATCGGACCCCGCAATTCGAACCCCTGGCATGGCCGGACAGCTTGCCAGTGCTGTCAAGCCCCGGTTGGGGGATGGCACTCCGGCTAGACTGCGCCGGAATGTCTGAGCAGGCCACCTCGACGAGTCCACCCGGGCAGGGGACTCCCGAAGCCGACTATGGAGCCGCCTACTTCGCCAACTACTGGGGCGGCGGCGGGCCCTACGAGCGCAACGAGCGCTGGCTCAGCTTCTTCGACGCGGTCGCCACCGGCATCGTCCGCGATTTCCACCCGACCACGGTGCTGGACGCCGGCTGCGCGATGGGGTTCCTGGTCGAGGGGCTGCGCAAACTCGGCGTCGACGCCAGCGGCATAGACGTCTCCGAGTACGCGATCTCCCAGGCCCACGAGTCGGTCGCCGGCCACTGCCGGGTCGCCTCGCTGGCCGAGCCGCTCGGCGCCCGCTACGACCTTGTCACCTGCATCGAGGTGCTCGAGCACCTGCCGCCGGAGGAGACCGACAAGGCGATCGCCAACCTCTGTGCCGCGACCGACAAGCTGCTGCTCTCCACCACGCCGGGCGATTTCGGCGAGCCCACCCACCTCAACGTGCAGCCGCCCGAGTGGTGGTCCGCGAAGCTTGCCGAACAGGGCTTCTACCGCGACCTCGACCGCGACCTCTCCTACATCTCCCCCTGGGCCGCGCTCTTCAGCCGCCAGGAGGAGCCGCAGACCGAGACCGTGCGGCGATATGACCGTTCCTGGTGGCGGCTGCGCCGCGAGGTCACCGAGGTGCGCGAGTCGTTGCTGGATTCCCAGCGGCAGCTGGCAGAGCTCGAAGCCCGGCTCGAAGACGACGACCGGCCGCGGCTGCAGCACGACCTCGATGCCGGCAATGAGGAGATCCTGCGGCTGCGCGACCTGCTGATCGGCAAGGACGCCGAACTCGGCGCCGCCAAGGGCCGCCTGGCCGAGGTCGACGACCGCTCGCGGCGGATCGCCGGGGCGAAAAGAAAGATCGAGTCCAAGGTCCCCGGCCTGGGCCGGATCCTCGGCGGCGTGCTGCGCCTGTTCCGCGGCCGGCCAGGCTGATCTCAACGCCGATGAGCGGCCCGCGCTTCTCGATCCTGACGCCGGTCTACGAGACGCCCGCCGGCGTCCTGCGCAAGATGCTGCGCTCGGTCCTCTCGCAGGGCTGCGAGGACTGGGAGCTGTGCCTGGTCGACGACGGCTCCAAGCAGCCGCACGTGCGCGAGATCCTCGACGCGGCCAGCGCCCGCGATCCGCGCATCCGCGTCCACTACCGCGAGGCCAATGCCGGCATCGTCGCCGCCTCCAACGACGCCCTGGGGATGGCCACGGGCGAGTTCGCCGCCCTGCTCGACCACGACGACACCCTCCACCCCGACGCCCTGGCCCGCGTCGCCGAGGCGATCGACCGCACCCCCGACTGCGACTACGTCTACACCGACGAGGACAAGATCGACCTCAACGGCCACCACTCCAACCCCTTCTTCAAGCCCGACTGGTCACCGGAGCGAATGCGGACGCAGATGTACACCTGCCATTTCAGCGTTCTGCGCCGGTCCCTGGTCGAAGAGGTCGGCGGCTTCGACCCCGAGTTCGAGGGCTCCCAGGACTGGGACCTGATCCTCAGGGTCACCGAGCGTGCCCGGGGAATCGCCCACGTGCCGCTGGTGCTCTACCACTGGCGCATGCTCGCCGCCTCCGCCGCCAGCGACCACGACGCCAAGCCGTGGGCCTTCGAAGCCGGCGTGCGGGCGGTTCAGGCGCACTGCGACCGGACCGGCTTCCCGGCCAAGGTCGAGCTTGACGCCAAGGACCCCGGCATCCTCCACCTGCAGCCGCGCCTGGCCAGCCAGCCGCTGGTCAGCATCGTCATCCCGACCGCCGGCCAGGTCCGCGACGTCCGCTTCGAGCCGGTCGTGCTGGTCGTCAACTGCGTCCGCAGCATCCTCGAGCGCTCGACCTACGAGAACTACGAGATCGTCTGCGTAGTCGACGACCACGTCCCGGCGGCGGTGATCGAGGAGCTGCGCGAGCTGGCCGGCGAGCGCCTGAAACTGGCCCACTTCGAGGGCCCCTTCAACTTCTCGGCGAAGATCAACCAGGGGGCGATCCGCAGCGAGGGGGAGCACCTGCTCCTGCTCAACGACGACATCGAGGTGACGACGCCGGACTGGATCGAGCGGATGGTGATGTACAGCAGCCAGGAGGGGATCGGCGTCGTCGGCGCCAAGCTGCTCTGGGGCGACGGCCGCCTCCAGCACGTCGGGGTCAGCTTTGAAGACGGGCTCCCCCACCACACCTACCGGGGCTTCGGAGGCGACTTCAACGGCTACGCCAACTCGGTCCTGATCGCCCGCAACTGCCTGACCGTGACCGGCGCCTGCCTGATGACCCCGGCCGACCTCTTCCACCAGCTCGGCGGCCTGACGCTGGACCTGCCGGTCAACTTCAACGACGTCGACTACTGCCTCAAGGCGCACGCCGCCGGCCAGCGGATCGTCTACGACCCCGACCTGATCCTCTTCCACTTCGAGTCCTCCAGCCGCAGCCCGGAGGTCGAGCGCTGGGAGATCGAGGGCCTGGTCGACCGCTGGGCCCACATGGTCGCTGTCGACCCCTTCGGCAACCCCCACGTTCGGCACGGGCTGCCGCGGCTGACCAGCCAGTTCCTCTGGGCGCGGCGGCGGATGCCGCGCCCGCGCCACCTGCTGCGAGCCCGGCAAACGGTCTGAGCCGAGAATGGGGCTGAACCGGGAGAGAGCGGTGCTGCTCTGCGTCCTCACGCTGGCGGCGATGGGCTGTCTGCTCGGCCTCGTGGCCGAGCCCGCCTCGGGCCCGCACAGCGGCAGCGGCGAACAGTTGCTCGACCTCCTCCATCTGCTCGGCACCGTCGCCCTGACGCTGAGCCTGCTGCTCGGGCCGGGAATCGCCTGGCGGATGCTGAGCGAGCGCGAGAAGCCGCTCAGCCTCGGCTTCCTCTTCCTCCCCGGCCTGGCGCTGCTGAGCGCGGTTGGCGGCCTCGCCTGGGCGCTGGCCGGAGCTGCTGAGCCACGGCTGGTCTGCTTCGCGGTATTCGCGCCGCTGCTGGGCCTGCTCTTCGCCATCCTGGTCTGGGCCGGGCCGGAGGAGATCTTCGACGCCGAGGAGCGGCGCTGCCTGCTGGTCGTCGGCTGCGTCCTCGGCCTCGCCGTGGCGCGAGCGCTGTGGTCGCTGAGCGCCGAGGGTGAGCTCTACGCCGGGACGATCTCGCGCACGCTGGAAGTCGGCGACCGCTCCGACAGCCGCATCTCCTTCCACGTCGTGCAGTTGGTGGCGAACGGCGAACGCCCCTACGGCTCGCTGGCGACCGCCCTGCTCTCGCCCTACAACTTCTCCAGCCGCGGGCCGCTGCCGGGCATCGCCAGCGCCCCGGTCGTCCTACTCAGCGGCGGCCACCCGCCGGCCGGGGTTCCCGAACAGCCCTGGGCGCCGTTCGACCACGAGGGCTTCATGGCCTACCGACTGGCGATGATGAGCTTCGCCTGCACCGCCTTCCTCGCCCTCTGGGACCTGGTCCGCCGGCTGGCCGGGGCGGGCGGCGCCTACTTCGCCGTGCTGCTGGCGGCGACGACCCCGTTTCTCGTCCACGAGGTCTGGTTCACCTGGCCGAAGCTGCTGGCAGCGGCCTGCGTGCTGCTGGCGGCTGTCTGCGTGCTCGGCCGGCAGCCGCTGCGCGGCGGCCTGCTCGGCGGGCTCGGCTACCTGATGCACCCGGTGGCGCTGCTCTCGGCGCCGACGCTGGGGCTGATCTCGCTCTGGCCGCCACAGGGGGCGCGGTGGAACCGCCCGCGGCTCAAGCAGGCAGCGCTGTTCGTCGCCGGGCTCGCCGTCTTCCTCGTCGCCTGGCGGTTGCTGAACGGCTCCCACTACGACCAGAACGGCTTCCTCAACTACTTCAAGCAGGCCGGGCCCGAAGCGCATCCCCAGATCGGGCCCTGGCTCGAATACAGGTTGGAATCGCTCGGCAACACGCTGGTGCCGCTGCTGCTCTTCTTCGGCTCGGCGCACGACACCGCGGTCAATGTCTACGACGGCACCTCGCCGGGGATCGTCCACTTCTTCTTCCAGTACTGGAACACCCTCCCCTTCGGCGTCGCGATCGTCTTCTTCCCCCTCCTCCTGGTCGGCCTCTGGCGGGCCTTCCGGCGCTGGCCCTGGGCAGTGGTCGCCACCGTCCTTCTGCCCTTCGCCCTCTTCACCGTCTACTGGGGCGCGGTCTCGACCGGGATGCTGAGGGAGGGGCTGCAGACCTGGGTCCTCACCCTCTTCGTGGTGATCGGCTGCGAGCAGGCGGCGAGCGGCTTCGGCTGGCTGCGCTCGACCCCGATCCGGGTCCTGCTGACCCTGCGCGTGGTCGAGGTCCTGGCGGTCGCGGCGCTGCCGACCCTGGTCACCCGGCACGAGCTGCTCGGCAACACCTTCGAGCTCAGCGACGCGGTGGCCGTCGTCGCGATGCTCGGCTTCGGCGCCGCCCTGGGCGCGCTCGTCTGGACCGCAGCCTCGCGGCCGGAGCTCAGCCCTGGGCCGAGCGGGGACCGAGCCTCAGCGACGGGATAAAGCTGGGGCGTCGGCGCTGCTGATCTGCCAGCGAACTCCGGGGCCAAACTCGAGAACGACACCGCCGGGGGTGATCAACTCCCAGTTCGGAGGGTCATCGTCCGCCTCGCGAGCGGCCGGCCTGACCGCAAGCGACACGTCGCCGGAAAGGGAGCAACGCAACTCCCCCGACTCATCGTCGATTGCGGCGTCCTCCAGCGAACGGCCGACCAACTCAGCAGGGTCAGCCGGCGACCACTCCGCGTCCTGGGTGGCGAGGCGCCACAGCTCCCCACGCGAATCCCGAATCTCGACCTGAAGAACATCTGGATACGCGATCCGAGCACCAACGATCGACCCCCGCATCGCGCGGAGGACGTTCACAGGTGAAGAATCAAGGGCTACGACGGCTGCCATCAGCCCTTCCATTGTCGCAGCCAAGCCAACAGATCTCCATAGCTCATGTGCTCCGGCGCGCCGTGCGATTGCTTGTCTGCGTGCAAAGCCGCACTGGCTCGATAACGCTCCTCCGGGGTTAGCCGGAGCTCCTTGCAGGCCTGCCGAAACTGCTTGATGTCCCGCTTGCGACTCATCGCGGCGGCGAGTCTAGCTTCGGCGTCGAGGGCTCAGTTACGCAATTGGGCCGCCTCGCGGCCGGAGCTCAGCCCTGGGCCGAGCGGGACGAGCGGCGACCGGGTGGCTTCCGCACCTGGTAGTCACCCCGGCTGAGGGCGTTCTCGAGCCAGACGTAGAGGACGATGAAGAGGTAGCGGCTGCCCATCTCCTTCATCGCCAGCTTCGGGACGCCGCTGGTGCGGTTGGTCCAGTTGGTCGGGATCACCGCGTAGGTGTGACCGCGGACGATCGCCTTGAGGGGCATCTCGACGGTGAGGTTGAAGTGCTTGGAGAGCAGCGGCTGGATCGTCTCGATGACCTCGCGCTTGTAGGCCTTGAAGGCGTTGGTGGTGTCGTTGTAGCGGTGGCGGAAGAGGACGCGGATGAACCAGTTGGCGAAGCGATTGATGGTCAGCTTCAGGCGCGGGTAGTCGTGGATCACGGCGCCGGGCATGAAGCGCGAGCCGAAGGCGCAGTCCCAGCCTTCTTCGAGCAGGCGGTGGTAGCGGACCAGGTCCTCGGGGTTGTCGGAGGCGTCGGCCATGACGATCGCGACGGCGTCGCCCTGGAATACGTCGAGGCCGGCGCGAATCGCCATCCCGAAGCCTTTTTCGTAGTGCGAGGGGTGGCAGCGGACCCGTGGGTTGGTGGCGCCGATCGCATCGACCACGGCAGCGGTCGAGTCCTGGCTGCCGTCGTCGACGACGACGACCTCGTAATCGATCTGCTCGCGCTCCAGCACGGCGACGACCCCTTCGACCGTCGCCCCGACCGACCCCTCCTCGTTCTGGGCCGGCATCACCACCGAGAGCTTCACGCGGTGCTCACCGTCCAGCGCTCGAGGTTCTGCTCGTACATCTCCTTGAGGATGTCCTCGACGCCGTAGCGCAGCTCGAAGTCGGGGTAGTCGGCCTGGAACGGGGCGAGGTCGGAGATCCACCAGCGGTGGTCGCCGATCCGCGGCTCCTCGCCCATCTCCCAGCTCAGCTCGCGGCCGGCGATCCGCTCGCAGACCTCGATCGCCTCGAGCATCGAGCAGTTGGAGAAGCGGCCGCCGCCGATGTTGTAGACCGCGGCCGGGCGCGGTGCCCGACGGTAGGCGTCGAAGGCGGCGATCAGGTCGGCGCTGTGGATGTTGTCGCGGACCTGCTTGCCGGCGTAGCCGAAGACGGTGTACGGAGTGCCGGTGGCGGTGCACTTCATCAGGTAGGCGAGGAAGCCGTGCAGCTTGGCGCCGGCGTGCTGGGGGCCGGTCAGGCAGCCGCCGCGGAAGGCGACGGTCGGCATGTCGAAGTAACGGCCGTACTCCTGCACCAGCAGGTCGGCGGCGGCCTTGGAGACGCCGAACAGCGAGTGGGTCGAGGCGTCGATCGACATCGAGGTGTCGATCCCCTTGTAGTAGGGGTGGGACTCGGGCAGCTCGAGGCGCTTCTCGAGGTCTTCCAGCGGCAGGCGGTTGGGCGTGTCGCCGTAGACCTTGTTGGTCGAGCAGAAGATGAAGGGCGCGTCCGGGCAGTGGGCGCGGGCCGCCTCGAGCAGGTTGAGGGTGCCGTTGGCGTTGACGCCGAAGTCGGTCTGCGGCTCGCTCGCGGCCCAGTCGTGGGAGGGCTGCGCGGCGGTGTGGATGACCAGCTCGATCTGGCCGGCGTGGGCGGCGAAGATCCGCTCGAGCGCCTCGGCGTCGCGGATGTCGGCGTTCTCCCAGTGGAACTCGGAGTGCTCGGCGACGAGCCGCTCGGTGACGTGAGAGGTCGAGGATTCGGGGCCGAAGAAGCGGGCCCGCATGTCGTTCTCGATGCCGACCACGTCGAAGCCCTCGGCGATGAAGTGCTCGACGGCCTCGGAGCCGATCAGGCCCCCCGCCCCGGTGATGATTGCGACCGGCATCTCGTCCTTACTCCCTTCCCCCTGATGGGGTGTCTATGTTGAGCGCGCCGGCGATCCGCTCGGGGTCCGCCGCGATCCACTCGTAAATGTCGGCCAGCACCTGTTCGGCGCTGCGCCGCGGGCGCCACTCGTCCAGGCCGAACAGCTTCCCGCAGTCAGAAAGGTATACGGGTACGTCGCCGGCCCGCGTCTCGGCGACCGGGGCGATCGGCACCTCGTTGCCGGTCAGCTCGCGGCAGATCGCGGTCGTCTCCAGCAGCGAGAGGCTGCACTCGCGGCCGCCGCCGGCGTTGACCGTGCGCCCGTCCCAGGCGCCGGGGTCGAGCAGCTGGCGCTCAACCAGGTCGACCAGGTCCTCGACGTGGAGCAGGTCACGGACCTGCTTGCCCTTGCCGCCGAAGCCGATGTAGCTGAGCGGCTGGCGGAAGTAGTGGGCCAGCATCCAGTGGGTGAAGACCCCCTGGTCGACCTTGCCCATCTGCCAGGGGCCGGCGATCACGCCGCAGCGGTCGATCACCGCCGGCACCCCGAGCCCCGAGCGGTACTCCTCGCAGAGCAGCTCGGCGGCAAGCTTGGTGGCGCCGTAGAGGGTGCGGGGGCCGTCGAGCGGGAACTGCTCGGAGATCCCGGCCGGAGAGACCCCGGGGAGGTCCTGCTCGGCGGCGATCTCGAAGCGGGTCTCGGCCTCCTCCAGCCTCAGCTCGACCTGCGGCGCGACCGGGTAGACGCGGCTGGTCGAGAGGAAGACGAAGAAGGCGCCGTCACGGCGGGCGAGCTCGAGGCAGTTGTAGGCCCCGGTCAGGTTGGTGTGGACCAGGTAGCCGGTGTCGCCGTCGA
>OUNO011323164.1_pt1 | contig 23044 bp, 19 predicted proteins | sample 1779811 | NCBI WGS metagenome assembly OUNO01 (sample SAMEA3914804, study PRJEB12502) | metagenome | biome: forest; material: soil | place: Canada | collected 2010-06-25 | depth 0.3 m | reverse complement strand
GGATCGCGGTTGTACGGCTCGTTGGTGTCCGGGTTGAGCACGTCGCAGAACAAGGTCAGCGTAGTCTGCTGGTAGAACGGATCGATATTCGCCGTCTCCAGATCCGGCCGCAGCTTCATGTCGCTCTCGTTGATCGCCTTCCACCCCGCGATCGAGGAGCCGTCGAACATCGTCCCGTCAGTCAGAAAATCATCGTCCACCAAATCCACATCAAACGTCACATGCTGCAGCTTGCCCCGGATGTCGGTAAACCGAACATCCACATACTTAACTTCTTTCTCTTTGATTTGCTTGTAGATTTCGGCGGGGGTCGGCATTCGTCGTGATCCTGGGTTTGAGTGGGACTGCGAGAAGGGGACGGCCTTGGCGGCCGTCCCCCAAGACGGCGTCAGGTCTCGTGCAAGGCCTCGCCGTGCACCGCCATGTCTAGACCCTCGAGTTCGGCGTCCTCGGTGACCCTCAATCCGACCGTGTACTTGCACACCATCAGGATCAGGAATGTCACCACGCCCGACCAGACGATGGTGCCGATGCAGCCGTAGAACTGGGTCAGGGCGCTGTGCACCTTGCCGGCCGAATTGATTGACGCATCGGCGAAGACGCCCGTGAGGATCGCGCCGATGAAGCCGCCCACGCCGTGAACCCCGAACGCGTCCAGGCTGTCGTCGTAGCCCATAGCCCGCTTCAGGAAGACGGCGCCCAGATAGCAACCGACACCGGCGGCGATGCCGATGATGAAGGCGCCGTTTGGATCGACGAAGCCGGACGCGGGGGTCACCGCCACCAGGCCGGCCACCGCCCCGGACGCCATGCCGAGCATTGTCGGCTTCTTCGACACCACCCACTCGGCGGCCATCCAGGACAGTGCGGCCACGGCGGTCGCGATCTGGGTGTTGGCCATGGCGGCGCCGGCGAGCGCGTTGGCGGCCGTGGCCGAACCGGCGTTGAAGCCGAACCAGCCGACCCACAGCAGGCTCGCCCCGATCATGGTGTAGACGAGGTTATTGGGAGCCATGTTGTCGTGGCCGAGACCTTTGCGCTTGCCCATGACAAGGGCGCAGACCAGGCCCGCCACCCCGGCGTTGATGTGCACCACCGTGCCGCCGGCGAAGTCGAGTACGCCCAGACCGCCCAGGAAGCCGCCGCCCCACACCCAGTGGGCGATCGGGGCGTAGACGAAGATGGACCACAGGGTCATGAACAGCAGCAGCGCGGTGAACTTCATGCGCTCCGCGAACGCCCCGCAGATCAACGCCGGGGTGATGATCGCGAAGGTCATCTGGAACATCATGTAGACGTACTCGGGGATGGTCACCGGCGAGCCGGCGATGGAGTACGGCTTGTCCATGGTGACGGACTTCAGCATCACATTGCCAAGGCCGCCCCAGAACTTGTTCTGGACCGGGTCGGGATTGGTCCCGAAGGCGATGGAATAGCTGCACACGTACCAGACGACAGTGACCACGCAGGTGACGGCGAAGGACTGCGCCACGGTGGCAATGACGTTCTTGCGCCGAACCATGCCGCCGTAGAACAGCGCTAGGCCCGGTATGGTCATCATCAAGACCAGAGCCACCGAGGCCAACATCCAGGCGGTGTCGCCGCTGTTGGGATTGGCGTTGTAATTTGGCGTCGGCGCCGCCGGAGCAGCCGCGGTCGCCGCCGGGGCCGCAGCCGCGGCGGGAGCCGCCGCGTTGGCGGCCACCGCGGTATTTGACTGGGCCACGGCCAGGTTCGGGGCCACGACCGTCGCCAGCACCAATAGCGCCGCCGCAGCGACTATGGCCTGTCTCAGGTCAGCCAAGAATCCAAATCGACGCTTCATGCCGGGAGTTCCTGTTCTCAAGGGTTCTTATGGGTGGATTTGCCCTAGAGGGCGCTCAGGCCGGTCTCACCGGTGCGAATGCGCACCGCCTCTTCGACCGGGAGGACGAATATCTTGCCGTCGCCGATCTTGTCCGAGGATGCCGCCCCCTTGATCGCCTCGATCGCCTTGGCGACGAGTTCGTCCTGAACGACGGCCTCGATCCGGATTTTGGGCAGGAAGGTCGCCTTGTATTCGGCGCCCCGATAGATCTCGGTGTGGCCCTTCTGACGGCCGTGACCGTGGGCTTCGGTTACCGTCATCCCTTCGACGCCCGCCGCCACCAGGGCGTCACGCACGTCATCGATCTTGAACGGCTTGATAACTGCTACGACCATCTTCATGGCGGCCTCGAATCTCCGTGCTCGAAAGAGTCGAGGGATGGATGTGGCGCCCGGCCCGCTCCGGTCAGCCAAGACCCGCAAGGCCTAGCCAGATTGCCCTGAACGCCCAATTGTGCAGCGCAATATCGCCGCAAGCGCCGCAATTTTAGGCGCCTTGGGCGCCGGCCGCAGCCACGCCCGTTCCTTCGCCACCCGGGAGCGGGCATAGTGGATCGGAATTCGACCGTCGCGAGCCCACAGACCTTGCCCCTCGACCTTTCCGACACCCGTCCGCTGGCCTCGGTTGAGGGCGTCCTCGAAGGACTCGCCGGCGTCGGCTACATCGCCTCGCGGCGCATCGCCACGGCGCTCTACATGGCCGCACAACTGCAAAAGCCGATCCTGGTGGAAGGCATGGCCGGCGTCGGCAAGACCGAGCTTGCCTTGTGCGCGGCCAGGCTTCTCGACCTGCCGCTCATCCGGCTGCAGTGTTACGAGGGCCTCGACGAGTCGCGCGCCCTCTATGAGTGGAAATACGGCAAGCAGCTGCTCTACACGCAGATCCTGAAGGACCACATGGGATCGGCGCTGAGAGACGCGCCCGACTTGGCCGACGCCATGGAACGCCTGCACGGCGTCGGCGACCTGTTCTTCTCCGAAGCGTTCCTCGAGCCACGGCCTCTGCTTCAGGCGCTGAGGACGGAAGCCGGCGCGGTGCTGCTCATCGATGAAATCGACAAGAGTGACGAAGCCTTCGAGGCCTTTCTTCTCGAGATGCTATCGGCCTTCCAGGTTTCCATTCCCGAGCTCGGCGTGATCCGGGCGACCACGCCGCCCGTGGTGTTTCTGACCTCCAACAACGTCCGCGACCTTGGCGATGCGCTCAAGCGTCGATGCCTCCACCTGCACATTCCCCTTCCCGACCAGAGGCTCGAAGAGCGGATCGTCGAGGCCCGCGTCCCCGGCATCGATGCGCGCCTGCGCGCCGAATTGGTGGCCTTCGTCCAGAATTTGCGTCGGCTCGATCTGCGCAAACTGCCGTCGATCTCGGAGACGGTGGACTGGGCCAGGGCCCTGGTGCTGTTGCACTCCCGCGCCCTCGATCCCATCCTGGTCCGCGAGACCCTGAACCTACTGTTGAAATTCGAACAGGACGTCGTCGCTGTCGATGGGAGGATCGGCGAACTCCTGAGCGGGCCGGCGCCTTCTGCGCTCCGATGACGACATGGCCACCGCGTCGCCCGAACCCGTGCATCGGCCGCTGGCGGACTTCATTCGCGCCCTGAGGGCGTCCGAGGTCGCCATCTCGCCGGCGGAGGCGATCGACGCCCACCGGGCGGTGATCGACGTCGGCTTCGCCGATCGGGACCTGCTGAAGGACGCTCTCGCCGTCACCCTGGCCAAGGATGCGGTCGAGGTGGCCCGGTTCGATGCGTGTTTCGACACCTTTTTCGCGCGCTCCGAATTTGCGACCGGCGCGGGAGGCGCGGAGGCGAGCGAAGGCGCGAGCCTCGCCGAGATGCTGGAAGCCGGCGACCAGGCCGCCCTCGCCCAGTCAATGGAGGCGGCGGCGGAGCGGGCCGGGGCTGGCGATATCCAACTGGGCGCCCAACGCGGACTGCTCGCCCGCCGGGTCCTGGATGAGATGGGACTGCGCGAGCTTGAAGCTCTCATCGCCGCCCTGCGCGCCTCCCCCGAACAGGCCGATCGCGCCCGGGCCGAACGTCTTGCCGACCAGCGCGCCGGCCTGTTCGGCGAAGCGGGGGCGTTCGTGGACCGCCAGGCTCGACTCTACGCCAGCGAGACCGGCCGGCGCCTGCGTGACCGCATCCTCAGCCGCCGGGCCTTCGCCTCCATCGGCGATGACGACGTTCGCGCCATGGAAGCCCTGGTGCGGCGCATGGCCAAGCGGCTCGCTCAGCGGTACTCCCGCCGGCGCCACCGGGCCCGAGTGGGCAAGCTGGACGTGAGGCGGACGATCCGCCGCAGCCTGGCCTATGGCGGCGCGCCGTTCGAGGTCGCCTGGAAGCGGAAGACCATCGACAAGCCTCAGATCGTGGTGGTCTGCGACGTGTCGCGCTCGGTGGCGGCCGCGGCCCAGTTCCTGCTGCTGTTTCTGTACAGCCTGAAGGTGGTGGTCGACCGGCTCGACGCCTTCGCCTTCTCCGATCGCCTGGTCTCGGTGGACGACCTGCTCAGCGACGAGACCGTGGACGACGCCATCACCCAGATCCTTGGGCGGATCGGTTTCCGGCCGACGGACTATGGCCGCGCGCTGGAGGATCTGTTCGATCAACGCGGATTACGTCTGGATCGCCATACGACGGTGATCATTCTCGGCGATGGCCGGTCGAACTACGCGGCGCCGCGCCTGGATCTCATGCGTCGGCTCAGCGATCAGACCCGCTCGATAATCTGGCTCAATCCGGAACCCGAGACCTATTGGGGTCAGGGCGATTCGAAGATGGACGCCTACGCTCGCTTTTGCCGGGTGGCGCGAACCTGCAACACGCTCGAGGGCCTGGAGCGGATCATCGAGGACGTTCTTCGGACCTATCTGCCGCGATAGCCGCGCCCTCGGTGCGGCTCGCGATTCATCGGTTTCCGCCCTAGATTGTCGTGATGGTCGAAATCGCCCCCAAGGCCGACGAAGAGGCTGGCAACGCCAAGCCCTATTCAGTTTCGGAGCTGGCGTTCGCGCTAAAGCGGACGATCGAGGCCGCCTACGGTTTCGTGCGCCTGCGCGGAGAGCTTTCCAAGGTCACGTTCCACGGCAACGGCCATGTCTATCTGGACCTCAAGGACGAGCGGGCCAGCATCTCCGGCGTCGTCTGGCGCAGCCAGGTGGCCTCGCTCTCCATACGGCCCGAAACCGGCCTTGAAGTGATCGTCACCGGCCGGGTCACCACCTATCCCGGCCGCTCGCAGTACCAGATCATCATCGAGACCATGGAGCCGGCCGGTATCGGCGCCCTTCTCGCCCAGCTCGAGCGGCTCAAGGCGAAACTTGCCGCCGAGGGCCTGTTCGCGCCCGAACGCAAACGGCCGCTGCCGGCCATGCCCCAAGTGATCGGCGTGATCACCAGCCCCACCGGCGCGGTCATCCGCGACATATTGCATCGCATCGGCGATCGCTGGCCGTGCCGGGTGATCGTGTGGCCGGTGGTCGTGCAGGGCGACCAGGCCGCGGTCCAGATACGCGCCGCCATCGAGGGATTCGCCGCCTTGACGCCGCAGGGCGCCATTCCGCGACCGGACCTGATCATCGTGGCGCGTGGCGGCGGTTCGGTGGAGGACTTGTGGCCGTTCAATGACGAGGCGCTGGCCAGAGCCGCCGCGGCCTCGCCTATTCCCCTGGTGTCGGCCGTGGGCCACGAGACCGACACCACCCTGATCGATTTCGTCGCTGACCGTCGCGCGCCCACGCCGACCGCCGCGGCCGAACTGGCCACCCCGGTGCTCGCCGATCTCGCAGCGGCCCTGGCCGACTACGAGCGACGCCTGATCCAATGCGCGGCGCAAGCGGTCGACATCCGGCGCACGCGATTGTCCGCCGCCGCGCGCGGACTGCCCAGGCCCGTCGACCTGATGGCCATCGCCAGCCAGTCGCTCGACCTGGTCGCCTCGCGGCTGGGCGCGGCCCTGCGCCGCGGCATCGATCGGCACGGCCACGATTTGACGCTCACCGCCTCGGCGCTGCGACCCCACCTGCTGATGGCGACCATCGCGGCCAAGGCGCGGCAGACGTCACAGACCTCGATCCGCCTCGCGCCCACACTGAAGCGGCATGTGGACGCCTTGTCCGAAGGGCTCACGGCGACTGGCAGGCTGTTCGAATCCTTCGAACCCAAAGCACCTTTGAAACGCGGCTTCGCCCTGGTGTGGGGCGCTAACGGCCGTCTGGCGCGGCTCGCCGGCCAACTGTCGGGCGGCGAGACCATCGAACTGGAATTTGCTGACGGCCGTCTGGGGGCAAGGATCGACGGCGAGCCGCCATTTGCGCTAAAGGCCCCCCCATGAACGCCCACGACAGGGACTTCGACGCCGCCGGCGACCCGCCCGCCCTGCTTCACTATGGCGACGGCGAGTTCACCGTGGTCCGTCCCGGTCGATACGTCGTGTGCGTGGTCAGCGGCCGGCGCATACCGTTGGAAGCCCTGCGCTACTGGAATCCCCTCACCCAGGAGGCCTATGCCGGGGCCGCCGAGGCGCTGGCGCGCTGGAAGGAACTCAAATCGTAAGCAGAACTAGCTGCTTGGCGTCCATCTCAGGCGCGGTTTGCGGGCGGCCAGGGTTTCGTCAAGGCGACGAAGGGGGGCGTGGAACGGCGCGCCTTTGAAGCGCTCGACGTCACGGTCGCCAACGGCGGCGGCCAGCTCGAGTACAGCATCGCAGAATCGGTCCAGTTCACGCCGGGACTCCGTCTCAGTGGGTTCCACCAGCATGGCCCCGTGAACCACGAGCGGGAAATACATGGTCATGGGGTGGAAGCCCTGGTCGATGAGCGCCTTGGCGAAATCCAGCGTGGTTACGCCGCTTTCCTCCAGCCAGCGGTCGTCGAACAGGACCTCATGCATGCACGGACCGTCGGGGTAGGCGACGCTGATGGCCGGGGCGAGGCGCGCCTTGACGTAGTTGGCGTTGAGCACGGCGTCCTCGGCGACCTGCCGCAGACCGTCGGCGCCATGACTCATCATGTAGGCGAGCGCACGCACGTACATGCCCATCTGGCCATGGAACGCGCACATGCGGCCGAGCGCGACGGCCGCCTCGCCGGTCGCGTGCTCTCGAAGCCCAAACCCGTCCGACCCGTGGGTCAGCCAGGGCGTGGGAGCGTAGGCGGCCAGTCCCGCGCTCAACACCACCGGACCGGCGCCCGGGCCGCCGCCGCCGTGCGGCGTGGAAAAGGTCTTGTGCAGGTTGATGTGCATGGCGTCGACGCCGAGGTCGCCGGGCCGGACGCGGCCCACGATGGCGTTGAAGTTGGCCCCGTCGCAGTAGAAGTACGCCCCGGCTTCATGGGTCAGCCGGGCGACCTCCAGTATGTCGCGCTCGAACAGGCCGCAGGTGTTGGGATTGGTCACCATCACCGCGGCGACGTCCGGATGCAGCTTCGCCGCCAGGTCGACAAGGTCAACCCGGCCGTCTGCAGTCTGGGCGATCTCGACCACCTGGTAGCCGGCGAGCGCGGCGGTGGCCGGGTTGGTGCCGTGGGCGGAGGTGGGGACCAGAACGCTCTTGCGGGCATCGCCCCTGGCCTCATGCGCGGCGCGGATGGCCAGGAGCCCGCACAGCTCGCCGTGCGCGCCCGCCTTGGGCGACAGCGCCACCGCCGGCATGCCGGTCAGGGTCTTCAGCCACCGGCTGAGTTCGTCCATCAGCGCCAGAGCGCCCTGGACGGTGGAGATGGGCTGAAGGGGATGGATGTCGGCGAAGCCGGGCAGGCGCGCGATCTTCTCGTCCAGACGCGGGTTGTGCTTCATGGTGCACGAACCCAGTGGGTAGATCGCCAGGTCGATGGCGTGGTTTTTCTGCGACAGGCGCACGTAGTGACGCACTGCCTCCGGCTCGGAGAGGCCCGGCAGGCGCAGCGGCTCGGCGCGGACGAGCCCGGCCAGATCGTCGAGCGGGCAGGCCTCGTCCGGCAGGTCGACGCCGGTCTTGTCCCAGCCGCCCAGCTCGAAGATCAGCGGCTCATCCTGGAGGAGGCCATGGCCGCTCGCCGCGACGGCCGGGGCGCCGACCTCGGCCCGGGTCGGGCGACCGATGGCGGCGAGGCTCATTGTCCGATCTCCTGCGCAAGCGCCCGGGCCAAGGCGTCGATGTCCTCCGCCGTCGTCGTCTCGGTGGCGCAGACCAGCAGGACATCGTCCATGCCCGCGTCCGGATCGAGCCTGGAGAACGGCACGCCGGCGAGGATGTCCCGGCGCGCCAAGGCCTCAACGATTTCGACGGCCGGCTTCGGCAGACGGATGGCGAACTCATTGAAAAAACGCGGGGTCAGCATCTCGACACCGCTCACCGACGCCAGGGCGTCGCGCAGGCGGCGCGCGCGGGCGTGATTGAGTCTCGCCAGAGCCGAGAGCCCTGTCCCGCCCAGCAGGGACATGTGAATGGTGAAAGCCAGGGCGCACAGACCGGAGTTTGTGCAGATGTTGGAGGTGGCCTTGTCCCGGCGGATATGCTGTTCGCGGGTCGACAGGGTGAGGACAAACCCGCGCCGTCCGGCGGCGTCCACCGTCTCGCCACATAGCCGCCCTGGCATCTGGCGCACGAGCGCCTCACGGCAGGCGAACAGGCCCACATAAGGCCCGCCGAAATTGAGGCCGACCCCGATCGAGGCGCCCTCGGCCACGGCGATGTCCGCGCCCATCTCGCCCGGCGATTTTAGCAGCCCGAAGGCGACGGCTTCGGTGGTGACCACGATGGTGAGGGCCCCCGCCGCCCGCGCGGCCTCGGCGATGCGCGTGACATCGGTGACCGTGCCGAACACATTGGGAGTCTGGACCACGACACAGGCGGTGTCGGCGTCGATGGCGGCCAGGACCGCCGCCTCGTCGTCGATGGCCGCCGGCAGGCGAACCGTTTCGATCCCGGCCGAATGGGCCAGCGTATGGGCCGCCTCGTCGTAGTGCGGGTGCACCCCGCCCGAAAGAATGGCTCGCCGCCGGCTGGTCACTCGCGCGGCCATCATTACCGCCTCGGCGCAAGCGGTCGAGCCATCGTACATGGAGGCGTTGGCCACCGGCAGGCCGGTCAGGGCCGCCACCTGAGTCTGGAACTCGAACAGGGTCTGCAAGGTGCCCTGGGCGATCTCGGGTTGGTAGGGCGTATAGCTGGTCAGGAATTCCGAGCGCTGGATCAGATGGTCGACGCTGGCCGGCACATGATGGCGGTAGGCCCCCGCCCCGCAAAAGAACGGACCTGTACCGGCGGCGCGGTTGCGCCCGGCCATGGCCGTGAGCGCCCGCTCGACCTCCAGTTCGCCGGCATGCGCCGGCAGATCGAGCAGCGCCTCGCGCCTGGCGGAGGCCGGCACGTCGGCGAACAGTTCATCGACGCCGCCGGCGCCGATTACCGCCAGCATTTCGGCCCGATCGACGGGTGTCAGGGGAAGATAGCGCATCGCCTGGCTCAGAGCGTCCGCAGAAACGCTTCGTAGGCGTCTCGATCCATCAGGGTTTCGACCTCGGCCGGGTTGGCGACCTTGACTCTGACGAACCAGCCGGCGGCCTCTGGCGCGTCGTTCACGGTCTGGGGATTATCAGCGAGCTCATCATTGACGGCCGTGACCTCTCCGGACACCGGAGAGAAGACGTCGGAGGCGGCCTTGACGCTCTCCACAACGGCCAGGCCCTCACCCGACTTCACCGCCTGTCCGGCCGCGGGCAATTCAACGAACACGATATCGCCCAGCTGATCGGCGGCGTAGGCGGTGATGCCGACCGTGGCCACGTCGCCCTCGAGGCTCACCCATTCATGGTCCTTGCTGAAACGCATGGTGCGTCCTTGTGTTGATGATTCAGGCGTTGCGGTGGTAGCGGTGCGGAACAAAAGGCAGGGGGCTGACTTCCGTACCCTGGCGGCGCCCGCGCACCTCCACGGACAATCGGGTTCCCATCCCGGCGAGCGCCGGCGGAACAAACCCCATGGCGATGGGCGCGCCGAGCGTGGGCGAGAACCCGCCGCTGGTGACAACGCCTACGCGATCGCCGTCGGGGCCGAGAATGTCCGCGCCTTCCCGGGCCGGCGCGCCCTCCAGGATCCTCAGGCCGACGCGCAGGCGCGCCGGACCGTCGGCCAGTTCACGGGCGATCCTGGCCGCCCCGCGCATGCGGCCGGCTTTGAGACGCTTCTTGGAGACCGCGAAGGCGAGGCCCGCCTCCACCGGCGAGACCGAATCGTCGAGGTCATGACCGTAAAGCGGCAGGCCGGCTTCGAGCCGCAGCGAATCGCGCGCGCCCAGGCCGATGGGACGCACGCGCTCGTCCGCCATCAATCGGGTCCATAGCGCCGCCGCCACCGGGGCCGGGGCCAGGATTTCGAAACCGTCCTCGCCGGTGTAGCCGCTGCGCGCCACCCGGACCCGGCGGCCTTCGAACCGCATGCGGCGGAAGTTCATAAATGTCAGGTTCGCCGCGTCGGGCAGGATCGGGGCCAGCACCTGCGCCGCCTCGGGCCCCTGAAGGGCGATGAGCGCCCCGTCGTCGGCGCGGATCAGGCGTCCCCGGTCCTTCAGGGCGTCCTCGATGAGGCTGAAATCCGCCTCCTTGCCGCCGGCGTTGACGACGATGTACAGCCGCCCCTGGAACTGGTCGGCCAGCGGCCGACCGATCATCAGATCGTCCAGGATGCCGCCGGCCTCGTTGAGCAACAGGGTGTAGCGCAGCTGGCCAGGCTTGAGGCCGGCGATGTCGCCGCTCACCAGGGGCTCGATCGCCGCGGCCGCCGCCGCGTGTCGGGCCTCAGGCTCGCCGGTCGAAACCGACAGGTCCAGGAACGCAGGCCCCATGTGCGAGACATCGAACGCGCCGGCGTGGGCGCGTGTCCATTGATGCTCCTTGAGGATACCCTGTTCGTACTGGACCGGCATGTCATAGCCAGCGAAGGCCACCATGCGCGCACCGCGCGCGCGGTGGTCCGGCGCCAGGACGGTGGACTTCAGGGCCTGATCGGGCGCGGTGTTCAAGCGGGACTCCGTGGGCGGCGAGGCGAAGGCGACAACCGCCTCCAGTGACGCTCGCCCCCGCTGTCCCTTGGGCCTGAGAGATTCCGGGCGCACAGCGCGCCCTTGCTCCTTCGGCGAGCCGCATCCCTGACGGAGAGGCGCCTCTTTCCAGCGTTCGTTCTTCTCTCGCGGTCCGTTTGCCTGAGCGTTTCCGGGGCGGTTGCGCCTTCGGCGCCGGGCAAGCCCGGACTCTCCCGCGAGAGCAGCCAAGAGGTGAGCGAGCGCAGACCGGGAGTCAAGCCGCCGACGTTCCTGAAGCTACATTCGCTCCGGGACGCCGATACCCAGGACCTCCAGGGCATGTTCGAGCTGGCGCAGGCTCGCCGCCGCGATCGCCAGGCGAGAAGCGCGCGTGGCTTCGTCCGGCGCGGCCAACACCGGGCAGGCCCCGTAGAAGCGCGAGAACGCCTGGGCCAGCCGATAGGCGTGGTCGGCGAGAACGTTGGGCGCGCGCCGGTCGTAGGCTTCGGACAGGATGTGGTCGAAGGCGTCGAGAACCAGCGCGAGGTCGCGCTCGGCGTCATGGGCGACGACGATCTCGCCCGGCGCATGGCTTTCCTGCTCGGCCTTGCGCATCAGTGATTTAACCCGGACAGCCTGGTAGAGAAGGTAGGGCCCGGTCTTGCCTTCGAAGCTCGAGAAACGGTCGAGATCGAACACGTAGGACGTGCCGCGATAGTTGATCAGGTCGGCGAACTTCAGCGCCGCCACGCCCACCTTGAGCGCGGTCGCCTCGAACTCGTCCGGCGGCAGTTCCGCGCCGAGATCGGCGGCGCGCAGCCTCTCGCGCGCCTTGGCGGTCACCATCTCAATCAGGTCGCGCAGCTTGAGTACGCCGCCCGCGCGGGTCTTGAACGGCTTGCCGTCGGTCCCGTTCATGGTCCCGAAGCCGATGTGCTCGAGCGAACCCGGCGCGGCGTACCCGGCCAGGTAGGCGGCGCGGAAGACGGTTTCGAAATGATCGGCCTGGCGCTGGTCGACGACATAGAGGCTGAGGTCGGGATCGAAGAACCGCCGGCGATCGAGGATCGTGGCCAGATCGGTGGTCCCGTACATGGCCGAACCCTCAGACGAGACGACCAGCAGCGGCGGGACTGAGCGCTTGTCGTCGTTGCGCGCCACGCGCACGATCTGGGCCCCGGCGTCGTCGCAGAGCAGACCCTTGGCCCGCAGTTCGCCGACCATAGGTTCGATCAACGGATCGACGTCGCTTTCGCCGCGCCACAGGTCGAAGTCGATGCCGAGAGCGTGGAAATCGCGCTCGAGCGCGCCCTTTGTCACCCGCGCGAAGTGCGCCCACAGGAGCCGATAGCCCGGCCGGCCGGCCTGCAGCTCGGCGGTGGCCCGCCGGGCGCGGTCGCGATAGTCCGGGTCGGTCTTGGCCCGGGACGCCGCGGCCGGATAGAGCCGATCCAGATCGTCCAGGCTGACGCGGTCGAAGAGCGCCTCGTCGGCCGGATCGGGCGTTTCGCTCTCGATCAGGGCGCCGATCGCCTGATCCTCGTCGCCACAGGCGACGATCAGCAGGCCCATCTGGAAACCCCAGTCGCCGAAGTGGGCGTCGCCCTGGACCTGGTCACCGCGGAATCGGAACAGGCGCTTGACCGCCTCGCCGATAATCGAGGCCCGCAGATGGCCGACATGCATCTCCTTGGCCACGTTGGGGCCGGCGTAATCGACGATGACCCGCCGTGGCGCTTCCACCCGGGCGGCTCCCGCCCGCGGATCGGCGGCGATGGCGGCGGCCCGCGCGGACAGGGCGTCCTGGCTCACGCGCAGATTGACGAAACCAGGGCCGGCCACATCGGCGCTCCTCACCAACGGATGAGCGGCCATGGCCTCCGACACAGCGCGCGCGATCTCGCGTGGATTGCCCTTGCCGGCCTTGGCGGCGGCCAGGGCGCCATTGCATTGGAAATCAGCCAGGTCCGTTCGGTCCGAGGCGGTCACCCGGCCGAATTTAGCGGGCAGGCCAAGGGCGGCGAAGGCGGCGGCGGCCGCTTCGCCAAGGCCCGAGCGCAGGTCGCTCATGGCGCGGCGGAACTGACCTTGGTGGTCGCCTCGGCCGTACCCGCGTTGGCTTTGAAGCGTTTGCCCTGGCGGTTGAAGTCCGCCATCTGCGGGGTGACCTCGAAACCGGTGAGGATCTCGAAGTTGGCCCCACTAACCTTGGAGGTGGCGCGCGGGATGGTGACGCCAGCGATGCCATCGGTGACGCTCACCCGGTCCTGGCCGGCCGGGAAGGTGACCGGAAGATTGAAATATTCCTTATCGATCACGGCGTGGTTGCGGTCGGTGACCGCCACCCAATAGCGATAGGTCTTGCGGCTCTCGCGCCCCTGTGGCCCGCGACCGAGCTGGAACAGCATTCTCATCTGCACCTTCACCGGCTCAGTGCCTTTGTAGGCGCAGGCCGAAGAGATGTTCTCGATCTCGCCGGAGTAGGCGACGTTGGCCGAGGCTTCGACGTTGTCCTTGAACTCGAGATAGCGCGCCGCGTCGTAAAGCACCTTCACGAACGGGCACGGACCGGCGTTTTTCAGCGCCGGCAAGGGACCGGTAAGGTTGCCGAATTCCTCCTTGCGCTTCTTGGCCTTGGAGTCGTCCTGCGACTGCTGATCGTCACCGCCTCCACCGCCAGCCTTGAACTGGGCGAAGCTGGGCGCGGCCTGAACGAGCCCGAGGGCGGCGGTGGCGACGAAGAGGTAAAGGCGAAGACGGCGCATACGATGTCCAGGCTGGGGCGAGCTGAAGATGCGCGGTGATAGCGGCATAAGCGCGGCGCCGCAACGAAAGGGCGTCTTGACGGCGGGCGGGGGCTCGCGGATGGACCGGACATGGCCGTCTACACCGAAGTCAGCGACGCCGACCTGGCGACCTTCCTCACCGACTACGCGCTCGGCCAGGCGTTGAGTTTCAAGGGCATCGCCGAAGGGGTGGAGAATTCCAACTTTCTGCTCGAGACCGAGACCGGTCGCTTCATTCTCACCCTCTACGAGCGGCGGGTAAGGCCAGAGGACTTGCCGTATTTTCTCGGCCTCATGGAGTGGCTGGCCGCACGCGGCTATCCGTGCGCCCGGCCCATGGCGGACAAGGGCGGCGTAACACTCAAGGTCCTGGCGGGTCGGCCGGCGGCGATCGTGACCTTCCTTACCGGCCTGTCGGCGCGGCGACCCACGACGGCCCATTGCGCCGAGGCCGGCGAGGGGCTGGCGTGGCTGCACGAGGCGGCGCAAGGCTTTCGGCTTCACCGCGACAACGATCTGGGTCAGGACGCCTGGGCCAGGATGGCGCCGGAGCTGCGCGACCGGGCCGAAGCCCTCAAGCCCGGCCTCGCCGACGTGGTCGCCCGCGACATAGAGTTTCTTGACCGGTCCTGGCCATCGGACCTGCCCGTGGGCGTCGTCCACGCCGATTGGTTTCCCGACAATGTGTTCTTCCACGCCGGCCGCTTCGCCGGGGCGATCGATTTCTATTTCGCCGCCGATGACCAACTCGCCTATGACTTGGCGGTGGCGCTGAACGCCTGGTGCTTTGAACCGGACGGCAGCTTCAACATCACCGCCGCGCGGGCCCTGGTGCGAGGCTACGAGCGTCGGCGGCCGCTCCAGCCTGAGGAGAAGGCGGCGCTGCCGGTCCTGGCCCGCGGCGCGGCCATGCGCTTCTTCCTCACCCGGTTGGCCGATTGGGGCGATGAGCGCGACGGCGCCCTCGTGCGGCCGAAAGATCCGCTCGAGTACGAGCGCAAGCTCGCCGTGCATCGGGCGGCTGCGCCCGATGGCCTGGCCTTGTTCGACGCATGACCTCGGCGGGCGTCACCATTTTCACCGACGGCGCGTGCCGCGGTAACCCTGGTCCCGGCGGCTGGGGCGCGATCCTCATCTTCGGCGACCACGAGCGGGAGATCTGCGGCGGCGAGGCGGCGACCACCAACAACCGCATGGAGCTGACCGCCGCCATCGAGGCGCTCACGGCGTTGAAACGCCCTTGTCGCGTGGAGCTGCACACCGACAGCCAGTATGTGCGCAACGGCATCAGCCAGTGGCTGCCGCTGTGGAAGGCGCGCGGCTGGCGCACCATGTCCAAGGGCGCGGTGAAGAACGAGGACCTCTGGCGGCGCCTCGACGAAGCCGCCAGCCGTCACCAGGTGGACTGGCGCTGGGTCAAGGGCCACGCTGGCCATCCGCTCAACGAACGGGCCGACGCCCTGGCCAATCGCGGCCTGAAGGAGACCGTCCTGGCCAACGGACTCTAGAATCCTACTCCGCTGGCTCCGCCGGGGCCGGGGCCAATCGCGGCGTGATCATGCGGCCGAGGCGCGGGGCCAGCCAGCGCTCGATATCGTCGACGAACTCATAAACCACCGGCACCAGCAGCAGCGACAGAACCGTCGAGGTTATGAGGCCGCCGATCACGGCGATGGCCATGGGCTGGCGGAATTCCGAACCCTTGCCCAGAGTGAGCGCGGTCGGCAGCATGCCCGCGGCCATGGCCACGGTGGTCATCACGATCGGCCGGGCCCGTTCGCGGCAGGCTTCCATCAGCGCGGCGCGCTGGCTCTTGCCCTCCCGTTCGCGTTCGATGGCGTATTCCACCAGAAGGATGGAGTTCTTGGCGGCCACGCCCATGAGCATGAGGAAGCCGATGAACGAAGGTATCGACAGAGCCTCATCGGTCACCAGCAGGCCGATGAGCGCGCCCCCCACGGCCGTGGGCAGAGCCATGAGGATGATCACCGGTTTGAAGAAGCTGCGGAACAGCAGCACCATCACCGAATAGACCAGGGCCACGCCCGACAAGAGCGCGACGCCGAACCCGCCGTAAAGCTGGGCGTAGGCCTGCTCCTGGCCCTCGCTGGCGCGTCCGACGCCTTCGGGCAGGTGCTGCATGATCGGCAGCTTGTTCACCCGCTTCTGCGCGTCGCCGACCTGGGTGTCGCCGGTGGTGTCGGCGATGATGGTGATGTTACGCTTGCGGTCGGCGCGGTCGATCTGAGCCGGCCCGGCCTGGAAATAGACATCGGCCACGCTGTCCAGAGTGGTCACGCCGCCGGACGCCGTCGGCAACCGCAGGTTCTTGATCACGGAGAGGTCGGTGCGCTGGCTCTGGGGCAGGCGCACCCGGATGGGAATGCGCCGCTCGCCCTGGTCCAGCTTGGAGACATTGGCGTCGATGTCGCCCACGGTGGCGATACGGGCGGCGGCGGCGATGGTCGACACCGACACGCCCAGTCGTGAAGCCTCGTCCGGTTTCGGGCGCACGATCAGCTCCGGCGCGCTCGGCGGAGTGGCTGGCCTGGGATCGGCGATGCCGGGGATCCCGCGCATCTGGTTCTGCAACGCCAGGGCGGCGTAATCGAGATTCTCGCCGGTCTCGCTGGTCAGGATCACCTGCACGTCCGCCACGCCGAAACCGCTGGTGTCGAACGACACCCGGGCGTCGGGGATTCGGCGTAACAGCGGGCGCAGCCGGTCGCGAATGGCCGCCACCTTGGCTTGACGATGCTCCTTGAGGATCGCGACCATCAGGCCCTGGTTGGGTCCCGACGAGCCGGAAGCGCCGCCGCCCGGCCCAGAGTTGATACTCTGGCCGCCGATTTCGGTGAAGAGGTGGTCTGTTTCCGGCTGAGCCCTCAGCAGCGCCGCGACCCTGTCGGCGATCCCATGCATGTCGGCCAAGGTCGTGCCGGGGGCGGCTTCGATATTGACGTAGAAATAGTTGGGATTGCCCTCCGGCTGGATGCCTTTCTTCAAGGGTCCGAACAGGCTCAGCGAGGCGACGAAGATAACCGCCCCGATGATGGCGGAGAGCCAGCGATGATCCAGGGCCCAGCCCAGGGGCTTGGTGTAGAAACCCGGCAACGGGGCCCGCTCTCGCCCTACCTTGGCCTTGAGGAAGTAAGCGGCCAACAGGGGCGTCAACAGTCGGGCGACAACCAGCGAAAACAGCACCGCCACCGATACGGTCAGGCCGAACTCGCGGAAGAACTGGCCGGGGATGCCGGGCATGAACGCCACCGGCATGAACACCACGACGATGGCGAAGGTGGTGGCGACCACCGCCAGCCCGATCTGGTCGGCGCCTTCCATAGCCGCGTCGTAAGGCCGCATGCCCATGTAGACGCGTTTTTCGATGTTTTCGATCTCGACGATCGCGTCGTCGACGAGGATGCCGATGACCAGGGTCAGCGCCAGCAGAGTGATGATATTGAGGCTGAAGCCGATCAGATTCATATAGGCGAAGGTCGGGATCAGCGACGCCGGCATGGCCACGGCCGTGATGGCGGTGGCGCGCCAATCACGCAGGAACAGCCACACCACCAGGGACGCCAGCGCCATGCCCTCGAGCAGGGTGTGGACGGTGGCTGAGAACGCCGCCCGCGTCTGGTCGACCCGCGAGGTGATCGGATGCACGCTGAGGCCGGGATTGGCCTTTTCGATCTTCTTCAGGGTCGCGTTGACCTCGTCTTCCACATCGACTTCGCTGGAGAGCTTAGTCTTGCTCAGGGCGAAACCGACCACCGGATGGCCGTCGAGTTCGGCGAAGGTGCGTTTTTCCGAGGAGCCGTCGCCCACGTCGGCCACGTCCGACAGGCGCACGAAGTGACCGCTCGGGGTGGGAATGGTGAGGTCACGAATCTGGTCGACGGTGAGCGAGGCCCCCAGCACGCGGACGTTCTGCTCGCGTCCGCCGATCTCCGAACGCCCGCCGGGCGAGTCGATGTTCGCCTGAGCCAGGGCGTCGTTCACCTGCGCCGCCGTCAGTCCCTGGGCGGCGAGCTTGTCGGGATTGAGCAGGACGTTGATTTCGCGGTCGATTCCTCCGACGCGCTGGATCTGGGCCACGCCCGGCTCGGCCTGCAGGGTGCGGGCCACCGTGTTGTCGATGAACCAGGAGAGATCCGCCTCCGACATGTTCGGGGCCGAGACGGCGTATTCGGCGATCGCGTTCGAATCGATGTCCAGGCGCTGGACGACCGGCGGATCGATTTCGCGCGGCAGGTCATTGCGGATCTGGTCGATCTTGGTGCGGACGTCCTCGGTCACCTTCATCACGTCCTGGCCGAGCTGGAACTGGACGATGGTGAAGGACGAGCCTTGGCTGATGGTCGAGTCGATCGACTGCACATTGGAGAGGCCGGACAGGGCGTTCTCCACCGGGCGGGTGACCTGGGTCTCCATCTCCGATGGGGCGGCCCCACTGCGGGTGACCTGGATCATCACCGCCGGGAATTCGATATTGGGATACTGCTTGATCGGCAGAGCCATGTACGAAAACAGGCCCGCGATCACCGCGGCCAGGAACAGCACCGCCACCGGGATCGGGTTCTTGATCGCCCAGGCCGAGATGCGCAGCTGGCGTCCGCCGCTACCCATCGGACCGACGTGTTGCGTAGCCTTCATGCCCGGCGCCTCATGTGGCCGGGGCCGGCCGGACGAAGTCGCCGGCCACCAGCATGGCCGCTGCGCGCTGCACGACCCGCGAGCCGATCGGCGGCCCGGAGATGAGCTCGACATAGCCGCCGCCGCGCTGGCCGGTGGTTACCGCAACTCGCTGGACGCGATTGTCGCCGCCGACGACCATCACCGAGGCGCCCTCGGCGTCATACCGCACGGCCGTCTCCGGCACGGCGCTTGCCGAACGGGTGAAGCCGAGGAAGGTGGCGCGCGCAAAGCCGCCGGAGCGCACGTCCGGCCGCACCGGCAGGGTGATGCGCACCTTGCCGAGCTTGGTCGAGGGGTCTACCGCCGGACTGACCAGGCGCACGTCGCCGGTGACGTCGGTCCCATCGGCCAGGGTAACCCGCGCCTTGGCGCCGGGCTTAATCTTGTCGAGGTTGTCCTCACTGACGTCGGCGGCCAACTCCACCACACCGTCCCTGGCGATCCTAAACAGCGGCGTCGTCGCCCCGGTCATGTCGCCGAAGCGAACATTTCGCTCGATGACAAGGCCGGAAAATGGCGCGCGCATGAGCATCAACCCTTCACGGGTGCGCATGTCGTTGGCCATCGCCTCCTGGGCCGCCGCCTGGGCGCGGGCGGCTCTGGCGGCGAACCGACGCTGGTCGATCTGTTCCTTGGAGAGCAGACCCTCGTTGTCCAGGCCCTTGACCCGCGCGGCCTGCTCGTCGGCTTGGTCCGCCATGGCTTTCTGTTGAGCGGCCAGGGCGATCTGTTGGGCGAGCTGGGCGCGCAATAGGACATCATCGAGTTGGACGAGCGGCTGGCCGGCCTTGACCCAGTTGCCGACGTCGACCAGCACGCGGGCGACGCGATAGCTGGCCAGCGGGGTGAAAATGGCCACATCCTCGCGCGGGACCAAGGCGCCCGACGCCACCAGACCACCTTCAATTTCTCGCGGCTCGATGCTCACCACGCTGACCGTCCTGGCCTGGTCGCGGGCGCTCTCAGCCGCTTTCTTGGCGCAGCCGGCTAGGCCGGATACGACGGCCAGCGCCAGCGCGCCGGCGATCCAGGCTCTCGATCGGGTTAAGGGCGAGGTCATTGCTGGATCCTGGCGATGGTCGTGGAATAGGCCCAGCCGCCGCCGAGCGCCTTATAGGTCGCCACCGCCTGCCGCAACGCCTGGACGCGCGCCGAGGTCAGGGCCGAGCGGGTGGTGCGCCACGCCTGTTCGGCGCTGAGCGCCGAGGTGATGTCGTCCAGGCCCATGCCATAGCGCCGGCGGGCGGCGTCGGAGGCGCGGTGCGCGCGGACTTCGCCGGCGGCCAGCACCCCGGCCCCGCGCTCGCTGGCGGCCAGGGTGACGAGAGCATTCTCGGCCTCGCCGTAAGCGGTCTGGACGGTCTTCTCATAGGCGATCGCCGCCTGTTCGGTGCGCGCGTCTTCGGCCTTGGCGTCATAGAGCAGGCGTGGAATGTCCAGGACCGGCACGGTGACCCCGCCAGCCACACTCCAAAACCCCAGGCTCGTGGTCTGTTGCTGGGGAAACAGCGTCGCGGGCGGGATGAAGCCGACTCCTGGCGAGGTTGTGCTGGAAAGGCCAAGGCCCGGCAACAGGGTGAAGGTCGGGAAGATGGCCAGATGGCGCAGCTTGGCCGTGCCGGCCTCGACGCGGAATTTCTGCTCCGATTCCCGCACGTCCGGGCGGCGGGCCAGAAGGTCGCCGGGCAGCGCCGCGGGGGTCGCCGGAGGTTCATAGACGACCGCGTCCAGCGGCAGATTGGCCGTGGGCTCGAACGGCCGGCCCACCAGGATGAGCAGCTGCCTCTGAGCCACGTGGAGCTGGGCCTCGAGATTTTCGACCTGGGCGTTGGCCTGGGCCAGGTCCCCGGCCACCCGATCCGCGTCCGAACTGGCCCCCAGGCCGTAGGCAGCCTTTTCGGCGGCCACCTTTTCAAGTTCGGCTTCGATACGGGCGGTCTCGCGGGCGTCGGCGAGCTGGATGGCCAGGCCGCGGGCCAGGAAATAGTTGTCGGCGACGCTGGCGGCCAGACTGGCGCGCGTGCCTTCGACGTCGAACCTAGCGGCGGCGTAGTTGGCCTTGGCGATCTTGCGCGCCTCGGCAAGGCGTCCGAACAGGTCGATCTCCCAGGAGACGTCGAAGTTGAGCGTCCGCGAGTCGGTGACGCCGCCCACGGGAATCAAATTGTCGGACGTCCCCGCGCCGATGTTCGAGGCGCTCTGATGGCTGATATTGCCGGCGATGTTACCGGTGGGCAGAGTCTGGGCGACCGCGCTGCCTCGGGCGGCCCGCGCTTCGAGGATGCGCGCCGTGGCTGTGCGGGCGTCCGGGCTCAGGCGAAAGGCCTCGTCCTCGAGGGCGTTGAGTTGCGGATCCTTGAACAGCAGCCACCAGCGGTCGAGCTCGGCGGAGGCCAGGGCGGCGGCGCCCACGGCTCCATCGAAAGCGGCCGGCATGACCACGTGCGGCGGCGAGCGCGTGGTCTGGCACGCGCCCAGCCCAGCCGTGAGGGCGATGACGATCGCGGCGCGTTTCATGACAGCTTCGTTTCTCGCGACAGTCCGAGCATACCCCGCGCGATCGAACTCGATCAGCGCAGGTCGGGCCGACATAGCCCCCCGTTCGCGGGGATTTCATTGGCTGTGTTAACAGTGTCAAGTTAACCCTGCGTTAGATGTACAGCAAGACGGGAGGAGCCATGGCGGGAAGGATCCGGGTTGGCGTGGGCGGGTGGACGTTCGCGCCCTGGCGCGGCGTCTTCTATCCGGAGGGACATCGGCAAAAAGACGAGCTGGCGTTCGCAAGCCGCCATCTCTCCGCCATCGAGATCAATGGCACCTATTATTCCGGCTTCTCGCCGGCGACGTTCGCCAAGTGGGCGAACGAGACGCCGGAAGACTTTGTCTTCTCCCTCAAGGCCTCGCGGTTTTGCACCAACCGCCGGGTGCTAGCCGAGGCCGGCGAGTCGATCAGGCGGTTTTTCGCCCAGGGGATTGGCGAGCTGGGCGACCGCCTCGGCCCGATCCTGTGGCAGTTCATGGCCACCAAGAAATTCGACGCCGACGATCTCGCGGCCTTCCTGGATCTCCTGCCCGCCGACTTGGCCGGCCGGCCGCTCCGCCACGCACTGGAAGTGCGCCACGACAGCTTCATGAATGCGCGGTTCGTCGAGCTCTGCCGCGGGCGCGGCGTGGCGATCTGCGTCGGCGATCACGCTGTCTTTCCTCTGATCGCCGATGTCACCGCCGATTTCGTCTATGCGCGGTTGATGCGGGGCGAGGACCATATCGACACCTGCTATCCGAGCGCGGACCTCGACGCCTGGGCCGCTCGCTTGCGCGCCTGGAGCGAGGGCGCCGCGCCAGACGATCTGCCGCGGCTCACGCCGGCCGCGCCCTCCAAGGGCGGCAGAGACGTGTTCGCGTTCCTGATCAGCGGCGGCAAGGTCCGCGCGCCCACCGGCGCCATGGCCCTGATCGATACGCTAGGCGCTTGACGGCCCTGGCGTAAGCGCTCTCGTAGTCAGGCGCCTAAAGCGAGGAGACGCGCCATGACGCCCGATGACCTGATGTTCAAGGACGGCCTGATGAAGGGCCAACGGATCCTGATCACCGGCGGCGGCACCGGCCTTGGCAAGGTCATGGCCGAGGCCTGCCTCATGCTGGGGGCCGAGGTCTATATCTGCGGCCGCCGGGGCGGCGTGCTGGAGGAGACGGCCAAGGAGCTGATGGAGGCGCATGGCGGCAAGGTGTCGGGCGTGCCTTGCGACATCCGCGTGCCCGAAGCCATCCACGACATGCTCGACCAGCTGTGGGCCGACGGCGGCGCGCTCACCGGACTTGTCAACAACGCCGCCGGCAATTTCATCAGCCGCACTGAAGATCTCTCCCCGCGCGCGTTCGACGCCATCGCCAATATCGTCTTCAGGGGATCGTTCTTCGTCACGCTGGATTGCGGCAAGCGCTGGATCGCCGAGGGCAAGAAAGCGTCGGTGGTTTCGATCCTGACCACCTGGGTGTGGAGCGGCGGTCCGTTTACCGTACCCTCGGCCATGTCCAAGGCCGGCCTCAATGTGATGACCCAGTCCCTGGCGGTGGAGTGGGGCCACAAGGGCATTCGCTTCAACGCCATCGCGCCCGGCCCTTTCCCGACCGAGGGGGCGAGCGCCCGCCTCAATCCGGGCGCGGGCGGCAATTTCGGCGACCAGCGGGGCAATCCCATGGGCCGGGTCGGCGAGATGCGCGAGCTGGCCAATCTGGCGGTCTATCTGCTGCATCCGCTGTCGACCTATGTGAACGGCCAGACCGTGGCCATTGACGGCGGCGCCTGGAACGCCGGCGGCGGCGGCTTCTCGCGGCTGTCCGAATGGGACGACGCGCGCTGGGCCGAGGCCAAGGCCATGATCCGCGGGGCCAATGAGCAGGACCGGGCCAAGCGGACGGTGTGAGCGTCCATGTGACAGGCGGGTTCTACTGCGACCTGGGATGTTCTAGAGCTAAAGTTGATGTCCCAGATCGCCTATCTCCACCCCGGCAAGCGCGAACTGACCAAGGTCGCGAACCGCCAGACGATCCTCCAGGCCGCCAGGGAGGTGTTCGGCGAGATCGGCTTCGATGCGGCCACAGTGCGCGACATCATCCGTCGCACCAATCTCTCCGTCGGCGCCTTCTACAACTACTATCGATCAAAGGAGGAGGTGTTCCA